>OLQD01002327.1_pt1 | contig 13884 bp, 11 predicted proteins | sample 1672841 | NCBI WGS metagenome assembly OLQD01 (sample SAMEA3136729, study PRJEB25190) | human gut metagenome | biome: human gut; feature: human-associated habitat; material: faeces | place: Austria | collected 2013 | reverse complement strand
GCCGCACCTCGCTCGCCGTATCGGCACTTAGAATTATGCGGTATTGCCTTAACATTTGCGTTTGCAATCTATTCTGCTTACCCCAAAATTGCAAAGCTCTGTGCACCCAGCACCAGCTCATCGCCCTTCACTTCGGCTTTGCCGATCACATGCAGCACGCGGGTACCGTCTTCCAGCTTCAGGGGCAGTTCTGCTTCCTCGCGGGCGGGGTTCACCGCGCAGATCAGCTTGCCGCGCTCCCAGGCAAACGGGCGGTAGCTGCCCTTTGCCTTGGGGGCAAACCGCACATGGAACGGCGCATCGGAATCCAGATCCCGGTGGCTGTGGCGGAAGTTCAGCACCCCCTGCACGGTATGCCACAGGCTGTCAGGGTCTGCCTGCTGGGCAGCCACGGTGGGGGCGTCCGCGGCATCGTCCACCGGCAGGTATAGCTTGTCGGCTGCGGCGGTAGAAAATCCCTTGTTGGCGCTGTTATCCCACTGCATGGGGGTGCGGGAACCGGTGCGGAAATAGCCGCCCTCCTTGGTGGGCAGCGGCAGATAGCGCATGCCGATCTCATCGCCATAATACACAAACGGTGCGCCGGGCAGGGTAAACAGCATGGCGTAAGCAATTTTCAGCTCATCCGGGGTCAAACCGGCGGAGGGGCGGATGGTATCATGGTTGCAGGTAATCAAGCAGTACAGACCGTCCTTGCGGGTCGCCTTGTAGCTGGGCAGCCAGTCATCCAGGAACTTGTCAATACCCGTGCCGGAATCCGCACAGAAATACGCCTTGCCGATGTTATGCGGGTCAGAATCTATTGCGCCATCATAATTGCGCATCAGCCAGCTGTAGCCATTGCCCTGCCATTCCAGCATAAAGTCCATATCAAAGCCGTTTTTCAGGGACTGGCGCGGCTGGTTCCATTCGCTCACCAGAGCGGCTTCGGGGTATTCCTTGTCCAGCATAGCGGCAATATCGCGCCAGATGGCACAGGTATATTTTTTGTGGTGGGTATCATTTTTGACCAGGCTGGATGCCATATCCACACGGAAACCATCGCAGCCCATATCCAGCCAAAAGCGCATCACATCCTTCACGGCTTCCACCGTTGCGCGCGGGCCGGGGGCGTCGGTGGGCATTTGCCACTTTTCGCGGCACTTGCCGTAACCATAGTTCAAAGCAGGCTGGCACTTGAAAAAGTTCAAAATATAAGTACCATTGCGGTCGGTCTCGCCGCCAATGAACGGCATACCGTCACCGGCGCTAAAGCAGGAGTCCGTCCAGATATAGCGGTCGGAATACTCATTCTTTTCCGGCTTGCTGCTCTCCTTAAACCATGCGTGTTCCTCGCTGGTATGGCCGGGCACCAGGTCCAGCAGCACATGGATGCCCTTGGCATGAGCTGCTTCAAACAGCGCTTTGGCATCCGCGTTGGTGCCATAGCGGGGGGCAATCAGCTTATAATCGCGCACATCATACCCGGCGTCCTTGAACGGGGAATCAAAGCAGGGGTTGATCCAAAGGGCGTTGCACCCCAGCTCTTTGATGTAATCCAGCTTTTCGATAATCCCCTTCAGATCGCCGATGCCATCCCCGTTGGTATCATAAAAGCTTTGGGGGTAAATTTCGTAAAAAACTGCGTCTTTCAGCCATTGTTTCAAAACAATCCCTCCTATTATTTTCTGTCCCTCTGCGCGGAATCCGGCGCACCGTATGGTTCCCGCTGCACCGGGCAAAGTTCCACTTTTATCATACGGTTCCGCACGGCAGTTGTCAATCGCCTTTCACAAAAACAGACGCAGATATTTTTAATTTTCTGGTTCCGATGCACAATTTTGTCCGCTTATGGTGCATTCTGCTGCGTAACGCTGCTGTTCAGCATCCGGGCAAATTCGCGCGCAGCTGCGTTGGGAACACGGCCGCCATCCTGCACCAGCACAACATGACGGGTGGGGATTTCCTCTTTCAACTGGATGGTAAACACATCCCCCGCGGCCAGGGCGTCCTTGGCAAAATTCTGCGGCACATACCCCAGCCCCAGCCCGCTTTTGACCAGCGGCACCACCTGGTCGGTGGTAGCGGCCTCAGTATCCGGCTGCAAAACAAGATTGTTGCTTAAGTAAAACTGGTTATAGAACGCATAGGTCATCGTCTCGCTGCCCAGGCAGATCAGAGGGTATTGCTGCAGTTCTTTCAGCGCCCAGCAGCGGCCCTGCAAAAATTCAAAGTTCCTGCCGGCAATCAGAATTTCCTGGAACGGCATCAGCAGGGTACGGCGCATCGTGGATTCCAACCGGGCCGGGGTGGTGATCACACAAAGATCCACCAGCCCGCGCCCCAGCGCACGGATGGCCTGCGGGGTGGAATGGTTGGCAATGCGCAGCCGCACGCCTGGGTAACGCCGGTGGAATTCCCGCAGCTTATCCAGCAAAAACACATTCAAAGCGGTCTCGCTGGCGCTAATGGTCAGCGCGCCGCTTTCCAGCGCGGTAATGCCCGCCAGCTCGCTTTCCCCCGCCTGCAGCTGCTCCTGGGCGATTTCCACGTGGGCAAACAGCACCTCGCCCTCCGGCGTCATCGTCACGCCGCGGGTGCTGCGCACCAGCAGCTTGCAGCCCAGCTGTTCCTCCAGCCGGTTCAGGGCGCGGGTCACATTGGGCTGGCTCATGCGCAGCACATTGGCCGCGCGGGTTATACTGTGATATTTGCAGACATAGTAAAATAAGCGGTAATATTCATAGTTTACATTCACAGTTTTTCCTCTTTTCCTGCGTTTTGCCATATCAAATACAAATATTTTGCATGCGAAACATATATTTTACAAATGTATTTTCCGACAGTATAATACAAACCGTTCCAGAAAACAAGGCATACCGGCAGGGTTCGTGCATACTCCCCCCAGGGTGTACCTGAAACGTCGAAAATTTAGGGCAATACCGCAGCCGCCGGAGCGGTGCTTAAGCCGTAAGGCGGGAATTGTGCGGTGCTGCCTTAGAATATTTCTACAAACGCGGCCGGATTCCGCGTTAAAAATCCTTGGAATCCACAAAGGATTCCTGCGGCTTTTTGCCTCGAATCCATCGCCATTTGCGAAATCTTCGTCATTTTCTTCGTTTTCAGCTACACCAGGTAAGCAAGCGACCCTGCCGGTATTGCCCAGGAAGGATGACACCATGCAGTATCAGGATATGACAAAAAAAGAAATGCAGCGGGAATACCACCGTCTGTGCCAGCGCTACCAGGAGTACGAACAACAGGGCCTGCAGCTGGATCTTTCCCGCGGAAAGCCTGCGCCGGAGCAGCTGGCACTTTCGCAGCGCATGCTGGGTGAACTGAACTCCCGCAGCGTGCTGGACAGTGAGGATGGCACCGACTGCCGCAATTACGGCGGGCTGGACGGCATTCCCGAAGCAAAAGCCCTGCTGGCCGGTATGATCGGCGCGCGGCCGGAGCAGGTCATGGTGGGCGGCAACAGCAGCCTGACCATGATGTTCGATATTCTCAGCCACGCCATGCTGGACGGCCTGCTGGGCGCAGAGCCGTGGGTGCAGGTCAAGGACCGCAAGTTCCTTTGCCCCGTGCCGGGTTATGACCGCCATTTTGCCATGACGGAGCATTTCGGCTTCCAGTTAATCCCCATCCCCATGCACAATGATGGCCCCGATATGGACATGATCGAAGACCTGGTCCAGCGAGATGCTTCCATCAAAGGCATCTGGTGCGTACCCAAGTACCAGAACCCCACCGGCATTGTGTTCAGCCCCATGGTGGTGGAGCGCTTTGCCCACCTGCAACCCGCAGCGCCGGATTTCCGCATTTTCTGGGATAACGCCTACTGCGTGCATGACCTTTACCCCAACGCCCCGGCCGTCCTGCCAGACATCCTGTCCGCCTGCGCCAATGCCGGGCACCCGGATATAGTGTATGAGTTTTGCTCCACCAGCAAGGTTTCCTTCCCCGGTGCAGGCATCAGCGGCGTGGCGGCAAGTTCCGCCAACCTGATTGATCTGCGCAAAGTGTGGAAGTTTGCCACCATCGGCCCCGATAAGCTCAACCAGCTGCGCCAGGCACGTTTTTTCCGCAATGAAAGCGGCATTGAAGCCCATATGGCACGCCATGCCCGCCTGTTGCGCCCCAAGTTCGAGCAGGTCATCTCCATTTTCCGCGAAGAACTGGACGGCAGCGGCATTGCCAGCTGGACGGAACCCCGCGGCGGCTACTTCCTTTCCTTCGATACCATGCCGGGCTGCGCGGCCCGCACGGTGGAGCTTTGCCGCCGGGCCGGTGTCAAATTCACCCCCGCCGGTTCCACCTGGCCCTATGGCCGCGACCCGCAGGACAGCAACATCCGTATTGCCCCCAGCTTTGCCAGCGCCGAGGAGATCGAACCTGCAGCCCGGCTGTTTACCATCTGCGTGCGGCTTGCCACACTGGAAAAGCTGGCGGCTACCCGCTTTGCATCCGAAACCGCCCTTGGCGCGGAGCGCATCGCCTGAATTTCCGCTCCTTGGCAGTTTTGCACAAACACCGTTCCTTTCCCTCACCATCAAAACCGCATAAAACTGCAAGATTTGTTTGAAATCAAGAACTTTTCCGCATTTTTGGTCATTAAATTCAGCAATTAGCTCAATTTTCAGTGTGCTTTATTGTGCATCATGCACAGTATTTTTAATCTGTCAGAATTACGGAATATCCAAAAGGCAGAATGTGCGGCAAGGGACTTACAAATGGCGGGGAATGGTGGTATTATGGCGGCATAAAGAACGCAGCAAGGAGGGTGCGGAAGCGGAACATCGCCGTTTCCCCCTTTCTGTTTTTCTCCTTGGTGCGCTTTTTATCAGATAAATTCAAAACATAAAGCCAGCCCGGCGCACAAGCTGCCCCGCTGGCCAGAGGAGGCGGAATAATGAACGAACTGACCGCCGCCTTAAAAGAGGAGCTTAACGTTGATACGGCGTTTACCCTTCCCATTTTTGGCGGCATCGACATCCCGGAATCCATCGCGGTAAGCTGGGGCATCATGGCGTTTTTGGTGATCGTTTCGATTTTGCTCACACGCAATCTCAAGGTCAATCATATCAGCAAGCGCCAGGCCATCCTGGAAACCGCTGTGGTAACCATGGATAACTTCTTCAAAGATCTGCTGGGCGAAGCCGGCAAACAGTATGTGCCGTACCTGATCACGGTTGCACTGTACATTGCCTGCTCCAACCTGATCGGCATCATTGGTCTCAAGCCCCCCACAAAGGACCTGAATGTTACCGCAGCGCTGGCTATTATGAGCATTGTGCTGATCGAATATTCCGGCATCCATGCAAAGGGCGGCAAGCGATTTGTACACAGCCTGGCGGAACCCATTGCCCTGATGACCCCCATGAACATTCTGGAAATCGCCATCCGGCCCACCAGCCTGTGCATGCGTTTGTTCGGCAACGTTCTGGGCGCATTTGTCATCATGGAACTCATCAAACTGGTGGTTCCGGTTTTTGTCCCCGCAATTTTCAGCCTGTATTTTGATTTGTTTGACGGTCTGATCCAAACCTATGTGTTTGTCTTCCTGACCTCCCTGTTCATGAAAGAAACGATGGAATGACCTGCGTTTTCTTTCCCACTTTTACATTATTATAAAAAGGAGTAATTTATTATGGCAAGTTTGGTAGCTTTGGGCGCTGGCATCGCAGCACTGACCGGCATTGGCGCCGGCATCGGCATTGGCATTGCAACCGGTAAGGCAGCGGAGGCCATCAGCCGCCAGCCGGAAGCTGAAAGCAAGATCAGCAAGAACCTGCTGCTGGGCGCCGCCCTGGCAGAAGGCACCGCCATTTTCGGCTTCGTTGTTGCCCTGGTCATCATCCTGTTCCTGGGCTGATAACGGAGGCATAAACGATGCTGACACTGAATTTGAATATTCTGTGGACGGTCGTCAACATTCTGGTTCTGTTTGTTCTGCTGCGCAAGTTTTTGTACCGTCCCGTTATGAACGTGATTGAGCAGCGCCAGAAGCAGATCGATGATGCGATCGCCGATGCAGAAGGCAAAAAGAACGACGCACAGGCTGTTTTGGCACAGGCGCAGGATAAACTGCAGAATGTGGATACTGAAGCTGCCCAGCGCCGCGAAGCCTACGAAAAGCAGGCTGAAAAAGAGAAAGAACAGCTTTTGCAGGACGCCCAGCGCCAGGCAGATGCGATTGTGGCCGAAGGCAAAGCCGCTGCCGAAGCAGAGCATGCCCGCCGCCTGCGCGATGCCAATGCTGAAACTTCCGCCCTGGCCCGCGATATGTGCGAAAAGCTGCTGGCGCGCAACCTGACGCAGCAGGACGATGCACGCCTGCTGGATGACCTGCTGCAGAAAGCGGGGGACAGCAATGGCAAGTGAATTCAGCCGCGAGTTTTTCTCCGCCAACCGCATTGTAAAGGCCGACCTGCACTGCGCCCGCCAGCCGCGGGAACAGGACCTTGATAAGATCAAGGCCGAGCTGAAATCCCTGTACGATGCAACCGAAGTTCTGCTGGATGTCAGCGTGGATGAAAGCCTGCTTTCCGGCTATGTATTGCAGGTGGGCGACCGTGTGTTTGATAACTCCGGCCGCCATGCCCTGGACCAGATGACCGGCGACAAGCCCGACCTGGCCACCCTGAAGACCCGCGTAGAGGACTACAAGCCCGCCGCCAACACCGCCGAGGGAGGCACGGTTGTGTCCGCTGCCGACGGCATTGTTACCGTTGAAGGCATGGACCGCGCCGTGTACGGCGAAATTGTCACCTTTGAAAACGGTGCCAAGGGCATGGTGGAAAGTGTTGAGCCTTCCCACCTGGGCATTATGCTGTTTGATGGTGCCGAATCCGTTGGCGTGGGCACCCTGGTGACCCGTACCGGCAAGCGCGCCGGTATCCCCGTCGGCGAAGCTTTCCTGGGCCGCGTCATCAACCCGCTGGGCGAGCCCATCGACGGCAAGGGTGCCATCGAAGCCGTTGGTTACAACCCCATCGAGAAGCAGGCCCCCGGTATTCTGGAGCGCCAGAGCGTGGACACCCCGCTGCACACCGGCATTCTGTCCATCGACTCGATGTTCCCCATCGGCCGTGGCCAGCGTGAGTTGATCATCGGCGACCGCCAGACCGGCAAGACCTCCATCGCCACCGATACCATCCTGAACCAGAAAGATACCGGCGTGCTCTGCATCTACGTTGCCATCGGGCAGAAGGCTTCCTCCATTGCCCGCGTGGCCGAGGACCTGAAAAAGCATGGCGCCATGGGCTACACCACCATTGTGGCCGCCACCGCCAGCGACAGCGCCCCCCTGCAGTACATTGCCCCGTATGCCGGCACCGCACTGGCCGAATATTTTATGGCCCAGGGCAAGAGCGTGCTGATCGTCTATGACGACCTTTCCAAGCACGCCGTGGCATACCGTGCCATTTCCCTGCTGCTGCGCCGCTCCCCCGGCCGTGAGGCTTACCCCGGCGACGTTTTCTACCTTCATTCCCGTCTGCTGGAACGTTCCTGCCGTATGCGGGACGACCTGGGCGGCGGTTCCATCACCGCACTGCCCATTGTTGAAACCCAGGCAGGCGATGTTTCCGCCTACATTCCCACCAACGTTATTTCCATCACCGATGGCCAGATTTTCCTGGAGACCGCACTGTTCAACGCAGGCAACCGCCCGGCTGTCAACGTTGGCTTGTCGGTTTCCCGTGTCGGCGGCGCTGCCCAGACCAAGGCCATGAAAAAGGCCAACGCCAACCTGCGTATCGAGCTGGCCCAGTACAAGGATATGGAATCCTTCTCGCAGTTCAGCTCTGACCTGGACGCTGAGACCCGCCGCCAGCTGGAACACGGCAAGGCTTTGATGGAACTGCTGAAACAGCCGCTGTACCAGCCCAAATCCGACGCCGAGCAGGTCGTTTTGCTGACCCTCGCCGCCCACGGCGTGCTCGACGAGATCAAAACCGTCGAGCTGCGCCAGAAAACCTCCGCATTTGTGCGTCAGTTCCGCACGGACCCGTCCGGCGTGATGGACGAGATCCAGGCTTCCGGTAAGCTCAGCCCCGAACAGGTGCAGACCATCCTGAACGCCTGGAACGCATTTGCGGGAGGCGATGCCCATGCCATCCACTAAGCTGCTCAAGGAGCGTATTGAGAGCATTCAGGACACCATGAAGATCACCAATGCCATGTACCTGATCTCCTCCTCCAAGCTGCGCAAGGCACGCAAAAATTACCAGGCGGTTTCGCCTTACTTTGAGCGCATGCAGATGACGATGACCCGCGTGCTGCCCCACCTGCCGGAAGAACCGGTCCACCCGTTCTTCCACACCCGCAACCCGGAATCTCCGCGCCGCGCCTATCTGGTGCTGACGGCAGACAAAGGCATGGCCGGTGCGTACAACCAGAACCTGCTCAAGTTTCTGAAATCGCACTGCGGCGATGACCCCAAGGCCCGCTTTTATGTGGTGGGCCAAACCGGCTACCGCGCCCTGCTGCACAAGGACCCCCGCCTGGTGGAAGATTTTCTGTACAGCGGCCAGGCCCCCACATTGCAGCGTGCGCGTGACATCACGGCGGACATGATCGATACGTTCAAGGCGGATGAGGTGGATGAGGTTTACCTCATCTACACCAAGATCCAGAACGCCCTGACCGCTGAACCGGTCATGCTGCAGCTGCTGCCGCTGGAACGCTCCCACTTTGCGCCGCTGCCGCCCGCACTGGGCGATCCCCATGGCGAGGTTGAGCTGTTCCCCGATGCGTGGTCGGTGTTCAAGCAGATGGCCCCCATCTACATGCACGGCATGATCTTCGGTGCCATGACCGAGAGCTATTGCGCCGAGCAGAGCGCCCGCATGACCGCCATGGATTCCGCCACCAAGAGCGCCACCGATATGATTCACGCGCTCCAGCTGGAGTATAACCGTACCCGCCAGGGTGCAATCACCCAGGAGATCACCGAGATCATCGGCGGTGCTTCTGCTGTGCAAACCAGCGACTATTAAACTTTTTGTACTGTATCCCCTATCGGGATACAATGTTCAAACATTTATCTACTTCTGAAATTAAGGAAGAGGCTATCGTATGACACAGGGAACAATTATTCGTGTAGCAGGCCCCGTGGTGGACGTTCAGTTCACCGAGGGCAAGCTGCCTGCCCTGCAGGAAGCGCTGACAGTGACCGCTGAGGGCACCGAGCGCACGATGGAAGTAACGCAGCATGTGAACGAAACCACCGTTCGCTGCATTATGCTTTCTGCCAGCGAGGGTCTTGGCAAGGGGATGACCGTGAACGCACTGGGCCACGGCCTGACTGCCCCGGTGGGCGAAGCCACCCTGGGCCGCATGTTTGACCCCCTGGGCCGCCCCATTGACGGCAAAGGCCCCATGGCCGCAGACGTCCCTACCTGGCCCATCCATCGCAAGGCCCCCGGCTTTGAGGACCAGAAACCTGCAACCGAAATTCTGGAAACCGGCATCAAGGTCATTGACCTGCTGGCACCGTATGCCAAGGGCGGCAAGATCGGCCTGTTTGGCGGCGCCGGTGTTGGCAAAACCGTGCTGATCCAGGAGCTGATCCACAACGTAGCCACCGAGCACGGCGGCTACTCCATCTTTACCGGCGTTGGCGAGCGCAGCCGTGAGGGCTGTGACCTTTGGGGCGAAATGAACGCTTCCGGCGTTCTGAACAAGACCGCCCTGATCTTCGGCCAGATGAACGAACCGCCGGGAGCCCGTATGCGCGTTGCCGAAACCGGCCTGACCATGGCAGAATACTTCCGCGAGGAAAGCCACAAGGACGTGCTGCTGTTTATTGACAACATCTTCCGTTTTGTGCAGGCCGGCTCCGAAGTTTCCGCCCTGATGGGCCGTATGCCCTCCGCCGTTGGTTACCAGCCCACGCTGGCCAACGAGCTGGGTGCCCTGCAGGAGCGTATCACTTCCACCCGTGATGGGTCCATCACCTCGGTTCAGGCCGTTTATGTGCCTGCCGACGACCTGACCGACCCCGCCCCGGCCACCACCTTTGCCCACCTGGATGCCACTACCGTTCTGTCCCGTAAGATCGTGGAACAGGGTATCTACCCCGCCGTGGATCCGCTGGATTCCACCAGCCGCATCCTGGAAGCAGACATTGTGGGCGAGGAGCATTATCGCGTGGCCCGCAAGGTACAGGCTACCTTGCAGCGCTACCAGGAACTGCAGGACATTATCGCTATCCTTGGCATGGACGAACTGGACGACAACGATAAGCTGACCGTTGCCCGCGCCCGCAAAATCCAGAAATTCCTGTCCCAGCCGTTCTTCGTTGCCGAGAACTTTACCGGCCTGCCGGGCAAATATGTGCCCCTGGCCGAAACTGTCAAGGGCTTTGCCGCCATCGTGGACGGTCAGGTCGACGATCTGCCCGAATGGGCGTTCTTCAACGTGGGCACGCTGGACGATGCTCGCAAGAAGGCTGCCGAAAAGGGCGGTGTGGCCTGATGGAAAAGTTCATTCTGAACATCACGGCCAGCAGCGGCGAGTTTTTCCAGGGCGAGTGCGAAAGCCTGACCCTGCCCACCGCTGACGGCCAGTACGGCGTACAGGCCGGACACAGCCCGGTGCTGGTTGCCCTGGAAATGGGCATCATGCAGTTCACCGTGAACGGCGAAACCCGCAACGTACTGGTGGGCGATGGCATTGCCGAAGTGACCCCCGCTTACGTTGTGCTGCTGGTCGACAGCGCCGAGCGCCCGGAGGATATCGATAAGAACCGTGCCGAGGCCGCCCGCATCCGCGCCGAGGAACGCTTGCAGCACAAGCAGAGCATGCACGAGTATTACCAGAGCAAGATTGCCCTGAACCGTGCCATGCAGCGCCTGCAGGCTACTGCAAAATACAACCGCTGATTACCTTCCAACAAAGTTGCCACCCGTTCTGTGCAGGGGATCCCTGCGCAGAGCGGGTGGCTTTGTTTTATCCTGTATCTGCTTTTCGTCTTAATTTATCTTACTTGTTATAGTAATTTTATGTCAAAATTAAGATTCAGTCTTTTTCTTGTTGACAAAGCAGCCCAAACTGTGTACAATCAGCAGTAAGGGAATGTCTTTCCCCCTCCCGGCCCATACTATGGTGTAGATACGCCATAACCATGTCCGGCAAACAGCAGCGGAACACGCTGCTTTACAGTCATAATTAAAGGAGGGAACCTTTTTATGGTTACCAAAATCAGCAATAATGATCTTTCCCAGGCCAAAGCACAGGGCGTGGCCGTTCTGGATTTTTCTGCAACCTGGTGCGGTCCCTGCCAGATGCTTGCCCCGGTCCTTCATGAGCTTGCCGATGAAGTTGGCAGCAAAGCCGCATTTTACAGCATTGATGTGGACGAAAACCGCCAGCTTGCCACCGAATACGGCATTTCCAGCATCCCCTGCCTGGTCGTACTGAAAAACGGCCAGGAATCCGCCCGCAGCGTCGGTTTCCTGCCCAAGCAGGCTTTGCAGGATATGTTGGATAAGTATATTTGAGAGATACGCACGGCCTAAAAAGGAGCAGTTCCCCTTCAGCGCAGCGGGCGCACATGGTGCGCCCCTACGGGTGGGGGTGCACCATAAATATTGCCGCACATTATAAAATGCGCTGTAGGGAACGGTCTTGACCGTTCTGGCACCACAAAACATCTGCTCAAACCAACCTCGCCGCTCCCTTTCCCCACCTCCAATTCCTAATTCCACATTACCTCCTCACTCCTACTTCCTAACTCCTAACTAAAAAACGCCATGCTTTCTTCGGAAAGCATGGCGTTTTTCTTATTTCACTTTTTCCTCAATTGCGCAGGCATCATAGGGTTTCAGCTCCACGCTGCCCAAAACGTTTTTGCCGCTCAACAGGTCTGCACCGGATTCCACCTGCACCTTAACTGCGCTCTGGGTGGTGTTGATGTAGAAATGGTAGCGCGCGTTCTCGCTTTCGCGGCAGTGGTATTCCACACCCTGCGGCAGGTCACGCAGGTGCACCTTGGCATCGGCCAAAGCTGCACGCAGCACAGCGGCGTTGCCGGCATCATCCAGGCGCGCACCGATGTAATAAGCGTGCCCCTTGCCGAACACATGGTGGGTCACAGCCGCATGGCCGGAATAGAAATCCTGTCCATACACAGCCACCACCTCGGTACCCTCGGCAGGCTGCAACAGTTCGCAGTAATCCTTGATGCTGCTCTGCTGGCTGCTCTTGACCCAGATGGCACGGTTGCCCTCGCCGGGGTACAGGGTGTCCAGTTCGCTTGCGGTCACGCCAAACACTTCGCGCAGGCCGTCACCGGGGAACCCGCCCAGCCAACACAGGGTGCTTTCATCCACATAGCCCAGCAGATAGGTGGCCACAACGGTGCCGCCGTTTTCCACATATTCGCGGATCTTTTGTGCAAAACCAGGCTTGGTCATAAACAGCATGGGCAGCACCACCAGCTTATAGCGGTTCAGGTCTGCATCCACGCCCACAACGTCGGTTTCCACACCGCAGTGGTTCAGCTGGGCGTACAGCTGGCAGCAGGTTTCGCGCAGATTCTTCTGCTTGATCTGCATGCCCCAGGCGTCATCCAGCGCCCAGCGGTTGTCCCAGTCAAAGATCATGGCCGCATCCGCTTTGGGCAGGCTGCCGCACACCGGGGTCAGGGCGGCCAGGGCTTCGTTGGTGGCGGTCACTTCGTTGAACACGCGGGTATCATCGCGGCCATCGTGGTCCACAACCGCGCCGTGGAACTGCTCAGAGCCGCCGCGGCCCTTGCGCCACTGGAAGTACTGCACGCCGTCCGCACCACAGGCCACTGTCTGGATAGCGCTCATCCGGTTCACGCCGGGGCGCTTGAGCTTATTATACTCGTGCCAGTTCACCAGGCTGGGGGTGCTTTCCATCAGCAGGAACGGCTTGTCCGGCTTGCAGCCGCGGATCAGCGCATGATCAAACGCCGTCATGCCCGCCGTCACGGTGGTGCTGCGGTCGGGGCGCCCCCAATGGGGGTAACTGTCCCAGCAGACAAAATCCAGCTCTTTTTGCAGCTTGTGGTAGTCCAATCCGGGGAAGTACTCCATCAGGTTCGTGGTAATGGGCACATTGGGGGTTCGCTTGCGCAGGATCGCCGTTTCGCTGTGTACATAGTCCATCATGTTCCAGGTGGTAAAGCGCCGCCAGTCCAGCTTCAGGCCGTTTAGGCTCTGTTCCCCGTTATCAAACGGCGGCTCCACCTCGTCAAAGCTGTCGTAGTGGTGGCTCCAGAAGCTAGTCCACCAGGCATGGTTCAGGGCATCAATGGTATGATACTTTTCTTTCAGCCAGCCGCGGAAGCGCTCTTGGCACAGCGGGCAGTAGCATTCGCCGCCCAGCTCATTGGAAATGTGCCACAAGATCAGGCCGGGGTGGTCGCCCACAGCGTCGATCATGTGGTTCAGCAGCTCCTCTACCTTCTGGCGGTAGATGGGGCTGGTCAGGCAGTGGTTGTGGCGCATGCCCTGGTGGTCCCGCACACCGTTGGACTGCACGCGCAGCACTTCGGGGTATTTGCGTGCCAGCCAGTTGGGCTTTGCACCAGTGGGCGTTGCCAGCTCGGTATAAATGCCCTGGTCATACAGTCGATCCATGATCTCGCGCAGCCAAGTAAAGTTATATTCCCCCTCGCGCGGCTCATATGCTGCCCAGGCAAACACCCCCAGCGTAACGCTGTTCATTCCGGCCTTTTTCATCATGCGGATGTCCGCTTCAAGAATATCCGGGCGGTCCAGCCATTGATCCGGGTTATAATCGCCGCCGCACAGCATCACAGGGGCTTTGGTGATAAAGTTCATAGTGGATTCCCTTTCCTCTACACTGTAAAGCATAAGGCAATACCGCATAATTCTAAGTGCCGATACGGCGAGCGAGGTGCGGCAG
>OLQD01002324.1_pt1 | contig 13895 bp, 12 predicted proteins | sample 1672841 | NCBI WGS metagenome assembly OLQD01 (sample SAMEA3136729, study PRJEB25190) | human gut metagenome | biome: human gut; feature: human-associated habitat; material: faeces | place: Austria | collected 2013 | reverse complement strand
AGCAAAATCCATGTGCTTATTGTAAGCACATTCTCCTCTGGTGAGGAGAGGATTTTTCCTCCTTGTTTTCGTATTTAAAAGGTAAAGATTATTGTACCCTAAATTCTTACATAGTTCAACCAGTTGTTTAATTATACTGGTCTTTATTCATTATAATATCATACAGCATCTCTACAGTTTCTCTTATCTGCTTTCCCTGCTCATTAAGCGTAATGTCTGCATATTTCTTATAAAGTGCGGCCCTGTCAGCATATATCTCTTCCACAGTTGTCTTTCCATTAGACACAACCCCACGTTCTTTAAGACTTCCCAGTCTCTCCTCAAGTAATTCTGGTGGAAGTTCTAGATAAACCACAGTACCAATATCCTTAAAATGTTCCATTGCCTCTTTTCCATAAAGAAGCTCTGTTCTCGAAAACTGATTTAACATGATTCATAATCCTCCAAAAATGAATGTCTGACTCCGTTTTTCTTATATGCCACAACGGTGTCCAGATTTACGTTCTCTATACTGCGGAAAATATTGGTTTCTACATAAGGATTGACCTTTTTCATTTCTGCGATCATATGCTTGATCTCCATACGCTTCGATGCACTTTCCCCATTTGGCCTGCAGGTCGTACAAGTGTCTGTAAATCTGCATGCACACTGAATAAAGTGCAGGCTGTTATAGTCTCTCCAGTGTTTGATATCCTCTTCCCGGATCAGATAAAGCGGGCGGATCAGTTCCATGCCCTCAAAATGAATGCTGTGAAGCTTCGGCATCATGGTCTGCACCTGACCGCCGTAGAGCATTCCCATCAGGATCGTCTCAATCACATCGTCAAAATGATGTCCCAGTGCAATCTTGTTGCATCCAAGCTCTTTTGCTTTGCTGTAAAGATGACCGCGCCGCATTCTTGCACAGAGATAGCACGGTGATTTTTCAATATTATAAACTGCTTCAAAAATGTTCGTTTCAAAAATCGTCAGCGGAATGTTTAAGATTTTTGCATTCTGCTCGATGATCTGACGGTTACGTTCATTATAGCCCGGGTCCATCACAAGATAGACCACTTCAAATGGAAATTTGTGATGACGCTGAAGTTCTTGGAACAGTTTTGCCATCAACATGGAATCCTTTCCGCCGGAAATACAGACAGCAATTTTATCTCCTTCCCGGACAAGCTGATATTCATTGATTGCTTTTGTAAATTTGCTGAAAATAGATTTATGGAATTTTTTGCGGATGCTCTTTTCAATATCCGCATTTCTGGCTGTCTCCTGAAAATGGTTCAGCAGCCATTTATCATAACCGCCTTCCAGACTGCAGGCATCAAATCCAAACCCAGAAAGCAGTTCTGCCTGATCGGTACTGATCACACCGCTTTGGCAGTATACAATGATCTTTTTTTCTGTCTGAAGTTCGTCTTTTCGCTCAATCAGCTCATTTGCCGGAATATTGAGGGCATCTTTTAAATGTCCATGATCAAAAGCTTCCATGCTTCGGATATCCAGCAGCTGATACGTTTCCTGTTCCATATTTTCAAGCTCCGCAAGGGAGCAGCTTTTTACGTTTTCCAAAATTTTTCTCCTGTCTTTTAAAATTCCCGGTAATCACCGCGGTCTGTGACGATCTTATAGCCGATGCTGCGGATTCTCGCATCAAGACATTTCCGACATTCTGCCGCCTCATCCCCGGTACACAGTTTATTGTCATAGAGCATATAATTTTTCCGCACAGATACCGGTGAAAGATTCGGCATCACGACATTTGCCCCGGAAAGGATTGCCTTTTCACGCCCTCTCGGATCGATCGTGCCAACCGCTGTTGTCGCCGGAATCATAGCGTTTGGATTCATCAGCCGCAACATGGCAACCAGATTCAAAGTCAGATCCAGACTGCCTCCTGTTTCTTTTGCAAATACCGTGTCTTTGTGTGGGATAAACGGTCCGATGCCGATCATATGCGGCCTCAGTTTTTTGATATAACATAGTTCCCGTGCCAGATATTCTAATTGCCAGCCCGGTGAACCCACCATAAATCCACATCCAGTCTGATAACCGGTTTCTTTTAATATTTCAAGGCAGTGCAGTCGGTTTTCCAGGCTCATCTGCTTTGGATGCAGCATCGCATAATGCTCCGGAACGGATGTCTCTTCCCGCAGAAGATAGCGGTCTGCCCCGGCTTTGTGCATCACACGGTAAGATTCTTCTGAACGTTCGCCAAGCGAGAGCGTCACTGCACAGTCCGGATATTCTTTCTTGATCGAGCGAATGATCTCACACATCCGTTCATCATTGAAATAAGCATCCTCGCCGCCCTGTAGCACAAAAGTCCGATAGCCCAGTTCATAGCCCATCTTACAGCACTCCATGATCTGTGAAAGTGTCAGACGGTAACGCACTGCATTCTGATTGCCCCTGCGGATACCGCAGTAGAGACAGTCATTTTTGCAGTAGTTGGTAAACTCGATCAGCCCTCGCAGATAAATCTTTCTGCCAAAGTGCCTGACCGCTTCTTCTGCTGCTGCCGCCCGCAGATACGCACTGGATTCTTCATCCAGATGCTCCAGAAGATACCGAAGCTCCTCCATCTGTGCATCCTGTTCTTTTCTCAGTTTTTCTATGATCGGTCTGCAATCCATGCCATTCCCCCAACCCTTTTTCTGCCGTTGTTTTTATTATCGCTGTTATTCTACATGGAAAACGCAAAAAAGTAAAGCCGACTTTTTATGTCAGCTTTACCGCTGTTTTGTTCTTTTAAAAATAAGGATGCCTGCAGATTGCTCCGTTTCGTTTCAGGCTTTTAACCCGGGCATCATCATATATAATACATATATTCTTCTTCGTTATGCTTTAAATATTCTTCCTCCATATCTTCGAGTGTGACACCCTGAAGTACTTTCTTCGTCTGCCGGTTCAGCGGATCGATGATCAGCTCCTGGATGACATCGGATATTTCTTCATCTTTACAGGGATCGGCTGTCTTTTCGTCTGTTATATAATAATCACCGTCGATCGCATAGACAATATCACTGACGGTTATCTCAGAAGCCGGACGTGCAAGATAATACCCTCCCTGCGGTCCTTTGATGCTTCTGACAATTCCGGCTCTTCGAAGGCTTGCGAAAACCTGCTCCAGAAACTGCGGCGATATCCCATTTCGCTGTGCAAGGACATTCAGAGGCACATGTGCTGATTTGGAATGGATCGACAGATCTGCCAATGCCCGAAATGCATATCTGCTTTTCATTGATAATTTCATAGCTACTCCTTATCTTTATATTTCACATATGTTTACTAGGTTTTAATTATGGTATCATAAAGCAGAAAACTTGTCAATACCTTCAAAACATAGCGATATGGTATGTTATCTTTCGTCAAAAAAAAGACAACTGCCGCTGTGCAATTGTCTTTTTTTCTTTCGACTTGAATTTAGCCTGCCAAATGCAGTATATTGATCAGAAGAATCCAGCTCAGTCCGTAATAAGACACAACTGCGACAAGGTCGTTGATCGTTGTGATCAGCGGGCCGGACGCAACGGCCGGGTCTACATGGATCTTCTTGAAAAACAGCGGGATACAGGTACCAACTGCTCCGGAAACGACCATCGCCAGTACCAGAGAGAGGCCGATGCATCCGGACACCGCATAGGCAAACAGGAATGTCTTGCCTTTAAACAGTGCGATATATAATCCCACCAGAGCAAACGATATCGTTCCCAGGATCATACCATTCGAGAATCCGATCTTCATTTCTTTCAAAACAAGCTGGAACTTCTGTTTGCCGGTCAGAGATTCATCCATCAGGACACGGATCGTTACAGCCAGTGACTGCGTACCGACGTTACCTGCCATATCCAGGATCAGCGACTGGAATGCCATGATGATCGTCAGCTGGCTTACTACCGTCTCAAAGATACCTACAACAGAAGAAACAACCATACCAAGACCTAACAGAACGAGCAGCCATGGCAGACGTTTTTTGATACTCTCACGCAGAGGCTCTTTTAAATCTTCCTCCGCAGTCAGACCGGCGAACATCGCATAATCCTCGCCCATCTCGTCATCGACCAGTGATACGATGCTCTGCGATGTGATGACACCGAGCAGTTTATTGTTATTATTTAATACCGGGATAGAATCCTCGGAATAATCTTTCAGTTTTTCAATACAGTCATCGATCAGCTCATGACCATATACATATGGATAAGAAGTTACAACCAGATCCTCAAGTGGAGAATCCTGTCTTGCAATGATCAAATCCTTTAAATCCATGGCTCCGTAAAACGTCTGATCCTCCGTCACCATGAAAATGGTAGAAATATTATCGTTCTTTGCTGCCTGTTCTACCAGGCTGCTCATCGCCTGCTTTACCGTAAGATTCTCGCGGATCATGATAAAGTTGGTTGTCATCCTGCTTCCGATCTCTTCATCATCAAAAGAAGCGATCACAGCGATATCTTCTCTTGTATCTGCATCGGTCAGCTCGATCAGCAGTGCTCTTTTCTCCTTCGGGATCATCTTCAGGACATCGATCACCGCATCGGTCTCCATACTGGAGAGGATCTTTGCTGCCTTTCTGACATCCATCTCATCCAGATACTCCGCTGCCGGTTTCTCATCGATATGTTCAAAAATATCGGAAAGCATCTCCGTATCCAGGATACGACAGATCTTTCTTCTTTCTACAATGGTAAGATCCGGGAACACCTCTGCCAGGTCATTCTCATGGTAATCTTCGAGCTGATTCCGCATAACGCCCGGTGAAGCATTGCTTCTGATGATACCCAGGATCTCTGATGTATAATCTTTGTTTTCCAATGTCTCATCCTCCTTATTCTGTTTTCGTAACCGTTCAGCCATACAAAAATACAGAAAAACAAAACTGTAAATGATTTTCTGCACATGACTGAACTTTCATAACGGTCCAGGGGAGTCGGAAAATAGGATAAGAAATCAGAAAACCAGACAGAACGGACTGCTGCTCACTTCCCATCCTATGCTTCTACTTCGCCCATGACTGTCACAACTGTCCATTCTGTTCACCTGCCTTTGTACTGAAATTTAAGAAAAAAGTTGAGGGCTTTACAGACCCTCAACCATTATAATTCCTTTTTCTTTAATTGTAAAGCAAACTTTTGTATGGTTTTTGTAAAGTTTGCAGCCGTTCAGCCATGCGGCAAATATTGCAGACAGATGCGTTATGCCTTATTTTACAGACACTACCTGATAGTCTTTATCCTCTACGGTCTTTTTCAGTGTCTCATCTGCGATCTCTGCATTCAGTTTTACAACTGCAGTTCCTTTTTCGTGGCTGACGATCGCTTCCTCTACCTGCGGCAGTGCCTCCAGTGCTTTCTTTACGGTTGCCTCGCAGTGTCCACACATCATTCCTTTGATCTCCATTGTTTTTTCCATAGTATGATTCTCCTTTTCCTTTGATTTATTTTGCATCTGTGATTTTGCATTCACAGTCTGTAACGTAACCTGATTTTTTATTTTTTTATCTTTTTTTGCATCGTACATTCCGAAGAAATTCAGACGCAGTGCATTTGTTACCACGCAGAAGCTTGAAAGGCTCATGGCTGCTGCCCCGAACATCGGGTTTAACTGCCATCCAAAGACCGGGATCCAGATTCCGGCTGCCAGAGGAATGCCGATGATGTTGTAAATAAAAGCCCAGAACAGATTTTCATGGATATTTCTCAGTGTCGCACGGCTCAAACGGATCGCTGCCGGTACATCATCCAGCTTACTCTTCATCAGCACAACATCGGCCGCATCGATTGCGATATCCGTTCCGGCTCCGATCGCAATTCCCATATCTGCCCTTGTCAGGGCCGGTGCATCGTTGATGCCGTCACCTACCATGGCAACCTTTCCTTTTTCTTTCAGAGAGCGGATGACACTTTCCTTTCCTTCCGGAAGGACTCCGGCAATGACCTCATCAACGCCTGCCTGCCGTCCGATCGCCCTTGCTGTCCGCTCATTGTCCCCGGTCAGCATGACTACCCGGATTCCCATGTTCTGCAGTTCTTTTACGGCTCTTGCACTCTCTTCTTTAATCACATCCGCTACTGCGATCACACCGAGCAAACGGTCTTCTTTTGCAAAAAACAGCGGCGTCTTTCCATCTTCTGCCAGTGCTTCCACCTGGCGTTTCTGTTTCTCTGAAATTTTGCAGATTTCGGAGATAAATTTCATATTTCCACCAAAAAGGCGGCTTCCATGAAGACTGGCTGTCAGACCATTTCCCGGAAGTGCCTGAAAATCCGATACTTCCTCTGCTCTGACTTTTTGCCGCTCTGCCTCCAGCAGGATCGCTTTTGCCAGCGGATGCTCACTTTTCTTTTCCAGAGCAAATGCCATCTGAAGCAGCTCCTCTTCGCTTACGCCTTCCGCCGGAATGATATCGGTTACTTTCGGCTCTCCGCTTGTGATCGTACCGGTCTTATCGAGTGCTACGATCTGCATTTTTCCGGTCTCTTCCAGCGAAACAGCTGTTTTAAACATGATTCCATGCTTTGCACCCATACCATTTCCGACCATGATCGCAACCGGGGTCGCAAGTCCGAGGGCACACGGGCAACTGATAACCAGAACGGAAATGGCTCTTGCCAGTGCATATCCAAAGGTCTGGCCTGCCAGCATCCATACGATGAAGGTGATCACTGCGATCGTAATGACTGCCGGTACAAACACACCGGAAACCTTATCTGCGATCTTGGCGATCGGTGCCTTTGTGGCTGCCGCATCACTGACCATCTGAATGATCTGTGAAAGCGTGGTATCTTCTCCGACTCTGGTCGCACGGCATTTGATAAATCCGGACTGATTGACTGTTGCCGCAGAAATTTTATCTCCTTCTGCTTTGTCAACCGGAATACTCTCACCGGTCAGTGCCGCTTCATTTACTGCACTGTTTCCTTCCAGAACGATACCATCCACCGGTATATTTTTTCCAGGACGCACTACAAAAATGTCACCCGCCTGTACTTCTTCGATGGAAACGGTCACTTCCTGACCGTCCTGCAGCAGAACTGCTGTCTTTGGTGCCAGTTTCATCAGACTCTTCAGTGCATCCGTTGTCTTTCCTTTCGAACGTGCCTCCAGCATTTTGCCGACCGTGATCAGTGTCAGGATCATCGCCGCAGATTCGAAATAAAATTCATGCATATACGCCATGACAGCTGCCATATCACCCTTTACCTGGGCATCCGTCATCGCAAACAGTGCATAGACACTGTAAAGAAACGATGCTCCGGATCCAAGAGCTACCAGCGTATCCATGTTCGGGGATTTATTCAGCAGTCCTTTAAAACCACTGATAAAGAATTTCTGGTTGATGACCATGATAATGACCGTCAAAAGCAGCTGAAGCAGTCCCATCGCCACATGGTTTCCCGCAAAGAAAGATGGCAGAGGCCAGTTCCACATCATATGCCCCATCGAGAAATACATCAGTACCAGTAAAAAACCAACCGAAGCAAACAGCCTTTTTTTCAGTTTTGGTGTTTCCGTATCTTTCAGCAGTGCATCATCCTTTGCCGCACTGCCCTGATTTCCCTTTGTGCCCGTTCCCTTCTTTTCTGCATGATATCCTGCAGCTTCCACCGCCGAGATGATCGCATCGCAAGTTGCCGTCCCTTCCACGCCCATCGAATTTGTCAGCAGACTCACCGAGCAGGAAGTCACACCCGGAACTTTACTGACTGCTTTTTCTACTCTGCTGCTGCAGGCGGCACAGCTCATCCCGGTTACCGAATATTGTTCCATCGCAATTCCGTTACTGAAAACTTATAAAAAGTTATAAACCTTTATGTTTCATTCCTACTTCAATGAGTATGCTTTTTTTTGTACTGTCGAAACAGATACTACTCACAAGTTCTTGTACTCTCCATAGGCGTAAATTCCGAATTAACGTATCCGTACATATTTGCATTAACGTTTAATTGTTAGCTTGCAAATTTTTCTCCATAAGCTTTTAGGTTTAGTGATGCTTGAAAATCTCTATTTATAACATTTCCACATTCACATTTATAAATTCTGTCAGATAATTTCAAATCCTTTTTTATATTTCCACAACAACTGCAAAGTTTTGACGATGGATAAAATCTATCAGCTACAATGAGCTGAATACCATTGTTATTACATTTGTACTCAAGCTGTTTTCTGAATTCAAAGAATCCCTGATTCTGAACCGCTTTGGATAAATGTCTATTCTTCATCATTCCACTAACGTTTAAATCTTCAATACAAATAAATCTTGGTTTTCGATTTACGATTTCAGATGTGGTCTGATTTAAATAGTTTTTACGGATATTTGTTAATCTATGATTCACTTTAAGTAAAAGTTTTTCGCTTTTGATTACATTTTTAGTTTTACAGTAACTTACTCCTTTCTTATTTTTCTCATACTTTCGAGAAACTCTACGCTGTAACCTGCGTCTGCATTTCTCTAATTTTTTAACTACTTGGCTTTTATTAATATTCTTGTATGTGTTGCCATCAGAGCAAATAGCCAAATCCTTAATTCCTAAATCAATTCCTATACCATCATTATTTAGATTTTTCTTGCAGTCTGGAAATTCCACGCATACGCTAATCCACCAGTTTAATCCGTCAAAGGATATTCTCGGATTCATATATTTAGCATCTGTGGGAATACGTCCATGTTCTGCAAGTCTTACCCAGTTCAGCTTTTGTTTGTTCGCTTTCCTGCTAGAAGAAAATCCCTCAAATTTAACGTGAGTGTCACTAAACTGTATTTTAATGTTGTCCTGATAAAATTTAGGCGTTGATTTCTTTTTAGACTTGAATCTCGGATGTTTTTGCAAACTTTTGAAAAAGTTTTTGTAGGCTATGCAAGCATCTTTAATTGCCTGTTTGGTTACATTATTGGAAACATTTTGTAGCCACGCGTATTCAGCAGAATTCCTAAGCCTTGTAAATTCTTTTCTAAGCTCTGAATCCGAAATGAACTTGCCACCTTTTTCATAGTTATCCTTTTCCTTGGCTAAAGCCCAGTTATAAGCAAATCTTGCCGCACCTGCATATTGAAACATTTTAGTTTGTTGTACATTATTAGGTTCTAACATTACCCTTACGGCTTTTAGCATCATTTTCTTCCTCCTGTATCAATTCTTGAACAAGTTTCTTAGCTTTATTCGCTCGTTTTCCCTGTAGCTTACAACTGAATACTGTGATTATTTGTACTAAATCTTCAACGAGTTCTTGTTGCTCAGATTTTTCCGTATTGTCAATAATCTCAATTTCACAGTTATATAGCGAAGCTATATATTCTACCAACTCAAAACCAAAACGTAAAAGCCTGTCTTTATACAAAACAACAACCTTTTCAACTTGATTTTGCGAAATGCGTTTGATTAGTTCCCGAAGTCCTTTTTTCTTGTAGTTCATGCCAGAACCAATATCACTTATTACCTCAAACGGTTGTCCTTTTGCCATAAGATATGTTTTCACATTATCAATCTGTCGTTCTAAATCATCCTTTTGCTTATGACTTGAAACACGACAATATCCGATTGTAATGCGATTTCTAGGCTTTACATTCATTACTTGGCTGAGCTGTTCATCAGAATAATATCTATATCCACTTGTTGTAGTATAATGCGGATGAAGTTTTCCGTTAGAATCCCAATTTCGCAACGTTTGTGCAGATACACCTATAATTTTTGAAAATTCATGTATAGAATAATATTTACTCAAAGCATCACTTCCTTTCAATATTATTCTATACTAATAACCTATAAAATTCAACAGTTATTTATATACTTTTATAAGTTTTATTCAGCTGTTCTTTACCTCTTATTCTTTGAACAGCAGGAAATCTCCACATGCCCGCTCTGCTCCGTCGGATGGATGGTTCAACACCGTTCCGCGGTAAGCAAGGGTTGCTGATCCGCCGCCGTCCATATTGTAGGCGTAGGTACAGCCGTAGCTTTTGAAAATATTCTGCATCTCGGTTCTGGTAAGTCCGAGGGAACCGCCGATCCCTCTTCCGTCTGCAACGAGTAGAATGTAATGGCCTTTCTCTACCATACCGACGGCACTTCTTGGATCTTTATAGAACATCAGTGACCAGTCGTTTGCAGAATTTGCCATATTGTATGTAACTTTTTTGCCGTTTTCGATCAGCGGCGGTCCGAAATTGTAGCTGTCTTTTACGCCCATTTCCACCAGATCTTCGGCGGAAAGATGTACTTCCGGCGTAAACATGGTTCCGTCCCACAGAACGGCACAGTTGGAATAGCTTGTACCGCCTGCACGGTTGTAGATCTTGCCTTTCTGGATCTTCACTGCATCAAAACAAGGTCTGCCGTCCGAATAGGAAAAAGCACTGGCATTGATGCCGATGATCGATTTGGTGCGTTTTACCGCATGCGAAGTCGTCTCTCTTGTTCCGCCATACGTCCCATAGGAAAATGCCGAAAACATCTGGTTTGGATTGTTGATCTTAATATCCGCAGTCCAGTAGCAGGTGCTGTACGCTCTGTGTTTGCGAAGGATGACTTTGAGCGTGGAAGTGCGGTACTCGATCTTGGTTGCTGTCAGGCGGCTTCCTGTGTTCATACGCTCGCCTTTGTACACCGAGCCGGTCGTGCTGGTCGGGTAATACCAGCCGCCTTTCTTTTTCCAGGAAGTACTCCGCTGTTTACCTTTTTTCGTAAAATAGTAGGTGGTATTCTTGATCTTCTGCCACTTGGTCAGACGCACACCGTTTTTATCCAGATAGTACTTATTGCCTTTGTACTTTAACCAGCCGGTTTTCTTTACGCCTTCTTTTGTATAATAATACCACTTTTTGTTGATCTTATACCAGCCGCCCTTGAATTTTTTGATCCACTTTCCGTTTTCACCGACAAAATATTTGCCGATCCACTTGTTTTTTTCCAGGGCTCCGTTGTCGCCGACGTGATAATTTCCAACCCATTTGTTGCGGATCAATCTGCCCAGCTGGTCAAAATAATAGTAATTTTTGCCGATCAGCTGCCATTTGCCGCGTACATTCTGCAGAGTAGATGGATCACAGTAGTACGTCTGCCCTTTTTCCTGTATCCAGCCGACCTTTTTGCCGTGTACCGTGCCTGCTGCCTGTGCCGGAAGACTTGCCGGAAATGCCATGCACGCCGCAAGTGCTGCCACAAGCAGTCTTTTTTTCATTTTTCCCCTTTGTTTATTCCCCATATGGTTCCTCCTGATGCTTATATTACCTGTATTTATTTATGCTTTCTCCTGTTTCGCGAGTCTGAAATCCATGACGTTCTGACCCACATATTATTTTATTCTAACAGAATCTGCCACTTTCTGCAAGTCTATGCTCTGACTGACCGCCGTGACTGCCTCCCGGCTGTTATATCCAAAGATCGAACTGCCGCTCAAATGAAACTGCAAAAACAGTGCCAGCAGCAGCATTGCCGCCAGAAGGCGTGTAAAAAAAGAACTCCCGTTTTGTGGAAGTTCTTCTGTTTTTTCTGAAAAATCATTCACTTTTTCTGCCGTTTTCCGGTAAACCGGCATACGGCCGCTCTGCCGCCGCATCTTTTCGATCTGCCGTCTCTGCTCTTCACTTAAGCCTGTATGCATAAAAATCCCGCCTTTCTGCTATACGCTATGCAAAAAGGCGGGGTTTTATTCGGTTATATCAAAATCATACCCTTAGCGGTTTGCAAGCTCTCTGGTGATATCATCCCAAGTCACACCGCGTTCAGACATCAGTACCATCACATGGTACAGAAAATCGGAAATCTCGTACTTGATCTCCTCCGGATTCGGGTTTTTCGCTGCAATGATGATCTCCGTCGCTTCTTCTCCGACTTTTTTGAGGATCTTGTCAATGCCCTGTTCAAGCAGGTAGTTGGTGTAAGATCCTTCTTTCGGATGCTGTTTGCGATCCTCGATCAGCTTATAGAGATGGTCGAAAACGATCGCCGGATTGGTCTCATGGTAATCTTTCTTTAAGATCTCACGGTAGAAACAGCTGCGGTTCCCGGTATGGCATGCGGCACCGATCTGCTGCACCTTTGCCAGGATGGTATCGTTGTCGCAGTCGATGGAAAGCTGTTTGACATACTGGACATGTCCAGAGGTCGCACCTTTCTGCCACAGTTCGTTGCGGCTCCTGCTCCAGTAGGTCATCTTTCCGGACTCCACAGTCTTTTCAAAAGCTTCACGGTTCATATAAGCGACCATCAGCACTTCCAGATTTTTGTAGTCCTGCACAACAACCGGGATCATGCCGTCGGAGTTCAGTTTCAGCTCATTCCAGCTCATTTTGCTCTCGAACGTATTGATCTCAACGCCATGCTTTTTCGCTTCCAGCTTGGCTGCCATCAAATCTTCATTCAGATCAGAGAATGTATCTCCGCAGACACCGCAGATATTGTCGAGCATCAGAAGCTTCAGCAGGCCGTGACGGTCTGCACGTGTGGAAACCGGAAGTACCGGCACTTCTACAAGGCGGGCAGTTGTACGCACATCCACTTCATCGCAGAGCAGGATCACACGGGAGGTATATTCATTTACCCTCGCCTTGTTTGCCTGCAGCTGTGCAAAACTGTCTGTACAGATCGCGATTTTTTCTTTTCCGAAACGTTTGGATACTTCTTCTGTCAGTTCAATATTGGCTGCTTTGGCATAATTTAAGAAAACCTGCTGGCATCCTGCGTAGAGAAGCTTTTTCACATCTTCCAGATTTTTAATATGGCCGCCACCACTCATCGGGATATCGATCACCCGGCTGATCTGGCGGATCAGATTGAGAGACTGCTCGTGATCTGCATCGTCATCCGACAGATCAAAGATCAGAAGCTCATCTGCCCCGTTGTTGCTGTAATGCTGGGCAATACTCATCACATCGCCATCTTCAAGCAATTCTTTTCCGTCAAAACCGGTCACTGCTTTCCCGTTTTTCAGATACATATGTACCACAATTTTCTTCTGCATTATAAACTTCCTTTCGTCGAAAGCACATCTGTAATGCGGCTATCCATTCCAACCGCCATGTCCAGTGCTTTCGCAAATGCTTTGAACATTGCTTCCATCATATGATGATTATTTCCGGGTGTCAAGACTTTTATATGCAGATTCATTGCTGCCGCATAGGAAACAGCATAGAAAAATTCACGTACCATTTCGGTGTCCATATCCCCGCATTTCGGTACGGTAAATACATCATCAAAGGATAAATACGGTCTTCCGCACAGATCGACGGCACACACGACCAGGCACTCATCCATCGGAAGAATGAAATGTCCGTAGCGTTTTATGCCTTTTTTGTCACCGACTGCCTCGCGGATCGCATTGCCGAGCACGATCCCGGTATCTTCGATCGTGTGGTGGGAGTCCACATAGAGATCTCCTTTTACGGAAAGTTTCATATCAAACAGCCCATGTCTGGTAAATCCGTCCAGCATATGATCAAAAAATCCGATGCCGGTACTGATCTTGGATTTTCCGCTTCCATCAAGGGAAAGCGTCATTGCGATATCCGTTTCTTTTGTTGTCCGGGTGATGGTGGCTGTCCTACTCATTGGCATCTTCCTCTTCAAAACGGACACGGATCGAATTTGCATGTGCCGTCAGTTTTTCTGCCTCGGCAAACTGGATGATATCTTTGTGGATATCTTTGAGTGCCTCTCTTGAATAATAGATGATGCTGGAACGTTTGATAAAGTCATCTACGCCAAGCGGGGAGAAGAATTTTGCAGTTCCGTTGGTCGGTAAGATATGATTCGGACCGGCAAAATAATCCCCAAGAGGCTCACTGCTGTATTCTCCGAGGAAAATTGCACCTGCATTACGAATCTTCATCATCACTTGATACGGATCTTTTGTTACAATTTCCAAATGTTCGGAAGCAATCTCGTTGGCGGTATCAATTGCTTCGT
>OLQD01002315.1_pt1 | contig 13949 bp, 10 predicted proteins | sample 1672841 | NCBI WGS metagenome assembly OLQD01 (sample SAMEA3136729, study PRJEB25190) | human gut metagenome | biome: human gut; feature: human-associated habitat; material: faeces | place: Austria | collected 2013 | reverse complement strand
CGGAGCCCGCGCCCTGACCATGCGTCAGCTTTTCGCCGATCTGGATTTTATAAGTGGCGGCAGACACGTTGAGCGCCTGCTTATCTGTATTCACCGCGACAAAGTCGACGCCGCGCGCACCGGTGCGCACCATGCGGTTGACCACATTGTTGCCGCCGCCGCCAACGCCGATGACCTTGATCTTAACTACGTTTTCAGGACCGGTCTCCAATCCGAATGCCATGTCGGTTCCTCCTGCAATCTGTTGTATGGGCAAGGCACTTGCCGCTGCAAGCGCCACAATATCAGGTATTTGCTATCTTAATTATTGTATTACGGTTTTCCCACGGGGTCAATAGCAATCGGCCATTTCGGGGAAACTTTTTTACGTCAACTTCCGCCTTTATTCCGGGATGAAGTCAGCCCTGCCGTCGTTCATCAGGTTGATCGTGCCGGTCTGGTTGGCTTCAAGCTGCTCCACCACCGTGCGCACATTCCCGAGCTTGTAGGCAATGTCCGCATCCCAGGGCATTTTGACCGTAAAGCGGTCCAAATAGGTAAAGGTGATGGCCGTGCCGTCGCTCAGGTCGATCTCGCCGATCATGGAGAGAAGCTGCTTATCCTCCGCCGTGCGCAGCAGCGTGAGCAGGCGCTCGAATTTATACGAATCCTCGTCCGCAAACGCCGCCATCGCGCCGACCGCGGGCTCGACGAGCGTGCAGCCGGTCACGCGCGCACAGCCCTCGGGGATCTGCGCCGCGCGCTCCAGAATTTTGCCTTCGTCGCTCATGAGCCATGTGCCGTTTTCGCCCGTCAGCGCAGCGGAGGCCGTGCACTCCGTCACGGTCAGAATGAGCGCGTCGGGGTATTTGCGGTTGATGACAACGGTCTCCACATACGGAAGCGTGTCGAAAATGGATTGTTTGACCTTATATTTGTTCAGCAGCACAAGGTTCTGCTCCTTCTGCACGCCCGCAGCCTCGATGATCTGCTCCTCGGTATAGCGCTCGTTGCCCTCCACCACGATCATATCGATGCGGAAGAACATCGTCAGCGCGCCGAGAAACGCGGCGATCACGACCGCGAGGCACAAAAGTCTCAGCGGGAAAGAGGCTCTTCCCCGCCTGCGCCGTCTGTTTCTTCGCTTTGACGCCATAGTTTTCCTGCCTTTTTTCTTCGTTTGCTTATGTACCCGTCTCCCGCCGCACATGCGCGCCCAGCACGCCAAGGTCGCGCTCGATGCTCTCATAGCCGCGGTCGATGTGCTCGATGCGCGAAATGCGCGTGAGCCCGTCGGCCTGCAGGCCCGCAATCACAAGCGCCGCGCCCGCGCGAAGGTCTGTGCACTTGACGCGCGCACCGTGCAGGTGCTCGCGTCCCGTGACGACGGCCACGCGCCCCGCGACGCGCACCTCCGCGCCCATGCGCGCCAGCTCGTCGACATGGCGGTAACGGTTTTCAAAAATATTCTCTACAAAAACGGTGCTGCCCGCGCTTTTCAAAAGCGCCGCCATCAGCACCGGCTGCGCGTCCGTCGGAAAGCCCGGATAGGGCGCCGTGCGCACAGGGCGGATGGATCTGAGACTACCATCACTTTGGAGGAAAACATCGTCCTCCCCGCTTTTGACCGTGCAGCCCGCCTCGCTCAGCGCGCCGGACACAGTCGAAAGCGGCCGCGGGTCGACGCCGCGAAGGCGCACCTCTCCCCCGCAGCAGGCCGCGGCACAGAGATACGTCGCGCCCACGATGCGGTCGGCGATGATACGGTATGTTCCGCCGTGCAGCGCGCGCTTTCCCTCGACTGTGATGATTGAACCGCCCGCGCCGCGGACGTTGCCTCCCATCGCGTTAATAAAGTTCTGTAAATCGACGATCTCCGGCTCGCGCGCGGCGTTGTAGATCGTCGTCACGCCGTCTGCGCCGCAGGCGCAGAGGAGCGCGTTTTCCGTCGCGCCCACGCTCGGCATGGGTAAGTACACATCGCTCCCGAGAAGCGTTCCGCCGCGGCACTTGAGCTCGCCGCCCGTCTCCCTGATCTCCGCCCCCAAGGCGCTCAGGGCGCTTAAGTGCAGGTCAATGGGACGCGGCCCCAGCTCGCAGCCGCCGGGATAACAGATCGTCGCTTCCTTGCAGCGCGCCAGAATCGCGCCGAGAAAGATGACCGACGAGCGCATCTCTCGCATCAGTGCGTCGGGCACGACCGCGCGGTCCATGCGCGCTGTGTCGACCACGAGCGCACTGTCCTCCCAGTGCGTGCAGCAGCCCAAGTGCCGCAAAATGGCAACGGACGCATCCACGTCCCGCAGCTTCGGGCAATTTTCGATCACGCAGGTGTCCGCGCACAAAAGCGTCGCCGCCAAAATCGGCAGCACACTGTTTTTTGAGCCTTGTATCGTGAGTTCTCCGTACAGGCGCTCCCCGCCCTCTACCAACAGCTCACACATCATGTTCCCTCCCGCAAGCACATTACTTTTCCATCGTATGGCTTTTGCGGGAAATGGGTGACTGCCGGCTTTCGCAGGGCAATAGTTAGGCATTTTCAGTATAGCCATTTTGCCGCGGCGCGTCAACTTCTTTTTGCCTTGCTTTCCCGCCCGCTTTGTGGCAAAATGAGACTATTATATTTCTCCCCGAAAGGAGTTTTTCGATGAAAAAACCGCTGAAAATTGCGCTCTATGTTCTGTTGGCGCTCGTTTTGATCGTGCTGGCTTACGTCATCTATGTCTTTGCCGCGTACTACCGCGTGGAGGACTGGCAGACGCTCAGCGTGGTGCACTGCGACGCCGCCTCTGCCACACCGATGGAGGGCGCGCCGCAGACCGGCGTCACCTATCGCGTTTCGTCGGCCAACGTGGGCTTCGGCGCGTACAGCGCCGATTACAGCTTCTTCATGGACGGCGGCAAGGAGAGCCGCGCCCGCAGCAGGCAGGCCGTTGATGAGAATATGCGCGGCGAGGTCTCGCTCGTCAAGGACCTTTCGCCCGACTTTGCGCTCTTTCAGGAGGTCGACATCGACGGCACGCGCAGCTGGCACATCGCAGAGGACGCTTATCTCGACGATGTGATGGAAAACAGCGAATTTAACAAGGTATTCGCGCAGAATTACGACAGCCCGTACCTCTTTTATCCTCTTATTAACCCCCACGGCGCAAACCAGTCCGGTATCCTGACGCTCTCGCGCCATCCGATCTCATCCGCCGTGCGCCGCTCGCTGCCGATCGAGACGGGCATCATGAAGCTCGTCGACCTGGACCGCTGCTACTCCGTCAGCCGCGTCCCGATGGAAAACGGCAGGGAGCTGGTGCTCTATAACCTGCATCTTTCGGCCTACACGTCCGACGGCACCATCGCGACCGAGCAGCTTGAAATGCTCTGCGCCGATATGCTGGCGGAATATGAAAACGGCAACTACTGCGTCGCGGGCGGCGACTTCAACAAGGACCTGCTTGGCAATTCTGCCGAAATCTTCGGCGTCGCGGGCGGCGAGAACGACACCTGGGCGCAGCCCATCCCCGAGGGGACGATCCCCGACGGGCTCTCCCTCGTCGTGCCGTTTGACGTCGACCATCCCGTCGCCACCTGCCGCACGGCCAACGAACCCTACAACGAGGAGACGACCTTCCGCGTCACGGTCGACGGCTTCCTCGTGTCCGATAATGTCGAGGTCGTCTCCGCCGATGTCGTCGACGCAGGCTACCGCTACTCCGACCACAATCCCATCTATATGGACTTCATTTTGAAGGCGGAATAAAGCGTCAAAAGTAAAGGAAGCGAGCCTCACGGCTCGCTTCCTTTTTATTCTCTTTCACTTGAGCAGCGTCATCACTGTGTCGTAGATGCGCTTGGTCGCGTCGGGAATGCCGAGCGCCGCCATGTTTTGAGACATCGTCTCCATCCGCTGCGGATCGTTCAGGATACCCGCCGCGGCGGCGAAGAGCTTCTTGCCGTCAAGGCCCTCTTCCGGCAGCACGAGCGCCGCGCCGTGGTCGCCGAGCAGCGCCGCGTTCTTCTCCTGATGGTGGTTCGTCACGTTGGGCGACGGCACCAGAATTGCCGGAACGCCGAGCGCCGTCAGCTCGCTGAGCGTGGACGCGCCCGCGCGGCAGATAACGAGGTCGGCGGCGCGCATGACAGTCGCCATGTCGTAGATGTACTCGCGCACGTCGAGCGCGGGATGCTCGGTGATCTCCAACCCGTCATCGTGCATCCACTGCTGCATCGGCTTCCAGCAAATTTCGCCGACGCCGTGGATATGGTAAAAGGGCTCCTTCGCGCTCTCAAGCGCCAGAAACTCCGCCATCGCGCGGTTCATCGCGTTCGACCCGAGGCTGCCCCAGAATGAGACGATGAGCTTGCGCCCGTCGTTCATGCCGAGCTTTTCCTTCGCCTGCTGCTTTGTCACTGTGAAAAAGTCACCGCGCACGGGCGTACCGGTCACGACCACCTTTTCGGGGTGCTTGTAGTGCGCGCGGCAGTCCTCAAAGCCAACCATGATGCGGTCGCAGTGGGGCTCCAGCTGCCGCGTCGTCAGGCCCGGCACAATGTTCGACTCGTGCACCGCCGTCGGGATGCCCGCCTTTGCGCCGTAGCGCACGAGTGGATAGCTCGCGTAGCCGCCGGTGCCGACGATCAGGTCGGGGTGAAAATCGTGTAAGATGGCGTTCGCCTCACGCTCGGCGTGGGCGAGATTTTTGAGCGAGACAAGGTTGTGCTTGATCTCCGCGGGCTTGAACGAGCGGTGGAACGATGAAATGTTCACCGTACGGAACGGATAGTCCGTGTGCGCGATCAAATCGCGCTCCAGTCCGCGCTCCGCGCCGACGAATAAGATCTGCGTGCCCGCGTCCTTTTCCCGCATATAACCCGCGAGCGCAAGCGCGGGGTTGACATGCCCCGCCGTGCCGCCGCAGGTAAAGATGACCTTCATAGCCGTTTTCTCCTTCCCGCGTCAGCGCATCTGGCGCGAAACGCTCAGTACGATGCCGACCTCGGCCAGCTGCACGGCAAGCGCCGTGCCGCCGTAGCTGAAAAACGGCAGCGAAATACCCGTGTTCGGGATCAGATTCGTCACGACCGCGATGTTCAGAAATACCTGTAAGGCGATCTGCGTCGTCACGCCGACGGCAAGAAGGCTTCCGAAGCGGTCGCGCGCGTGCAGGGCGATCCAGTAGCCGCGGATGATGAGCAGCGCGAACATGACCATGATGATCGTCGCGCCGACAAGGCCGAGCTCCTCGCAGATGATGGCAAAGATGAAGTCGTTGTGCTCTTCGGGCAGGAACAGAAACTTCTGCCGGCTCTTGCCGAGGCCCAGTCCGAACAATCCGCCCGAACCGATGGAGAGCAAGCTCTGCCGGATCTGATAGCCCTTATCGCGCATCCACTCTTCGTTGAACGGGTCGAGCCAGATGTCGATTCGGCTCGAGTTGTAGGTGATGATGCCGGTCGCAAAGGCGTAGATCACCAGCAGCACCAGCGCAAAGCCGAGACCGACCCAGTAGTTGCGGATGCCACCGACATACATCATCACAGCACCGATGCCGAGCAGCAGCACCATACCGGAAAGATGCGGCTCCTTCGCCATCAGCGCCGCAATCACGCCGAGGATGGCAACATAGGGCACGATGCCGTAGCGCAGCGTGGCCATTTTGTCTTTCTTCTTTGAAATGCTGTCGGCAAAATAGAGGATGATGCCGACTTTGGTGATCTCAGACGGCTGGAACTGGATGGGTCCGAGACGGATCCAGCGCTGCGCGCCGTGCGTCAGTCGGCCCGTGCCGATGCCCGGGATCAGAACGAGCACCAGCAGGATGATGGAAAAGATCAGCAGCATCTTCGCCACCGCGCGATAGCGCTCGTAATTGATCTTGCCGACAATAAACATCGCCGTGATACCGAGGATCGCAAAAATGCCCTGACGGATAAGGTAGTACGCGGGGTTACCCTCTTCATAGTAGGCCGAGGGGAAGCTGGCGGAAAACAGCATGATCAGGCCCACGCCCACGAGCGTAAGCACCAGCAGAAGATACGGAAGGTCCAGCGGTCCGCGGCCCGCTTCGCGCGCCGCCGCCTCGATGGCCTTCGCCCGCTCGCGCTGCTCCTGCCGCAGCAAGCGTTCTTCCTTGGTCATGCAGTCTTCCCCCTTTCATACTGATTGCAAACTCGCGCTCTGCGCGAGTTTGCCTCCATTTTGCAACCAAGCGTCGCAGACTTTCGCGCCCGCAGGCGCGAAATATTTTTAATCATTTTTCGCCGCGACCGGTGCGTGGCGAAAAATACTTCTCGCAGAGTGAGTGTCGAGCCGCCAAGGGCGGCGAGGCACAGAGCGCCGCGCATCCCCTCTCATTTTTGAGAAACGGCTTGCCGTTTCTCAAAAATGAAATCTGTTGAGTACTCCGAACAGCGCCGCCAGACAGCACAGCGCGCTCACGCTGGTGAACACGGCGACAAGCTTTACTTCGCTCCAGCCGCAGAGCTCGAAGTGGTGGTGCAGCGGCGCCATTTTGAAAAGGCGCTTGCCGTGCGTGGCTTTGAAGTAGATGACCTGCAAAATGTCGGACAGCGTCTCGCAGATGTAGACAAAGCCGACAGGGATCAGCACGAGCGGCATATCGTAGGCAAAGGCGAGCGCCGCCACCGTGCCGCCGAGGAACAGCGAGCCTGTGTCGCCCATGAAGACCTTGGCGGGGTGGAAATTATAGATGAGGAAGCCGAGAATTCCCCCGACGAGCGCCGCAGCATAAATGCCGAGCTGCTCATAGCCCTGCCACCAGATGGCGAGCACGGTGAAAAACAGGCCGACTGGCACCGTCACGCTGCCGGCCAAGCCGTCGATGCCGTCCGTGATGTTGACGGCGTTGACCGTGCCGACGATGACAAACGCCGCAAACACCATGTACACCCACCAGCTCATCACGATCTGCGTGTTGAAAAACGGCACGTAGAGGTTCGGCGTCAGCATACCCTCAAAGCGCATCAGGCAGAGGAACGCGACCGCCGCGGCAAGCTGGAGCAGGAACTTCTGGATGGCCGTGAGGCCGAGGTTCTGCTTGTGCTTCACCTTTTCAAAGTCGTCTAAAAAGCCGATGCCGCCGAAGATCAGCGCGAAAAAGAAGATGTAGAGGTGCTCAAAGTCCCCCGCCATCATGCCCTTCCAGCCGCAGATCAGGATAGAGACGAAGATGCCGAGGATGAACATTAAGCCGCCCATCGTCGGCGTGCCGGCCTTTCCGGCGTGCCATGTGGGGCCGTCCTCGCGGATGCTCTGTCCGGCCTTGAGCTTTCTCAGCTCAGGGACCAGAAATTTTCCCGTGATCGCGGAGACCGCGAAGCTCAGTATGCAGGCAATGATGATCTTCATGTTCGTTTTCCTTCGCCGCGTCGGCGGCGTCCTTCCTTTGTACTTGCGCGAACCTCTCGCGCACGACCTCCCTCTCGTCGAGGTGGTATTTTATCGTTCCGATCTCCTGATAGGTCTCGTGCCCCTTGCCGCAGAGGACGACCACGTCGCTCTCTTTCGCCTCGCGCAGCGCAAAACCGATGGCCTCGCGCCGGTTCTCGATGACGGCGAACGGCGTTCTGCTCTCCAAAAGTGCGGGGAGCACATCGCGCAGGATGGCGTAAGGATCTTCGGTGCGGGGATTGTCGCTCGTGAGAACAACGAAGTCCGAGAGCGCCGCGGCGATGCGGCCCATGCGGGGTCGCTTTGTCCTGTCGCGGTCTCCCCCGCAGCCAAAGAGCGCGATGACGCGCCCGTCGGCAAAGCCGCAGACCGTGGAGAGAATATTTTTGAGCCCGTCGGGCGTATGCGCATAGTCAATGATGACGGTGAACGGCGCACTCAGCGGTACGACCTCGCACCGGCCCTTGACGCCGACACATTCCGTCAGCGCTTTTGCCGCGTCGGAAAGCGGCACGCCGAGCGCCTGCACGGCGCAGAGCGCCGCGAGCGCGTTATAGAGTGAAAAGCCGCCGGGGATGCCGATTTTCGTCTCCTCGTGGTCGAGGTCGGTGCAGGCGGTAAAGCGCACACAGTCGTTTTCGTAGCGGGCACGCCAGCCGACAAGGTCATTCGTCATGCCCTGCCCGAATGTGATCCGCTCGCTCGTAAAGCGGGCGAGCAAGCGCTCCGTCCACGCATCGTCACCGTTAACGCAGGCGATGTCACACCGGTCGAAAAGCCTCGACTTCGCGTCGCAGTAGGCCTCCATCGTGCCGTGGTAGTCAAGATGATCCTGCGTCAGGTTCGTGAAAACACCGACGCGGAATCGGATACCTTCTACCCTGCTCTGCATCAGCGCGTGGGACGAGACCTCCATCACGGCATAGGTGCAGCCCGCATCGACCATCTGGGCGAGCAGGCGCTGCACGGTCAGCGCGTCGGGCGTTGTGCGGTCGGTCGGGATGGTCTTGTCACTGATCAAATTCTGATTCGTGCCGATCAGGCCGACCTTTGCGCCCTTCGTGCGCTCCAAAAGCTGTTTGATAAGATACGTCGTGGTCGTTTTGCCGTTTGTGCCGGTCACGCCGACCACGGTGAGTTTTCCCGCCGGAGTACCATACCATACCGCCGCGCAAAGCGCAAGCGCTTTGTGCGCATCCGGCACTAAGATATAGGGAATTTCCGTCTCCGGCGGATGCTCGCACACGGCGCAGGCCGCGCCGCGCGCTTTGGCTTCGGCGATAAACTCGCCGCCGTCCTCCTTCTCCCCCGGCAGGGCGAAGAAGAGGAATCCCTCTTCTGCCTTGCGGGAATCGAGCGCAAGGCCTCTGACTATCAGGTCAGGCGGCGCATGCACCGTTTTGTCTTCTAATGCGGAAATAAGCTCAGATAACTGCGTTTGAAAAATTCCTTTCGGAATTGGGTCTTGCTGTCTTTAGTCGCGCACCGAGCTGTCGCTGAACTGGACGCGCACGACCGTACCGGCCTCGACCTCCGTGCCCGCGGCGATGCTCTGCGAGATGGCGCGCACCGTGGACGAGCTTGCGTTCGTCGCGCCGGAAACGCCCATGATGAGCCCCGCGTTCACGATCTTCTGGTTCGCGGTCGCGGCGCTGTCGCCCACGACGTTCGGGACGATGCACTTGTCAGTCGACTTCTCCGCGCCGAGGTAGAGGATGATCTCCGCGCTGTTCGGTACGATCGCGCCGCCTGCGGGCGTCTGGTCGGTGACGGTATCGCCGCTGCCGACGGTGCGGAAGCTGAAGCCGTTCGCGCTCAGGCGCTCGGCCGCCGCGTCCTTGCTGAGGCCGACGACGTTCGGCACAGTCTTATCCGCGCCGACGAGCTCTTCAGCGGTGTAGCTCGGCTCAATGCCGAGATACGGCAGGATCTCGCCCATGACGGAACTCGCCACGGGGGCGACCATGTTACCGCCGGAAACGTAGGTACCGGTCCACTTGCTCGGCTCGTCGAGCGTCAGGAGCATCATCACCTGCGGGTCATCCGCGGGGGCGAAGCACACGAACGAGACGATGACGCCGCCGCCGACCTTATCGGCCGTGCCGGTCTTGCCGCCGATGCGGTAGCCCGCGACCTGACCGTTCTTGCCCGTGCCGCTTGTGACCTCATACTCCATGATGTCGCGCACAAGCGCGGACGTCTCCTCGGAGACGACCTGACGGATGGGCGTGGAGTCGTGCTTGGAGACGACGTTGCCGTCCTGGTCGGTGATCTCTTCGACAAGATAGGGCGTATAGAGGCAGCCGCCGTTGACGCAGGCGCACTGCGCCGCCAGCAGCGCGATAGGCGTGACGTTGAAGTTCTGGCCGAAGGCGTAGCACGCCAGCGCCAGCGTCGAATATTTAATTTCGCTGTTGACGAAGCCGCTGGCCTCGCCCGTGGTGTCGACGCCGGTCTTCTCCGTCAGGCCAAAGTCCAGCATGTACTGGTAAAACTTGTCGTTGCCGATGCGAAGGCCGATGTTGATGAACGCGGGGTTGCAGGAGTTGGCGAACGCCTGCGTCAGGTTTTGCTGGCCGTGACCGGGCGCGCGCTTGGAGCAGTTGATGGTCTCGCCCTCGATCTTTACGCTGCCGCTGCAATAGAAGCCCGTGTTCAGGTCGACAACGTTTTCCTCAAGCGCCATCGCGAGCGTCAGTGTTTTGAACGTGGAGCCCGGCTCGTAGGTGTCGTTGATGGCCTTGCTGCGCCACTGCTTGTTGAGAAGGTCTCTCATGTTTTCGAGGACCTGCTCCTCCGTCATGCCGGAGGTCAGAAAGTCGTTGTAGACCGTGCCGGGGGAATTCAAGTCGTAGGTCGGCAGCGACGCCATCGCCAGCACCGCGCCGGTGTTGACATCCATGACGATGCCCTCGGCGCCCTTGCCAGTGCCGAAGCGCGCCTCGAGCTCCTGCACACCTTTCTCAAGGTAATACTGGATGGTCGTGTCGAGCGTCGTGTGCAGGTCGCAGCCGTTTTCCGCGTCGAAATACTGGTCGTACTGGTAGAGCACGGAGCGGCCGTCGCGGTCGCGCGCGGTGACGACCATACCGTTCTCGCCGGTCAGCTCGTCGTTGTACGCCGCCTCAAGGCCCATCGCGCCGCCGAGGTCATTGGTAAAGCCGATGACCTGTGAGGCGAGCGTCCCCTTGGGATAGGTCCTCTTGCTCGTCGGACGAATGAAAACGCCCTTGAGGTCGTTCTCATTGATGAATTCGCGCACCTTGTCGGCGAGCTCATCGTCCGCCTTTTTCTTGAGCTCTTCGTACTGCGAGTTCGTTTTCTCCATCTTTTTGAGAATGTCAGCGGGGTCAAGGTCCAGAATTTCAGCAAGGCCGCCCGCGATCAGGTTTTGATCCTGATCGTTTTCGATGATCTCCTTCGGAGAGAGGAAGATATCCTCCGCCGAGGCGGACATCGCGAGGATCGTGCCGTTTCGATCGTAGATCGTGCCGCGACTCGCCTCCACCGTGGTGCGCAGCGTTTGCTGGCGCACAGCGACGGACTGGAGCTCGTCATGCTCGGTGATCTGCCAGTGATAGAGTTGGGTGAAGAGCAGCACAAACGTCAGCACGCCGAACGCGCCCAGAAGCAGCAGCGTTCTTGTCTGAATGATGCGGTTTGCGCGGCGCGCGGATTCGGGCCGTCTTTTCTGGTTCTGGGGGCGTGGTGCCACAGTCGTTCATCCTCCTTAAAGATGGAAAAGGAGTAAGGAAGCTCCTTACTCCTTATGTATAGCTTCGCTCATTTGAAATATTCCACCACTGCGCATACGCCGTTGCCAAGCGACGTGAGCGCCCGCGACAAAACGTTCTGGCTCTTCTGCTGGTAGACGACCACGCTGTCGGGCTCCGACAGGTCGATGTAGTAGACCTGCGAGGCGCTGGGCTTGGCCATACCGGCCGCGGCCGCCGCCTCCTTGATGGTGGTGAGGTCAAAGGTTTTTTCGTAGCGCGTGAGCAGCGCGACATGCTCGTCCTCGAGCGCGGAGATCTCCTTCTGCACGGAGACGACCTGCGCGGAGATTTCCGTCAGCTGTGCGCGGCACATGATCATCAGCGCGACCATTGCGGCCAGCGCCATAAAGCCGCACAGCGTGCCGAGCGAGACCTTTTCGCGTTGACGGCGGACGGGCGCAGCCTTTTTCTGCACCTTCCGCTGCGGGGGACGCATGAATTCCTCGCGCTGACGCTCGTGCTCGCGCTCGTATTCACGCTCGCGGCGCAGCCTGCGCTGGCGCTCTTCGTAGGCGGGATCGTAAGCGAGATTGCCATTGACTCGTCCGCTGTAGCGGCGGTATTTCATGTTCTGCTCTCTGCGGCTGGCCATGGCGATCTCCTTTCTTTTGCGTATTTTCGGCTGTTGTCAGCACTTTTCCGCGACGCGCAGCTTGGCGCTGCGGGCACGGGGATTCTCTGCGAGTTCTTCTTCGCCCGAAACGATGGGCTTTCTTGTGATGAGCTTGACCTTTGGCTTTCGTCCGCACACGCACACCGGAAATTCCGGCGGGCAGATGCAGCCCTGTGCAAGCTCCTGTAATTTCTTCTTGACGATGCGGTCTTCGAGCGAGTGGAACGTGATGACCGCGAGCCGTCCGCCCGGTTTCAGATTTTTCTCCGCCGCGTCGAGCATCGGCGGAAGCTCGCCCAGCTCGTCGTTCACGGCAATGCGGATGGCCTGAAAGCTGCGCTTGGCCGGATGCTGCTTTTCTCGAAGCGCGCTGGGCGGCATGGCCGAGCGGATGATATCGACCAGCTCCAGCGTTGTTTCAATGGGCCGGTCGGTACGCACGCGTTCAATGGCAGCGGCGATCTGCGGGGCGTAGCGCTCCTCACCGTACTCGTAGAGAATGGATTTTAATTCCTCACGCGGCCAGTTGTTGACGATCTCGTAGGCCGTGAGAGACTGGTCGCGGTCCATGCGCATATCCAAAGGCGCGTCGGCCATATAGGAAAAGCCGCGCTCCGCGTCGTCAAGCTGCGGAGAAGAAACGCCCAGATCGAACAGCATGCCGTCGATCCGGTCAAGTCCCAGTGCGGTGAGGATCGCGCCGACGTTTTCAAAATTATCGTGTACCAGCGTTACTTTTTTTGCGTGGCGGTACAGCCGCTTTTTTGCGGCCTCCAGCGCAACCAGATCACGGTCAACGCCGATGAGTCTGCCGGTGGTGAGGTTCCGGCAGATCTGCAGTGAATGCCCCGCGCCGCCAAGCGTCCCGTCGAGATAGATCCCGTCGGGCTTGATGGCCAGCGCGTCTATGCACTCATTCAAAAGCACAGAGCGGTGTGCGAATTCCATCAGAAGCCAAGTTCCTCCATGACAGCCGCCAGATTTTCAGGCGTCAGCGTCTGCTGCTCCAGTTCGTCATAGGCCGCGCTGTCCCAGATCTCCGCGTGGCCGCCCTGCCCGATGAACGTGACCTCGCTGGAAAGACCGGCGTATTGGCGCAGCTCGGCGGGAATGAGGAAGCGGCCCTGCTTATCGGGCTCACATTTGGCGGCGTTGGCAAACAGAAAGCGCATTTTTCGTGCCTGTACGATCGGCAGCGCGTTATATTTATCGACAATGGCCTTCCATCCCGCCTCAGTATATACGGACAGACAGTGGTCAAGGCCCAGTGTTACATAGAAGGTGCTTCCCAGTTCGTCGCGCAGCTTGGACGGCACGAACAGACGTCCTTTTTCATCGACAGAGTGCTTATACTTCCCGAACATCCCCTCGCGCCTCCTTTTGCTCCACTTTACTGAAATTTCGCTCCACTTTGCTCCACTTCAATAATATAATACGTTCTGTTTACATAAATTGCAACCCTTTTTTGAAAAAATTTTTCGGAGATTCTTCGACGTTTTTCGTGAAAAATCCCCGAAAGTCGAATTTTGAACGTATGTTTTAGAAACATCGTTCCGGTGCTTCCACCTGCACGCTCTCCTGCCGCCAGACGACGCGAAGCGTTCGGACAGATGGATCGCGCAGCAGCAGTTCTGCCGCCGGGCCCTCGATCTCGGTCTGAAGCCTGCGGCGCAGGCTGCGCGCCCCGCCGGGTTCGTTTGCACAGAGTGCGCCGAGGTGCTCCGGCAGTTCCGGCGCGAATTCCAGCGCAACGTTCTGCCTTTTCAGGCGTTCGGCAAGTTCCCGCAGCTGGAGCGCAGCGATCCTTGCAAGATCCTCCGCCGCAAGCGGACGGAATGACGCAATGCAGTCGATTCGCCCCAAGAATTCTGGCGAAAATGCCTCCCGCAGAATGGTTTGCGCACGGATATCCGCGCAGTCCGGCGTGAAGCCGAGGCCAGGTTTGCCGGTCTGCGGCCCGGTCAGATTTGAGGTCATAACGACAATGGTATTCTTGAAGCTGACAGTCCGGCCAAGGCTGTCAGTCAGAATACCGTCGCCGAGCAGCTGCAAAAGAATGCCGGTGATATCGCGGTGTGCCTTTTCCAGTTCGTCGAACAAGACGACGCAGTACGGGCGGCGGCGCACCTTTTCCGTAAGCGTCCCACCCGCGTCGTAGCCGACGTAGCCCGGAGGCGCG
>OLQD01002314.1_pt1 | contig 13956 bp, 12 predicted proteins | sample 1672841 | NCBI WGS metagenome assembly OLQD01 (sample SAMEA3136729, study PRJEB25190) | human gut metagenome | biome: human gut; feature: human-associated habitat; material: faeces | place: Austria | collected 2013 | reverse complement strand
AGATCCGTGCGCTGTACCCCAGCGCCAACATCACCCCCATCGACTACGACCCCAGTGCTACCCGGGTCAATCAGGAAAACCGCATCAAGCTGATGCTGGCGGTGGCAAAGGAGCGCCTGAACGCCCCCGCAGAAGCCCAGCCGCTTACGGCAGAGCAGCTCGCCGGGGGTGCCCCTCAGGTCGGCGCTACCGTGTAACAAAAGCAAATACGATAAAAACAGGGGAGCCGCTGCACGGCATTTTTACGCAGCAGCTCCCTTTTTGCAGGAAAGGAACCTCTATGGAAAAGCCCGCAGCTGCCTGTTATCATCTGCCCGGCCTGTTCGAGTTTTACGAGCTGTACCGCCGCTTTTTGCCGCTGTACCGGGAGCACCGGGAATATTTTTACGACTGGTGCGCCATCGGCTCTATCTACGGTGCCCCGGCGGGCTGCATCTGGGGCGGGGGACGCATCTCCTGCGGCGGGGCAGCTGCGCGCGAGGTGCTGGCGCTGCTGCGGGAATACGGCATCTCCGGGCGGCTGACCTTCAGTAACTCCCTGCTGCGGGCTGAGCACCTTGCCGACCCGCAGTGCAACGCCCTGTGTGAACAGTTTGCCAAGGCGGGCGGTGTGCCAAACGGCGTGATTGTCCACTCCGACCTGCTGGCGGACTATCTGCAGCAGCGCTGGCCGGAGCTGTATCTGGTATCCTCCACCACAAAAGTGCTCACGGATTTTGCGCAGTTACGGCAGGAATTGGCAAAGCCGCAGTTCCGGTATGTGGTGCCGGATTTCCGGCTGAACCCGGCGCTGAAACAGCTGCGCACCCTGCCGCCGGAGCAAAAAGCCAAGGTGGAGTTTTTGTGCAATGAGTGCTGCTGGTTCGGCTGCACCGAGCGCAAGCGCTGCTACGAGACGGTCAGCCGTCAGAATCTGGGCGAGGACTGCCCGGACCACCGCTGCACCGCCCCGGATGCCGCCGAGGGCTACCGCTTTTCCAAGGCGATGCGCAGCCCCGGGTTTATCGGGGCAGATGATATCCGGCAGCGGTATCTGCCCGCAGGCTTTTCCCAGTTCAAGATAGAGGGCAGAGGACTTGGCAGCGCATTGGTGCTGGAATTTCTGCTTTATTACATGACAAAGCCGGAATACCAGCTGCAGGTGCGGGAGGCAATCTATCTGGACAATATGCTGGATCTTTTTTAAGAAAATCGCACCGGGCAGACCATTTTCTGCCCGGTGCTGTTTTTTGCCTGCGGGATTTGCGCCCGAAAACTTTCTTTTCCCGGCAAAGCGTGCTACAATAAACAGGAAATAATAGTTATAGGAGCAGTGCATGGAAACAACGCAAAAACAGATCGTACTGGGCATTCTGGCCCATGTAGACTCCGGCAAGACCACCCTCTCCGAGGCCATGCTCTACCGCACCGGAGCCATCCGAAAGCTGGGGCGGGTGGATCACGGGGACGCCTTTCTGGATACCGACAGCTTGGAAAAAGCGCGCGGCATCACCATCTTTTCCAAACAGGCGCTGCTTACGGCGGGCAACACCGCCATCACCCTGTTGGACACCCCCGGCCATGTGGATTTTTCCACCGAGACCGAGCGCACCTTGCAGGTGCTGGACTACGCCGTGCTGGTGGTCAGCGGAACGGACGGCGTGCAAAGCCATACCGAAACGCTGTGGCGGCTGCTGCGGCGCTACCATGTGCCCACCTTTGTATTCGTGAATAAAATGGACCTGCCCGGCATGACCCGGGAGCAGCTGCTCAGCCAGCTGAACCACCGCCTTGGCGAGGGTTTTGTGGATTTTGGCGCAGAGCCTGCCGCCTGCAACGAAGCACTGGCGCTGTGCGATGAGCAGCTGATGGAAAAAATGCTGGACGCGGGAACCTTGACCGATGCAGACATTATCCCCGCAGTTGCCCGGCGGCACGTTTTTCCGTGCTGGTTCGGGGCGGCGCTGCGGCTGGATGGGGTGGATGCACTTCTGGAGGGGCTTGACCGCTACACCCGCCCCGCCCCGGCGCTGCACGCCTTTGGTGCAAGGGTGTTCAAGGTATCACAGGATGAGCAGGGCACCCGTCTGACATGGCTGCGGGTCACCGGCGGGGAACTGAAGGTAAAGGCACTTCTTACCGGCGAAGCAGACGGCGAGCCGTGGGCAGAAAAAGCAAACCAGCTGCGGCTGTACTCCGGCGCAAAATATACCCTGACCGAGGCCATCGGCCCGGGACAGGTATGCGCCGTGACCGGCCTGACCCATGCAAAGCCCGGCACCGGGCTTGGGGCAGAGCGGGACAGCGATGTGCCGGTGCTGGAACCGGTGCTCAGCTATCAGGTGCTGCTGCCGGAGGGCGCAGACGTACACGCTGCACTGGCAAAGCTGCATCGGCTGGAGGAGGAAGAACCGCAGCTCCATGTGGTGTGGAACGAGACGCTGGGCGAAATTCATGTGCAGCTGATGGGTGAGGTGCAGCTGGAGGTGCTGCGCAGCCTGCTGGCAGAGCGGTTCGGGCTGGAAGTGTCCTTTGGCCCGGGTGGCATTTTGTATAAAGAAACCATCACCGAGCCCATGGAGGGCGTAGGCCACTACGAGCCGCTGCGCCACTATGCCGAGGTGCATCTGCTGCTGGAACCGCTGCCCCGGGGCAGCGGGATGCAGTTTGCCGCCGACTGCCGGGAAGAGGTGCTGGACAAAAACTGGCAGCGGCTGGTGCTGACCCATCTGGAAGAAAAGCAGCACCTTGGCGTTCTGACCGGCGCACCGCTGACCGATGTAAAGATCACCCTGCTTGCCGGCAAAGCGCACCTGAAGCACACTGAGGGCGGAGATTTCCGGCAGGCTACCTACCGCGCCGTGCGGCAGGGGCTGATGCTGGCAAAAAGCCAGCTGTTAGAGCCGTGGTATGCCTTCCGGCTGGAAGTGCCGGTGGAGAACATCGGTCGCGCCATGAGCGATATCCAGCGCATGGAGGGCAGCTTTGACCCGCCGGAAAGCGGTGCGGAGACTGCCACCCTGACCGGCTTTGCGCCGGTATCCACCATGCGCAGCTACCCCATGGAGGTGGTCAGCTACACCCGGGGCAGGGGACATCTGAGCCTGACGCTGGACGGCTACCGCCCCTGCCACAACGCGCAGCAGGTCATTGCAGAGACCGGCTACCAGCCGGAGCATGATCTGGAAAACCCCGCAGATTCCGTGTTCTGTGCCCATGGTGCTGGCTTTGTGGTGCCGTGGAACGAGGTGCGCAGTCACATGCATGTTGAAAGCGGCTGGGGCAAGGCAAAGCCCGCCCGCCCGGAGGTGCAGGCTGCGCCCCAGCGCCGCGCCATGGCCTACCGCGCCACGCTGGAGGAGGACGCCGAACTGCTCAAAATTTTTGAGCGCACCTATGGCCCTATCAAGCGGGACCCGCTGGCGGCGTTCCGTCCGGTGCAAAAGACCGAACGCCCGGATTTTGACGCAGAACAGTGGGAGATCGCCCCGGAATATCTGTTGGTGGACGGCTACAACATCATCTTTGCGTGGGACGAGTTGAACGCGCTGTCAAAGGAAAGTTTGGACGCCGCCCGCCATCGGCTGATGGACATTCTGTGCAACTATCAGGGCTACCAGAAATGCGTGCTCATCTTGGTATTTGATGCTTACCGCGTGCCCGGCAGCCCGGGCGCCATCGAGCAGTACCACAACATCCATGTGGTCTATACCAAGGAGGCCGAGACCGCCGATATGTTCATCGAGCGGGTCACCCATGAGATCGGCAAAAGCCGCCGCGTCCGTGTGGCGACCTCGGACGGCATGGAGCAGGTCATCATCCTTGGTCACGGCGCACTGCGCGTGTCAGCCCGGATGTTCCACGAGGAAGTGCAGAACGTGGAAAAGCAGATCCGCGCCCTTGTGCAGGGACAGGCGTAAAAGTTATCCCGAAAAAATTCCTCTCTTGTGAAAAAGTCGGTTTGGAAAATCCGCAGATTTTCCAAACCGACAATCTTAAAATAATGATTCCGCTAGAAATGCCCACAGCAATGCGGAGGGCATTCAAATCGTTCTCTGGAGGTGCACCATGGCTGTGGAAATTACCGAAGAATTTGTCTGGCAGAATATCCCGCCCCGTGCCCGGGACAGCCACAAGGGCACCTTTGGCAGTGTGCTGGCGGTGGCGGGCAGCGCCTTTTACCGGGGCGCGGCCCTGCTGGCAGCCGAGGGGGCACTGCGCACCGGGGCGGGTATCGTTACCCTTGCAAGCGTAGAGCCGGTGGTCAGCGCCGCTGTGACCCGTCTGCCGGAGTGCTGCCTGTGCCCCTGTAAGGAGGGCGCACAGGGCGGCATTGCACCGGAAAATGTGCCGCTGCTCCGGCGGCAGAAGGCTACCGTGCTGCTGGTTGGCCCCGGCCTTGGCAGTACGACGCAAAGCGCCGCTCGGGCAGCAGAGACCCGCACGCTGGTGCAGCAGCTTCTGCCCGGTTTTGCGGGCGCTGCGGTGCTGGACGCCGATGGCCTGAACGCCGCCGCGCAGCTGCTGGCCGAGGGCAAGCCCTTTCCCCACCCGGCGGGGGAGCTGGTGGTCACCCCGCACCCCGGCGAGATGGCGCGCCTGACCGGGTTTTCGGCGGCAGAGCTTGCCGCCGACCGGGAGGGGATTTCCCTGCGGTATGCCAAGGCGTGGAATGCCGTGGTGGTGCTGAAGGGCGCACGCACCGTGGCAGCAAGCCCGGACGGGCGGGTGTGCGTGAACCCCACCGGCAATCCGGGGCTTGCCCGGGGCGGCAGCGGGGATGTGTTGGCGGGCATGTTGGCGGCGCTGCTGGCCTGCGGTCTGCCCGCCTACCAAGCTGCTGCCTGTGCGGTATATCTGCACGGTGCCGCCGCTGACCGCGCCGCCGCAAAGCGCGGCGAGTACGGGATGCTGCCTCATGATATCCTGCCGGAGCTGGGCGCACTGTTTGCGGAAAACCAAAGATAAACGAGAAAAGCGGCAGCTGCACAAAACACCGTGCAGCTGCCGCTTTTTGTTGCTGTAATTTGCGGTTCAGATTACCGGAACTGGCCGAGGTATTCCTCCACCGAGCGGGTCATTTCCTTGGAAAAATCGGAGTTATACTTGCGGTTGCAAAAGGCGGTGCACCACTGCTCGAAGGGGGCATTTCCGGCCTTGTAGCCAAAGGTGTCCCGCAACTCTGCACCGTCCATGGTGCGGTAGCCGTTTTCGTGCACGATATGCTCCATGGCGCAGCGCTGGGGCTTCGGGCGGTCCTTCTGCTGCTGGGTGGGCCAGCCGAACACCAGCATCACCGCCGGGAACACATAGTCCGGCAGGTGCAGCAGACTGCGCTGGGTGTCGCAGTTCTCCATAATGTCCCCGATGTAGCACGAGCCGATGCCAAAACTCTCGGCGGCGACTACGGCGTTCTGGGCGGCAATGGCGGCATCGGTGACTGCCAGCATCAAATCGCCTACACCCGGGGTGCGGGGCGTGCAGCCGGCTTCTAAGTAGGCATCGTACCACTTTTTGCAGTCGGCGCAGAACACCAGCACCAGCGGTGCTTTGGCAATAAAAGGCTGGTGGTCGCAGCTTTCGGCCAGCGCTTCCTTCAGCGCCGGGTCGGTGATGTCTAAAATGGTATACAGCTGCTGACAGCCCGCAGAGGGCGCCTGTGCGGCAGCTTCTAAAATGGACTGCTTCATCTCGGCAGGGATGGGCTTTTCTTCATACACCCGCACCGACTTGCGGTCGAACAGGCTTTGCAGGATAGGATTGCGCTCGGTCATGGGAACACCTCCGATGTTGTGTTTATTCATAGTCGATGGACAGGGTGGGCAGGCCGTTCAGCTCCAGCCCGGCGGTATGCCCGGCAATGTACTGGTAGTAGCCCTGTGCGGCGATCATCGCGCCGTTGTCGCCGCAGAACTTCAGCTCCGGCAGGTAAACCTTGGCACCCAGCTTCTGGGCACCGTCATTCACCAGCTGGCGCAGACGGCCATTGGCGGCTACGCCGCCGGCAAGGCACACCTGCTTTGCCCCGGTATCGGCAGCGGCAAGCAGCAGCTTTTCGGCCAGAATGCCCGCAATGCGTTCCTGAAAGCTGGCGGCAAGGTCGGGCACGTTCACTTCCTCGCCCTTCATCTGCGCCTTGTTCACCTCGTTGAGCACGGCGGTCTTTAAGCCGGAAAAGCTCACGTTGTACTTGCCCTCCACATGGGGCACCGGCAGGTGGTAGGCCTTGGGGTCGCCGGTCTTGGCAGCGGCGGCTACGCTGGGGCCGCCGGGGTAGGGCAGACCCAGTGTGCGGGCCACCTTGTCAAAGGCTTCGCCCGCAGCATCGTCCACCGTGTGGCCTAAAATATGGTAGTGGGTGTAGTCCTGCACTTCTACGATATGGCTGTGCCCGCCGGACGCCACCAGACACAAAAAGGGCGGCTTGAGCTCCGGGTGGGTCAGGTAGAGCGCGGCGATGTGTCCCCGCAGATGGTGCACCGGCACCAGCGGCTTGCCTGCCGAGTAGGCCAGACCCTTGGCAAAATTCACGCCCACCAGCACCGCACCGATGAGCCCCGGCGCAAAGGTGACAGCCACAGCGTCCACATCGTCTATGGTCTTGCCAGCGTCCAGCAGGGCTTTTTTGACCGTAGCACTGATGAACTCACAGTGGCGGCGGCTGGCGATCTCCGGTACAACGCCGCCGTACAACGCCTGCTCCTTGACGCTGGTGGAAATGACGTTGCTCAGCAGATGCCGCCCGTCCTCCACCAGTGCAGCGGCGGTCTCATCACAGGTAGACTCGATTCCGAGAATGATCATTTTAGTGTGCCTCCAGCCAGTTTTTGCCTGCGTGCACATCGGTGCTCAGGGGCACCGCGTACTGTACGCAGCCTTCCATTTCCTCCCGCAGGATGCGGGCAGCCTGCTCAGCCTCCGCCTCCGGGGCCTCCACGATCAGTTCATCGTGGACGGTCAAAATCAGGCGGCTGGCCATTTTTTCATCCCGCAGGCGCTTCCACACCCGCACCATGGCCAGCTTGATCACGTCCGCAGCGGTGCCCTGAATGGGGGTGTTGCGTGCCATACGCTCGCCGCTGGCGCGCACATTGAAGTTGGTGCTGGCCAGCTCCGGCAGGGTGCGGCGGCGTCCGAACAAGGTGGACACATAGCCGTTTGCCTTTGCATCCGCGATGGTCTTGTCCATATAGCCGCTCACGCTGGGGAAGGCTGCCAGATAGTTCTTGAGGAAGGCATCGGCTTCCTTCACAGTCACGCCGATATCCTTGGAAAGGCTGTACGCGCCCTTGCCGTACATGATGCCAAAGTTGATGGCCTTGGCAGAGGAGCGCAGCCGGGGCGTCACCTCGCTCTGCGGGATGCCGTAGATCTTGGCGGCGGTGCTGCGGTGGATGTCCTCACCGTTCAAAAAGGCCTGCTGCATGTGCTCGTCCCCGGTGATGTGCGCCAAGATGCGCAGCTCGATCTGGCTGTAATCCGCGTCCACCAGCACACAGCCCGGCTTTGCAACAAAGTAGGCGCGCAGCTGGCTGCCCAGCTCGGTGCGGATGGGGATGTTCTGCAGGTTGGGGTTATCGGAGGAGAGCCGTCCGGTGCGGGCTTCGGTCTGGTTGAAGGTGGAGTGGATGCGTCCGTCTTCGCCAATGACCTTGAGCAGACCCTCCACATAGGTGGAGTTCAGCTTCTGGTAGGCGCGGTACTGCAAAACGTCCTCCACCAGCGGGTACTCGCGCAGGCTTTCCAGCGTTTCGGCATCGGTAGACCAGCCGCGCTGGGTCTTTTTGCCGTGAGGCAGACCCATGGTGTCGAACAGCATCTCACCCAGCTGCTTGGGGCTGTTGGGGTTGAAGGTGGCGCTGCCGGTCTCCATATGGATGCGGGTCAGCACCTGCTCCAGTTCCTCCCGCAGCTTTACGCCGAACTGCTCGATGCCGTCTTTGTCCACCAGCACGCCGGTGCGGGTCATGTCGGCCAGTACCTGTGCCAGCGGGAACTCGATCTCATTATACAGCGCATCCTCGCCGCAGGCGGTGATCTCGGCCTTCATCTGGGCAAACAGGTCGGCCAGCCGCCCGGCGTCCGGGTAATCGGTGCAGGTAAAGGCGGCAGCAGCCTTGTAGGCGGGGATCAGTTCGCTGATCTGGTACTTGGAGGCAGAAGCGTCCAGCAGATAGGCAGCCAGCTTGCCGTCCCAGACGATGCTGCTGCCCCAGCCGCCGGCAGCCATGGCCTTGGCGTACAGGGGCGCGGAGTTGAACACATCCAGCGTCACATCGGCGTTGTCCAGCAGCCGCACTAGGTCGGCATCCTCCAGCGGATAGACGGTGGCGTCCTGCACGGCGTACCAGCTTTCCGGCTGCAATACCACGTTGCGGGTGCCCTGCTTGCCGGTAACGGCGGGGCGGGCAGCCACCAGATAATGCCCGGCGGGGGTCAGGGGCAGGGGAGTGAGCTCTGCTTCCGGCAGCTCTATGGCCTGCTCTTCGGCGGCTTCCGGTGCTACGCCGTCCAGCCCAAACCGGGGAATCAGGGAATGGATCTCCAATTCCTGCAAAAGCCGCACGGCGGCAGGCTTGTTGCCCTCGCCCACGGTGTAGGACCCCTCGGCGGTGTCGATGGGGGCATCGGTGCGGATGGTGCCCAGCGTGTGGCTCAGCTCAGCCATGGGCTTATCCTCGAGCAAGTGCTCCCGCTGCTTGGGCTTGATGCGCTTGTCGTCAATGTTCTGGTACACGCCCTCCAGCGAGCCGAAAGTCTGCACCAGCGAGAGGGCGGTCTTTTCGCCGATGCCCTTCACGCCGGGGATGTTATCTGAGGTGTCGCCCATCAGGCTCTTCACCTCGATGAGCTGCTTAGGCGCAAGGCCGTATTTTTCCTGAATGGCGTCCTCGTCCATCACCACGGTCTTGCTGCGCCCCATTACGGTGGCAGCCAGCAGCACGGTGGTGCTCTCGCTCACCAGCTGCAGGCTGTCCCGGTCTCCGGTGGCAAGGAAGCAGTCGTCCTTGCGGGCGGCGCAGGCAGCAGCCAGTGTACCCAGAATATCGTCCGCTTCCCAGCCCTCGGCGGTAACGGTGCGGTAGCCAAGGTCTGCCAGCAGCTGCTTGAGCACCGGCATCTGCTGCGCCAGCTCCTCGGGCATGGCGTGGCGGGTGGCCTTGTAGCCATCGTACATTTTATGCCGGAAGGTGGGGGCTTTCAGGTCAAAAGCCACGGCCACCTCGTCCGGCTGGTACTCCTTGAGCAGGGAGAGCAGAATGTTTAAAAAACCATAGATGGCGTTGGTATAACGTCCGTCCTTGGTGGTCAGCAGCTTGATGCCATAAAAAGCGCGGTTGGCAATGCTGTTGCCGTCAATGACCAGTAAACGCATAATGCAGTTCCTCCGTTGCGTAATCTCACATCTTATAGTATAGCACAAAACTGTACCGCGCGGGAACTTTTTGCGCAAAAAAGAAAAGTGGCTGCTTTTCGTGATGCCATCTCTCGTAAAAATGCGATTGTCGCGGCTTGTAAGCCGCGACAATCGCATCATTTATAATGTTCTTCCGCTGCTTATGCCCGGAGCAGCGCGGAGGGCATTTCAAATCATTCCATCAAAAAAAGCTGCCACACAAGCTGTGCAGCAGCCTTACCGATGCCGGGCTTATTCCTCGATGCGGATGGCGCTTACCGGGCAGCTCTGGGCTGCGGTGACGGCCTGCGGCACCTCCTCCGGCGGGATGGGGCCGGGCTCTGCCACAGCCAGAACTCCCTCCATGCGGAACACTGCGGGGCACAGTCCGGCACACTGGGTACAGCCGATGCACAGTTCAGGGTCTACGAATGCGTTCATGCAAACACCTCCTTTGCGGAAAGCATTGCCCGTTTTGCCGCAAATTATGCCTATGCAAGCGGTTTACGGTGTGGTACAATAAGACCGCCGGGAACCGGCAGGAGGAGATAAGATGAATATCCAGATCTTTGGCACGAGCAAGTGCTTTGATACCAAAAAGGCGCAGCGCTATTTCAAGGAGCGCGGCATTAAGTTCCAGATGATCGACCTGAAGGAAAAGGGCATGAGCCGGGGCGAGTTTGATAACGTGGCGCGCGCCTTGGGCGGCTGGGAAGCGCTGGTAAATCCGGCAGCAAAGGACAAGCAGACCCTTGCGCTGCTGGATGCACTGGTAGACTGGCAGAAAGAGGATAAGCTGTTTGAAAATCAGCAGCTGTTCAAGACCCCCATCGTGCGCAACGGACGCAAGGCCACTGTGGGCTACCAGCCCGAGATATGGAAGGACTGGGAATAAAAAGCCTGCTTTCACAAAAAAACCACCGGTACAGGTTTTGCACTCTGCGGCCGGATGTGGTATACTGTTAGGCAGACAAAAAACTTTGGGAGACTCAGACCAATGAAAAATACGATCACCCCGGAAGAACACGCCCGGATCAAGCGCCGCCGCTGGCGGCAGACCTTGGGTCTGCTGATCACGGTGCTGGTGCTCATCGGGTTTATCACGGTGCTGCGGGCCGGTGTGGGCCTTGTGGCAAACCTGTTTGACGATACCGCACAAAAGCAGGAATACGAGGACAAGCTGGAAGGCTTGGTATTGTTTGACCCCATGCCCTTTGACGGCATTGAGAACATCAATGACCTGACCCTGCGGGAGGCAGCTGTGTGGGGCTGTGTGTACAGCATTCAGGAGACGCAGGGCGGCTTTGATAACTACAATACCGACCCCGAGACCGAGCAGCTGCTGCTGCCCTCGGTGGAAGTGGATGCCTATCTGGCAAAGCTGCTGGGCCCCGGCTTCAAGCTGACCCACCGCAGCTTTGATATGGAGGATATGACCGTCGAGTTTGACGAGACCACCCAGTGCTACAAGATCCCCATTACCGGTACGGTGGGCTACTACCGCGCTACCGTGGTCAAGCTGTTCAAGCGCAGCGGAAAACTGCACGTTACCGTGGGTTATATCCCCACCGCCAGCGCAGATGACAGCATCATCAATCCCTCCTCGGACACCCCCACCAAGTATATGGATTACCTGTTCGAGCGCCAGAGCGGCAGCTGGTATCTGACCGGCCTGACCGAGAGTGAGACCAAGCCCGAAAGCGCCGCAAGTTCCGCTGCCGCACAGCCGGAGCCTATGGCAGAAAGCGATGTGCAGGACGCCATTCTGGCCACTGCCGGAGATTCCGCTGCGGCAGATTCGGCTGCTGCCTCGGCTGTGCAGCCGGAAGTGCAGGCGGAAGCAGGCGCTGACAGCGCCGTGACAGAATCCCCCGCCGCTGAGGATGCCGCCAGCACCGCAGCGTAAAATGGAAATGAAAACACCCGACTGTGCGTTTGCTTTCACAGTCGGGTGTTTTTTTGTACGTTTTATTTTAAATCAAACCGTACCACCACCAGCCGATACCACAGGTAGGGCACCATGTTCCAGATCATCCACAGCTCCATCAGAATATAGTTGGGCAGGTCTTTCAGGCGGAAGGGACGCTTGCCCAACTTGCCCGCTTTGAGCAGGGCAAAGGCTTCGTGCATGCCTTTGTCCCAAGCCTCGCCAAAGCCCTGCTTGTGGAACTTGTAGCACTTGAGCAGATAGCCCAGCGCCAGCGGGATAAAGTTGAGCACCAGCATCAATAGCGGCTCGTTTTTGAGCGGCAGCAAAATGCTGTTGCGGCCGCTCTGCTGGCTTTTAAAAGCATTGTACTTGACGGCACCGGTGCTGGCACCGCAGATGTGGTAGCACTTGGCGGCGGGGCAGAGCACGTTTTTGTAGCCGGCATTGTTGGCGCGCCAGCTCAGGTCTACGTCCTCAAAGTAGGCAAAAAAGTGCTCATCAAAGCCGCCGATCTCGTCCAGAATGCTTTTGCGGTACAGCGCTGCGCCGCCGCAGGCCGAGAAGATACGCTTTTGCTTGGTGTAGCGGCTGACGCGGCGGCCATCGCCGGTCTTGCAGGCAAAGCCCATCCATGTTACATAGTCCCCGGCGTCATCGGCCAGTTCCCGCTCAAAGTGCCGGATCATCAAACTCTGCACCGCAAAGATCTTGGGGTCCGCATCGGCGGTGCGCAAAAGCTCGGCCAGCCACTGCGGCTCGGCAAAGGCGTCGTTGTTGAACAGCACTACATATTTGCTCTGCGCCCGGGCAATGCCCTGATTCACTGCGTAGGAAAAGCCGGTGTTGCGCCCGTTTTCGATCAGGGTAAAGTTGGGGCGGGTGCGGTAGCTGCGGGCCTGTTCCAGACTTTCATCGGTGGAACCGTTGTCCACCACGATCAGGTCAAAATCCTGTTCGGTCTGGGCGTAGATGGACTCGATGGAATCCTTCAGCCAGCCCTTGCCGTTGATATTGGGGATGACGATGGTTGCTTTGCTCATAGTTTTTCTCCTACGGATGTACAGATCCAAGGGGTATTATAGCATAACCCGCCGCAAAAAGAAACCGCACCCTGTACAGAGTGCGGTTTCAAAAAGCTTTTTACGCGGCCAGAGCCTTTTCAATGTTGGCCAGAATGGTGTCGTGATCCTCGGCGCAGACCAGAACCACCTCGCCGGTGGGGGCCACTGTGACGGTGGCAGCCTTGGCAACAAGGTACTGATCCTCCAGATAGTGCTCCATGGACTGCTGCTCGCTGGCAACATAGGCCTCCAGTGCGGCCTTTACTTCATCGGTCTTACCCTCGGCAGGCTTCACGATGGCAACGGCATAGCTGCGCACCATCATGCTGGAAATGCTGGCGGCAAAGGCGGTGTACTGGCCGTCCTCCAAATTCAGCGGCGGCATCAGGATGTCCCGGATCTCCTCGTTCAGCTGGTCAGCCTCGTACTCGGCGCTGTAACCGTCGATGGCGGTAAACTTGCCGTCCTCGCCCTTGGTAAAGATCATATCGTATTCGTTGTCCTCGTCGCTGCGGGCGTCGTGGATGATCTGGGAGTAGTCCTTGGGGGTGGAGCTGTCGGCTTTGTTGCCGCCGGAGCAGCCCACCAAAGTAAACAGGGTCAGCCCTGCCAGCAGGGCGGCGATGAATTTTTTCATAGTATTGCATTTCCTTTCATAGTGCTGTGTGTGGAAGGCGCAGCCGGGCGCGCACGTTACAGGTAGTGTGTGCCGGTTTTGGGCTGCTATTCTGGATACGAACCACCGCACCGCAAAATTGCAGGGAAAAAGTAACAGTTTTATGAACAGCACCCGCTTACAGCATCAAAGCGTCCAGATCGCCATGGTTCACCGGGGTGGACAGGATGATCTGGGTGCTGGTGGTGCCCAGCTTCTGGAACTGCAGAATCAGGTGTTCCAGCTGTGCCATGCTGCCGCAGCTGACCTTGACCAGAAAAGTATACGCACCGGTAACGTGGTAGCACTGCAGCACCTCGCGGCTGTTTTGCAGCAACTCCAGAAAGGCATCCTGTTTGGAGGGGGCCACCGAAAGGCTGATGAGCGCATCCACATACATTCGGTCTGCCGGACGGTTCAGCGTGACGGTGTAGCCGCTGATGATGCCGTCCGTTTCCAGCTTATGGATACGGCTGGAGACTGCCGGGCTGGTAAGGGACACCTGCTCCGCAATTTCTTTGACGGGCATCCGTGCGTTTTTGGCCAGAAGGGTAAGAATTTTGCGGTCAAGATCGTCCATAAGAGGAGCCTCCTTCAAAAATATGTTGGATTGTATAAAATTTTCTGAAAGTAAAGTTTTTATGTTGTGCAAACCCACGGAAATGGAATAAAATTTCGTTTCTGAAATTCTATGTTAATTATATAAAGTTTTTGCGAAAAAGTAAAGTATTATTTTAAAGTAAAATCCGAAAATCCTGTTTGACAAGAAAAGAAAAACGGGTATAATACATCATGCAAGGCAGCGCAATGCACAAAAGTCTGCCAATGATATTGAGATTCACCACTTTATATACTTTCCCACCCCTCTATACACAAAAGCCCGCTGCCAGGCGGGTTTTTGTGTTTTATACAGGTTTTTATGGTTCTGCCAAGG
>OLQD01002313.1_pt1 | contig 13957 bp, 9 predicted proteins | sample 1672841 | NCBI WGS metagenome assembly OLQD01 (sample SAMEA3136729, study PRJEB25190) | human gut metagenome | biome: human gut; feature: human-associated habitat; material: faeces | place: Austria | collected 2013 | reverse complement strand
TCGGAATTACTGTCTTGTTTGCGTTGTTATTGTTCTGTATCGTTTTCAAGGTTCGTACCGGTCGCTCAAGCGCCTTTGAGGCGGCTCGCGCAACCAGCTTTGTTATCTTATCACAATTTCAGCCCTGCGTCAACCCTTTTTTCTTTTGTTTTTGGGCTTTTTTCAAGACTTTTTAGAAAGACGAACGAATATGCCTGATTTAGCAGTCCATCGTTCGTCGCTTTTGGGCGAATCTTTTCCGTCCATCATTTGCCTTTTGTCCGTCAAAAGAGCAGGGGCATCCGCAGCCTTTCTCTGCCACGGATGCCCGATCCGCTCATTATCGCCAAGAAATGTGGCTGCCGCGGTCGTCCTTCTTCACAATCAGCTGATTTTCAATCTCATCCTTCAGCTCCGAAACGTGCGAAATGATGCCAATCTGCCGTTGCTTGCCCGCCATTTCCTTCAATATATTGACTGCCTCGTTGCGCGCGTTGTCGCTCAGCGAGCCAAAGCCCTCGTCGATGAACATCACATCCAGATGAATCGCCGCCGTCGCCGCCTGAATCTGGTCAGCCATACCGAGCGCCAGCGACAGCGCCGCCATGAACGACTCGCCGCCGGACAGCGTGTTGACGGAGCGTGTCTTGCCCGTTACGATGGAATACACTTCCAAGTCTAATCCCTTGTTTTTGCCCTCGCCCGCGTCCTCGACGTTAATTAGCTTCAGTTCAAACTGTCCGTTCGACATATCGCGGAAGCGCCGGTTCGCGTCGCACAGAATTTTTTCCATATAATTGCGCTGCACGAACGTCTCCAGATTCATCCGGTTGCCGCTTTCGGTACCCGCCATCACGTCCGAAAGGTGCTGCGCGGTGTTTGCTGCCTTGCACGCCTCCGCCAGCGGTTCGCGTCCATCGCGCAGGTCTTTCAGCACCCTTGCATTGTCCGAATGCAGGTGTTTCGCGGTTTCCAGGGCATCCGATACTTCCTTAAGCGCCGATTCTGCCGCCTTGGATGCCGCCTCCAACTTCGCCATATCCGGCTTTTCCCGCCCGGCAATTGCGCTCTGTGCCATCGTGCACTGTGTCTCCGCCGTGTTTTTCTTCTGGTCAAAGTCGTTGACCTTTTTCTGCAAGCGATCAGGCTCTTCTGCATCATAGTTCGCCGTCAGTGCCTGCCACTGCGCTTCATCCAGCGACTTTTCCGCCATCGTCTGCTGATACTGCTGGTTAAATTCTTCCGCATTCGCCTGTTTCTGCGGCATCTCCTCGTTCAGCCGCCGAATCTGCGTTTCGCAGTCCGTTTCCGCTTTCTGCGCCTGACGTTCTTTTTCCGCAGCCTGACTCGCTGCTGCTTCCGCCTTTTGCTTTGCTTCCTGCGCCTGTGTGCGCTGTGCCACCGCGTCCTCGCGCGTGCGGTATGCGCTGCTGGACAGTTCTTCCTGATGCAGCTTCCACGTTTTTTCTGCTTCAGCCTTTTTCACTGCGGTGGATTTTGCCGTCTCCTGCGCGTCGGCTGCTGCCTTTTCCAGCTGTTCGCGCTTTTCCTTTGCACCGTCGAGATTTTTCCGCACGTCGTCCAGCGCCTTCACCTTCGCCTGAACCGACTTCGACGCGCTTTGCAACTCCGGTAGCCACGCCGTCAGCATCGCTTCCACATCCGCCGCCGTCGCCATCGGCACATTTTCGCGGATGTTCCTCGCGTTCTCTACCAGCTTCTTTTCCGCTTCTTCAGCAGCTTTTTGCCGCTCTGTCAGCTTGACTCGCGCCGATTCCGATTCTTTTGCTTTCTCTTCCTGCGCTTTCGCCGCGTCATCCGCCGCCTTACGCCGCCGCTCCAGCTCCCCACGGTTCAGCTGCTGATTTTCCTGCATCAACTGGCACGGCGCGGGATGCTCCAGTGCGCCGCAGACCGGGCAAGGCTTTCCGGACACAAGTTCACGCGCCAGCAAGCCCGCCTGCGCGTTGAGGAACGCCAAGCGATAATCATCATAGGCTTTCTGCTCCCGCTGATATTTTTGCGTTGCACTGGCATACGCGTCCTTCGCCGCCGCTGCTTGCCTTGCTTTCTCCTGCACGTCTTTCTGGTTGCCGTACAAGTCCTCCAGCGATTTCTTCAGGTCGCGATACTGCTGATTCTGCTGCTTGCAGACCTCATAAGCGGCTTCTGCGCCCTGCAATTCCGCTTCCTGCTTCCGCCATGCGTCTTCCTGCTTCTTGAAATCATCCAGTGCTTTCTTGGCTGATTCCGCATTCGCCTTCGCCTTCGTATCCGCTTCTTCCGCCTGACGCAGCGCCTTTTCCGCCTTTTCCAGCGCAACAAAGGTTTCCAGTGCCGTTTCGACTTTCGTCGTCACCTCGGAGCAAAGCGCCGTCGCCGTCTGCTTCTCATTCTCCGTCTGCTGATGAAGCGCCACCGCATCCGCCGCCGTCTGCTTCAGCTGCGGAAGTTCCTGCTGCTTCGCTGCCAATTCCCGCTGTGCATCCGTCAATGCCTTCTGTGCATCCTTCATGCGCTGATACTTCGGTTCGATTGCCCACGCATCGCGGATTTTGCCAATCAGCCCGCGCTTTTTCTCGATTTCATCCGCCTGTGCCGCGCATTCTTGCAGTGTCTTTTCCGCATCCTCCAGTTCCTTAAAACGCTGCATCAGCGGCTGTGCGGCTTCGATTCGCTTCATGCACTCGTCGCGGTCTTTCTGCGCCGCCGTCTGCCGCTGCACCAATTCGCCCTGTTGCAGCTGCAAGCGCGCGCACACGTCGGACAGCACATCCACCAGCGCATCCACCTGTTCGGGCTGCAATTTTTCGGCGGCTTTGATGACCGTGCCTTTCGCCGCTTCCAGCGCCTGCGCATCTTCCTCCGGCAGCCCCTCCGTCACCGCTCTCCCCGCAAAAAAGGACATATTCGCCCGCTGGGTCTTCGCCGCGGTGTTCTTCTCCTTCGCCAGCGTCTTCAGGCGTTCGCTCAACTGATAATAGTAGTCCGTTTTCAGCAAATCGCGCAGCAGCGCTGTCTTTGCCTTGCTGTCCGCGCGCAGGAAGTCCATAAATTCGCCCTGCGCAATCATCACCACTTTGCGGAACTGGTCTGCCGTCAAGCCCACAAGCTCTTCGATTTTCCGGTTCGTTTCCGACAGCTTGCCCGGATACTGCGAGCCGTCCGGCATCAGCAGCTCCGCCGTCTCGCCCTCTTCCTGCTGCTTTGCACCTGTTCGCTTGGCGGGGCGGATGTGCCGCGGCGTGCGCGTAATCTTGTACGTTTCCTCCTGCCCATGCTGATGCGCCGTAAAGACAAGCGACACAAGCGGCTTGTCATTCCGCACGTCCACAAACTGGCTCAGCAGCTCGTTTTCCTTGCCGCTGCCGTTTGTGCTCACTTCGCCGTAGAGCGCGAACATCATTGCATCGAAAATGGTGGATTTACCCGACCCCGTGTCGCCGCTGATGAGGAAAAAATCGCCGCCCTTTTGGAAGTCAATCTCCGTTTTTTCGCCGTAAGAGCCAAAGGCCTGCATCGTCAAAAGAATCGGTTTCATGCGTTTTCCCCCTTCATGGCGTTCATGACCTCCGTCAGCAGCGCCTTTTCCTCGGCGTTCAGCCGCTCACCCGCGAATTGCAGACACAGCTCGTAGGGGGAGAGCGTTTCCGTGCGCTCCTGCAGTGCTTCCAGCTCCACCGTTTCCTCGCGCTCGCGCCGAAGCTCCAGCAGATTCGGGTACTTCGCCCGCAGCAGTTCGCGCAGACCCACCATCTCCGCCGCCTCCGCGCCTATCACGCAGATGGACACGAAATCCTCGCTCGCGCCGGACAGCAGCGCTTCCCGCGTCGCGCGCAGCTTCCGCACTTGATGGACGGGGTGCAGCGGCAAAACCGTCGTCTGCACGTCGCCTTTCGCGCCCATTTCCACCATCAAGATGCCCTTCTGCTGGTTTTCCTCGCTGAGGGAGTAGGGCATCGGCGTGCCGCAGTAACGCAGCGTTTCACTGCCGACCTTCATCGGCTTGTGGATGTGTCCCAGCGCAGCATAGTCAAAATCCGCAATCAGCGACGCGGGAATCGCATCCAGATTGCCGACCTGCTTCACCTCGTTCTCCGCGCGCTCGATGTTCTCCGCGTCGCCGCCATCGGGCAGGAAGAACTGATGGCTGACCAGCACGTTCCGCTCGTCGGGGTTCAGCGGCGACAGCGCCAGCAGACGCGAAAATGCTTCGGGATAGCTCAAATTGTCGCCGTTCTCTTTCGTCCCGGTCACAAGGCGCACCATGCCCGGCCGCACGAACGGCAGCAGGTAGAAATTCACCGCACCGAAATCGTCCGTCAGGGTGACGCGCTCGATGGTTTCGCCCTTCTGCATGGGCGGATTGCCAATCATGTGGATGCCGCGATCAGACAGTTCGCTGCGGAAGACATCGAGCCGCTGCGCGCTGTCGTGGTTGCCGGAAATCAGCATGATTTCGCCGTTCGGGAGCGCCGCGCGGAGCTGCGTCATGAAGTCGTCGAACAGCGCAACCGCTTCGACAGGCGGCACGGAACGGTCGTAAATATCTCCCGCGAAAACAACGGCGTCGGGCTGATACTGCCGGGTCAGCGCGACGATTTCATCAAGAATTGCCTTCTGATCTTTCAGCAGGTCATGCTCGTAGAGTTTGATGCCCAGATGGAGGTCGGATAAGTGGAAAAAGCGCATAGACTGCCTCCTTTTGAAATTACGAATTTCTGCTGACGGCGTGTAATTCACCATTTTTCGTGCTTGTCAGCATCTTTTTTTGTTTCCATTATACAACATTACAGGAATTTGTCAACTTCGTTTTCCGTTTTGCTTTTCGTACATGAAAAAGGGCTGTGAAAGAACGGTTTGTCCTTCCGCAGCCTCTTGCGCAATTATACTATTTCCAGATAAAGCAGTATGATTAGTCACCGAACGAGATGCCGATATTCCGGGCGGTCGTAATCATCGTGTTGTCCGGCGGAACCAGCTTCGGCACGCCGGCAATGTCGGACAGCTTGTTGTGGGTGATTTCGTTGCCCTTCAGCGCCACGGTTACGCCGTACACGCCGTCGCGGATGAGTTCCGCCGCGTGCACGCCAAACTGCGTGGACAGCACGCGGTCGTAGGCGTTCGGGCTGCCGCCGCGCTGGATGTGACCCGGCACAACCGCGCGCGCTTCCACGCCCACGAGGTCGCGGAGCTGCTGCGCCACATACGCGCTGGACGAGAAATGTTCCGCCGCGCGCTTGGCTTCGCGCTCCTTCTTGCCCATCTTCGCTTCTTCGGGGGTCATTGCGCCCTCCGCCACCGCGATAATCGTGAAGCCCTTGTTGCTCTTGGCGCGGCTCTCGACGACCTTGGCAACCTTTTCAATTTTATAGGGAATTTCGGGAATCAGGATGGCATCCGCGCCGCCCGCCACGCCGGAATACAGCGTCAGCCAGCCCGCCTTGTTGCCCATGATCTCCACCACCATGCAGCGCCCGTGCGACGCCGCCGTGGTGTGGATGCGGTCGATGACCTCCGTCGCAATGTCCATCGCTGTATGGAAGCCGAACGTGAAGTCCGTGCCATAGAGGTCGTTGTCAATTGTCTTGGGCAGACCGATGACGTTCAGCCCTTCCTTGGAAAGGAGGTTCGCCGTCTTGTGCGTGCCATTGCCGCCGAGGGTGACAAGGCAGTCAAGTTTCAAATCCTTGTAGGTCTTTTTCATCGCGGCAACCTTGTCCACGTTGTCTTCGCCAATCTTGCGCATATCGCGGAAGGGCGTGCGCGCCGTGCCAAGAATCGTGCCGCCAAGGGTCAGGATGCCGGAGAACTGGCTGCGCTTCATCTCCTGATAGTCGCCCGTGATGAGACCCCGATAGCCGTCGTGGATGCCGACAATCTCCGCGTCAAACAATTCATACGCCGCGCGGGTCACGCCACGAATTGCCGCGTTCAAGCCGGGGCAGTCGCCGCCGCTGGTCAGAATACCGATTCTTCTCTTCATTGCCAAACCTGACCTCCTCTTGATTTTTGCTGGATTCAAGCGTATTATAGCATGGTTGCAGGCAAATTTCCACCGTCATTTTGACGAAATTGCCCGTTCTGTGTCTAGCGTGTGTTTCTAAAATGAGACCGATGCAGTTTCGAGCAGATTTTCTTGCAATTCAAGGATGAAAACCGAAGGTTTACTGGCGGTAAATCGAGGTTTGAAGACGCGGAAGTGCAAGAAAAGATGCCGAAAATGCTGCCGGGCGAATTTAGAAACACACGCAAATTGCGGCGTTTTTCTCCATCCATCACGCCGAAAAAGGAGGATTTTGCCCATGTCGAACAAAGCGCGCGTCCTCAAGCACCTGCAGGCGCTTAGCATTCCCTGCGAAGTTTACGAGCATCCCGCGGTTTTCACCATGGAGGAGTGCCTCGCGCTGCCCTACGCCGCGCCGGATGTCACCTTCTGCAAGAATATTCTGCTGTGCAACCGCCAGCAGACGGCGTTCTATCTGTATGTGACCCTGCCGGACAAACCCTTCCGCACAGCGGACACGAGCAAGCTGCTGCATTCCTCGCGGTTGTCGTTTGCGCCATCGGAATGTCTGCCGACGATGCTGGGGCTGGAATCAGGGAGCTTGTCGCCGCTGGGTCTGTGGTTTGACGAGGAGAAGCGGATTCAGCTGGTCTTTGACCATGATGTGAAGCGGGAAGGACGGATTGCGTTCCATCCATGCGATAATACGGCGACGGTGGTGTTTGCGCAGGGGGTTTTCTGGACGCAGGTCGTGCCGACATTGGGGCATGAACCGATTTGGCTATAAGGGAAAAAAGCTGCAAAAGCATATAGCTGTGGAAATGCACTCAAGCTGGGGCGCAAAAAAAGGGTCAAGGGGGAATCCCCCTTGCGGGGTCAAGGGGCGGAGCTCCCTTGTGGGGTTTGGGGCAACGCCCCAACTGTTCCGCGGGCGACCAGTATGCCAAACGCGCTCAACAAAGGCGCAGGCAGCGAAGCGTCCCTGCCAGTAACTTTGCGCATCCGCAGATGCGCCCCCAAGCTGCTCTACCAGCTACTTACACATTGTCGCGCCAAATGGGCGCGACCACGCAGCTGGTCTTGCAGACATAGCCGCTCTTTCCCGCAAGCAGGAGATTTCGCCTCTGCGGAGGCGACCAAAGGGCAATGAAAACAGACGAAGTCTGCGATCGCCCTTTGGAAACCTTCGGAGTGCACACCCATGTTTCTTGATTTTTATTGTCGCAGGGGGAATCGCGCCTGCGGGCGCGACAAGTGGCTTTGCGGTCGCCCCCTTGACCCCTTCGGCGCGGACACTCCCATGCAGCTTTTCGCTTGCCTACTTGAGAACACCTTCGGATTCCCATGTTTCTTGACTTCTATTGGAACTTTTCTGTCCATGCAGCCGCATTTCCGCCAAAACCACCGAAATTCCCCCTCAAATTTCCCTTTTCCGGGAATTTTCCTCCCCCTTCGTTCGTTTCATACGCAGGGCGCACATTTCCAGCCCTCATCCACCCCAGAGAAAAGGAGCATCACCCCATGCAGCACATGCTGAAACTTTTCCTAACCTCTCTGCTGATTTTCGCCCTTGCCGCCACCGCTTGCCTCGCTGAGGACAGCGAAGCGCAGTATCAGGCATATTCCTACACCACTTTCAGCCTGCGCCGAACGCCCAGCGAGAGCGACCGCGGCATCACCGTGCGGAAGAAGACAAAAATCCTCATTCTGGAATGGGATGACGCGTGGTGCAAGGTACAGGTCGGCAATAAGGTCGGATATGCCAAGCCGGAATGGCTGTACCGCGTGCAATCGCTGGATGCGCTGCGCTATCCCCTGCAAAATCTGCCGCATCGCATGAGCGGATATGTAGAATTTTCGCAGGATACGCTGATTTCGGGTGGAAAATTCAAAGGCTGCACCGCGTCCGCCGGGCAAATCGCCTGTGTGGAAGCACAAGCGGACGGCGCGTACCTGCTGCCCGTCTGGCGCGGCGAGATGCAGCTGACGGACGAAATCGGCACCTATCATTCCTTCGCAAATTGGGAGACTGCCGAACCCGGCGACATCATCGGCGGCTTCACCACCTTCTACGGCAACCAGCAGGGGCAAGGCAAAGCAGCGGCGCGCGAGCACAACATCAGCGAAGGGGTCAAGCGCATTGACGGCGTGGCGGTGGAGCGCGAGGAAACATTCTCCTTCAACGCGCTGTGTGCGCCATACCGCCATTCAAACGGCTATGAGCTTGCGCCGAATGTCAGCACGGACGGCTTCGGGTACGGCGGCGGGGTGTGTCAGGTGACGACGACGCTCTACAACGCCGCGCTGACGCTGCCGCTGCAAATCGAGGAGTGGGCGCTGCACAGCAAGCAGGGCGCGGTGTATGTGCCGCAGTTTTTTGATCCCGCCGTGGGCAGTTACAGTGACTTCACGTTTGTGAATCTGCTGCCGTACGGGGTGCAGATCCACGCATCCGCGCAGAACGGTGTGCTGACGGTGCTGTTTTGCCGCGCGGAAGAAGATTCGCAGTAAAAAAATCCACATGAAAAGAACCGGCATGTCCCGCCCTTTGACGCGGATGTGCCGGTTCTTGTTTTGGGCATAGTTTGCCCGTCGGATACCATTGACTGCTCTGCGAACCTCAGCGGCGGCGGCGCATCACGTCATCCGCCACTTCCAGCGTTGCCGCCAGTGCGTTGTTGACGCGCTTCATCTCGCTCAGGTTATAGTCGCGCGGCCAGCTCATCATTTGGTCGCGTATTGCGCCACGAATGCGCTCTACCATTGCCTCGCCTTCCGGCATCAGCCCGACAAGCACCTTGCGCCGGTCTTTGTCGCTGCGCTGGCGTGAAATCAGCCCCCGCGCGCAGAGTGTTTCCACCAGCGGCGTCACGTTCGGCTTGGCGATGCACAGCCGTTTACTGATTTCCCCAATGCTGATTTTCCCCTCGCGCAGCACGCAGAGCACCAGCAGACTGGAAATCGGCATCTCCAGCGAATGCGCAATGTCATCAATGCGCAGGAAATACTTCGGCATTTTGTAGAGCGCCTCGAAGAGATTGTCTGTCATTCCCTCCATGAGCGCGGTATCGTCCGTCCAGACCTTTGGCATTCGTAAATCCCTCCAGTTTTCGTGAATCTCGGATAAATGATAATTCAATCCACGCTCCCCGCCCAGGGAGTGACACCTTGCAGCTTGCGGAGGACAAAACGCTTGCGATTGAAACGAAGGGTCGCAAGAAACATCCCGCGTTTTCATGTCGTTGCGCGATGCCGCTATTTCTCGTTTTCCCTCATCATCTGTATAATAGCATACTTATTTTCAGCGTGCAAGCGTGGTTGTACACGCTTTTTTGTGTTTTGCGAATTCTTACCTGTACTTTTTTTGTACTTTGCAGGCAGCCGTTGTTAGGTTCTTATTGTCCTGATATTTTTTCCTGTTCGTTTCCCGCGTTCCCTTTTTGCCCCTCCCGAATCATTTTTTCACACCGCCGTACCAGTTCTTCCAGCTGATTCAGGGATTCCGTCTGCGTGTCTGCCAGTCGGGCAACGACGGTATTCATGTAAAACTGCTTGTATGCGCGCAGAACAAACGGATGGGTAATGCAGCTTTCCCGGTGGTCAGTGCGCAGGTCGTATCCGCTGCCGGATGACATGGTGATGAGCGCGCGCCCGTCATACAGCGCGACTTCGCCCATGGTGTACGGCAGCTTCTCCTGCGCAAAATAAAGGTGGAAAAACGGATTTTCGCGCGCCTGCTGCACCAGCACATCGAGGATTTGCTTGCGTTCCTTCGGCGTGAAATTGCGCAGGAAGTGCAGGTGGTCGCTTTGCCGCCCGGTGCGGACAAACTCCTCCATTGCCGCCTTGTTCAGCACAATGTATGTCGGGCGGCGGCGGCGCATCATGTTCGTCATCCGCGCCTGATGGATTTCCGCCAGTGCCGTCACATTCGGCTCGTACTCCTCGCGCGTCATCCCCATCCGCGCAAAGCCCTCCCGCACAACCGGGTAGAGCACCTCCAGCGGGATATACTGGAACGGCACGTCCGGGCGAATGTAGTAAATCGCCGCGCCATGCTCCATTTTGCAATACTGCTGCGTGTAGACAATGAAGTCCGAATTTTCATCGTTCAGCTGCCATAGCAGGCGTATGGGGGAAAAGCGCTCACGGTCGCAAAGCACCTTCCGGCTCATCCATAAATCCTGCGTCGACATGACCGTTGCGGTAAATTCGTTCTTTCCCAGCAGAAACAGCGCCACGGTACTTTCCGAGCCATCCTGATGCATCACATGGAAAGTCATCTGTCCCGTCCTGTAATGTGCCAGCCGCTCCTGCGGACAGTTTTCCGCATCCACCAGATAGGCATGATAGCACGGCTGATCCACCATCGGCTGAATGCCCACGAGGTTCGAGACAATTTCGTCCTCCCCCGCATAGATGAAGTGGTCGATACGCACAATCACCCGCTGCGCAACAGGGTGGATTGCCTCCTGCAGTTGCCGGAACAGCCCCAAATCACAGCAGCCGAAAAGCAGTGCGTTCACCTTGAGCGCGCCGCAGAACAGCACTTGCAGATAATGCAGGAAGCTGTCCTCCTTTTCTGCACCAAGCGCGTCCAGATAGCAGACCTTCGCGGGGGAAATCGGCTCACTGAATGCGCCGACGAGCTGCATCAGCGCCTGACGGCTCTTGTACTCGACCGCTCCGACAGCATCCATCTCCAGCGCGCGATTCAGCGCCGCCCACTGCGCCTCCGTCAGCTGCTCCCCCATATGCTTGTGGAAGCTCTCCAGAAAACGGCGGTTCAGCTGCGGTGACGTTTTCCCCTTGAGGATGCGGAAGATGCTGTTCCGGCTGCGCATTTCCAGTCGGCGTGCAACCTCTGTCGCCGTCAGCTCCGTTTCGTTCAGCACCCGCTGGAGGCACTGCGCAAAAGCAAGATGCTCGTTCACGCGCCGCCTCCTTCTGCCGCCATCCGCGCTTTAACAAGATGGTCTGCATTTCTGCCTTCTTTGACCCACAATTTTATTTTATCACTTGCCAACAATTTGTCAAGCATTTTGGCAACAGATTTCCACTTCCGATAAATCAGTGCGCACTTTTATTCTCATTCCGTTTAATAATGTACACTACCAGTCCAATTTCGCAGTTTTCATGCAGTATATAAATAAAGCAGTAAGTTTTCTTTGCAGATTTCCTGTCCTTATGCTATAATAAAGCCAGCGCTCCCAAAGGAGGAATTTCCCCCATGCAAAAAAAACATATGGAACGTTGCCTATTCACGCTGCTTGTTCTGCTGATTTTCGCGCTGACCATCTTGGGGCTATATCGCGTGACAAAGCACTCCGCTGCGCCTGCCTCGACCGCCATACCAGCCGTGTCCCCCGCGGCATCCCCCGCCGATGATCCGACTGCGACCTCCTCGCCCACACCCACCCCCGTACCGTCGCCGACGCCCGCACCGCCCGACCGCGTGGATTCCTATGCTGTGCAAGGCATAGAAGTCGCGTCGCATCAGTCGGATACGATGCACTGGCGGATTGAGCGCATCGAGCAGGAGGGTGCCGTCTGCTATCTCACAAAAATCTATCTGCTTGACCCCGGCACGCAGATTCGCAAAGCCACCGCGAATTGGGAGCGTGACATCCAGTATCCTGTCGACATGGCGGCGAAAATTCCCGACGCGACGCTGTTCATCAACGGCAGCGGCTACGTCAGCCCCACCTTTCCCGAAATCCCGTCAAATTACCCCGGCAGCAGCCCGGATTACTACTATACGCCGCTGGGCAGCGTCACCGTCACGGACGGGCAGTTGTTCCGCTGCCTGACCGGCGTGCCGTACTACGGGCTTTCCCTCACCCGCGACGGGCTGCATATGCACGTCGGCGATGACCCGGCGGATGTGCTCGCCGCCAATCCCACGCAGACGTGGTCATTTTACATCGAGTGTCCGGTCATCCGCGACCATCAGTCCATCCTCGACCCGAACTGGCGCTTCACAACCGCGCCCGCCATGCGTACCATCATCAGCTGCATCGATGAGCACAATTTCATCCTGCTGACAGTCACGCGCGACAGCAGAAGCGCCCTGACCATGCGCCAGTGCGTTGACTACCTGCAATCCGCCTTCGACCCGCTTTGGACATACAATCTGGACGGCGGACCGTCAATTGCGCTGTACTACCGCCTTTCGCCGGATGAGGACTGGGTTCGCGTTGCGGGCGGCACAAGCAAGGATGCGGACATTATGGCGTTCGCGGACTAAAATCTAATCCACAATTTACGCACACAAGGAGGATTTCTGATGGCAAACGTGCTTTTACTCAACGGTTCTCCCCACGCGCACGGCGCGATTGACCTCGCCCTGACCGAAGTCGCCCAAACCTTGCAGGATTGCGGGCTGACGACTGAAATCGTCCACATCGGTCAACAGGATATTCGCGGCTGCATTGCCTGCGGGCGCTGCGGCGTGCTGCACCATTGCGTATTTGACGATGCCGTAAACGCCCTCGCCCCGAAGTTCGAGGCGGCGGATGCGCTGATTGTCGGCTCGCCCGTCTACTACGCCAGCGCGAACGGCACGCTGACGAATCTGCTTGACCGCCTGTTCTACTCCACCCCGTTCGACAAGACGATGAAGGTCGGCGCGGCGGTTGTCTCCTGCCGTCGCGGCGGCGCAAGCGCGACGTTTGACCAGCTGAACAAGTACTTCACAATTTCCGGGATGCCAGTTGCATCGAGCCAGTACTGGAACAGCATTCACGGCAACAATGCGCAGGAAGCCGCGCAGGACGCGGAAGGGCTGCAAGTCATGCGGACGCTTGGGCGAAACGTGGCGTTTCTGGTGAAAAGCATTGCTTTCGGAAAGGAAGCAATGGGGCTGCCGGAGAAGGAGAAACGGGTCGGGACGAATTTCATCAGATAAATCGTATCATAGCAAAAAAGGCTCAAGGCGTGATGTTCCTTGAGCCTTTTTTGCTTATTCTGCTGATTTTTCCGCGTGTTTATCCTCGTTTACTCCTCCGCTGATAGCGCTTCCCACTCTGCGTATCGGCGCTCAATCTCATCTTTCTTCAGCTGATACGCTTTCGCCAGCTGCGCCGCCTTCTCCGCATCCTGATACGTCGCCGGATCAGCGAGCTGCGCCTCCATCTCCGCGGCTTCCTCCTCCGCGGTCGCAATCGCCTTTTCCGCCGCGGCAATCGTGTTCTTCTTCTCCCGAATGCGCTTCTCTTCCTCCCGCGACTTGCGCTTTTCCTTATCCATCGCGGTTTTCGTCATGCCTGCATTTTCGCTGTCCGGCGCTTGCTGACGATTGATTTTCTCAAAATAATCGTCGTAATTGCCCAAATACTCTTTCACGCCGCCTGCTTCCAGCACGCACACCTTCGTGGCGAAGCGGTTGATGAAGTAGCGGTCGTGGCTGATGGCGAGAATCGTACCGGGGAAATTTTCGAGCGCGTCTTCCAGCACTTCGCGGCTGTCCATGTCGAGGTGGTTCGTCGGTTCGTCCAGCAGCAGCACGTTGTCCTTCTTCAGCATCAGCTTCGTCAGGGCGACGCGCCCCTTCTCACCGCCGGAAAGCGTCGAAATGGGCATCAGCACGTCATCCCCTGTGAAAAGGAACAGCCCCAGCGCACCGCGAACCTCGGTCTGGTCAAGGCGGTGGAAGTCGTCCCACACCTCGTCCAGCACGGTCTTGTTTTCATGCAGATGCGCCTGATGCTGGTCGTAGTAGCCAATGTCCACGCCCGCACCGAAGCGAATCGTGCCGCAGTCAGGCTTTTCTTCGCCGACGATGCACTTGAACAGCGTCGATTTGCCCACGCCGTTATCGCCGATGAGCGCCACGCGGTCGCCCGCGCGCAGGTGCATCTTCACATGCTCAAAGAGCGTGCGCCCACTGAACCCCTTCGCGAGGTCGTCAATCATCAGCACGTCGTCGCCCGTTCTGCGGCGGACATCGAAGTGGAAGTGAATCGCGCTTTC
>OLQD01002311.1_pt1 | contig 13976 bp, 12 predicted proteins | sample 1672841 | NCBI WGS metagenome assembly OLQD01 (sample SAMEA3136729, study PRJEB25190) | human gut metagenome | biome: human gut; feature: human-associated habitat; material: faeces | place: Austria | collected 2013 | reverse complement strand
ATCGCACGCTTTGCACAGTGCGATCACACGGCAGAGCTGTTCCTCCGTCTCCGGCCGGGCAAAAACATCCGCCGGGCCGCCAATTTTAAAGGTGCAGTGTGCCGCAAGGGGCTCGTTCTCCTTGAACGGGATGCCTGCCGCTGCCAGCTTCTGCTTGAATCGTTCCATAATGGTTTGCTCCTTTTCCGGGGAAATCAGTCGATCTTGTCATCCAGACCCAGACGGATGAGCAGCTCACGCGCTGCGTTGTAGCCCATCTTTTTCTGGCGGTTGTTGATGGCAGCCGTTTCCAGCACCACGGCCAGGTTGCGGCCCGGCGAAACGGGGATGCTGGTGCTGGGGATGCTGACGCCCAGAATGTCATAATATTCGTTTTCGAGCCCGGTGCGCTGGTAGTTCTTGGTGGGGTCCCAGGCTTCCAGCTGGACCACGAGGTCCAGGCTTTCGCTCACCTTGACCGCGCCCACGCCGAACACGCGGGCCACATTGACGATGCCGATGCCGCGCAGCTCGATGAAGTGGCGGATGTTCTCCGGGGCAGTACCCATGATCTGACGGTTGGACACCTTACGCAGCTCCACGGCGTCATCTGCCACCAGACGATGGCCGCGCTTGACCAGCTCGATGGCCAGCTCACTTTTGCCGATGCCGCTGTCGCCAAGGATCAGGATGCCCTCGCCGTACACCTCCACCAGCACACCGTGCCGGGTGATGCGGGGCGCAAGCTCCAGATTCAGCACGCTGATCAGGCTGCCCATCAGGGTGCAGGTGGTCTCGTTGGAGCGCAGCAGGGCAACATCATGCTTCTGCGCCAGCTCCTGCATCTCCGGGAAGGGAGTCAGCTCCTCGCTGCGGCAGACGATGACCGCCGGGGGCTGCTGCCGGAACAGCTGTTCCAGCGCCTCGTAGCGCTTTTCTGCCGTCAGACCGGACAGAAAGTTCATCTCTGCCAGACCCATGATCTGCAAGCGGAGCTTATCAAAGTAATCATAATAGCCCGCCAGAAACAGACCCGGGCGGTTGACCTCGGCGATCTCCACGCTGATCTCATCCAGCGCCCGGGGGGTGTATACCACTTCCATGCTGACGCGGTCGGTCAGCGTTTTAAGCGAAACATTGAACGTACCCATCCTGGTTCCTCCTGTATCCTTTTGCCGCGCTGTGCTGCGGGCACTCATATTTTTATTATAATAAAATTCGGCGGCAAATACAACGCCCGGGGCGCTGTTTTTGTACCCACGGCGGGAAACCGACGCTGCATCGCAGCCCGTACACAGGATTTTTACATTTTTCTTACTTTACATGGGTTTTACATTCCGGCGATTTCAGATTTTACATTGTTTTTCTATACTTAAAGCACAGGAGAAAAACACGTCAAGATAAAGTGAGGAAAACACTTATGACCATTTTTAACGTCTTTTCGCTGCTGGGAGGTCTGGCCCTGTTTTTGTTCGGTATGGACATCATGGGCAAAGCACTGGAAAAGCAGGCCGGCGGCCAGCTGCAAAAAATTCTCAGCAAACTGACCGATAACCCCCTCAAGGGCTTTTTTCTGGGTCTGTGCGTGACTGCCGTCATCCAGAGTTCCAGCGCTACCACCGTTATGGTGGTGGGTTTTGTCAACAGTGGCATCATGGAGCTGCATCAGGCCATTGGCGTGATCATGGGCAGCAATGTAGGCACTACCGTGACCAGCTGGATCTTAAGCCTTTCCGGTTTGCAGGGCGACAGCCTGTTCATCCAGCTGCTCAAACCTACTTCTTTCAGCCCTGTGCTTGCATTTATCGGCATTTTGCTGTATATGTGTAAGAGTGAGAAGAAAAAAGGTGTGGGCACCATCCTCATCGGCTTTGCCGTGCTGATGACCGGCATGACCACCATGTCCAACGCGGTGCTGCCGCTGCAAAACGAGGCATGGTTCACCAGCCTGTTCACCCGCTTCTCCAACCCCCTGCTGGGCGTTCTGGTGGGCGCACTGGTCACCGGCATCATCCAGAGCTCCAGCGCCAGCGTGGGCATCCTGCAAGCACTGAGCGCCACCGGTGTGATCACCTACGGCAGTGCCATCCCCATCATCATGGGGCAGAACATCGGTACCTGTGTGACTGCACTGTTGTCCTCGGTGGGTGCCAACAAGAACGCCCGCCGGGCCGCTATGGTGCACCTGTACTTCAACATCATCGGTGTAAGCATCTTCCTGCTCGGGTTCTATGGGCTCAACGCCGTCTGCCACTTTGCCTTTGTGAATACCACCATCGAGGCATGGGGCATTGCAATCGTGCACTCGGTATTCAACATTCTGGCTACCGTCATTCTGCTGCCTTTTGCCACCGGACTGGAAAAGCTGGCCATCCTGACCATTCCCGATTCCCCGGAAAAAGAGGAGTTTGCTCTGCTGGATGACCGTCTGCTGAACACCCCCGCTGTGGCTGTGGAGCGTGCCCGCGCCGCTACTGCCGAAATGGCCGAGCTCGCCCGGGTGGGCGTGGTGCAGGCCATGAGCCTGACCCACGAATGGAACGATGAACTTGCCCAGAAGGTGCGGGATGAGGAGTGCCGGGTGGATCGGTACGAGGACGCACTGGGCACTTATCTGGTCAAGCTGTCCGGCCGGGAACTGAACCATACCGACAGCCAGAGCGTGAACACCCTGCTGCACACTATCAGTGATTTTGAGCGCATCAGCGACCATTCCGTCAACCTGCTGGAATCTGCCGAGGAGATGCACCAGAAGGAGATTCACTTCTCCAAGGATGCACAGGAGGAGCTGCAGGTGCTGGAGGATGCGGTGCAGGATACCCTGAGCCGCACTACCGACGCCTTCCGCAAGGGGGATCTGCACCTTGCTTCCAAGGTTGAGCCGCTGGAGGCCGTGGTCAACGAGCTGGTGCGTGCCATCAAGGCGCGGCACGTTGCCCGCCTGCAGGCCGGCAGCTGCTCCATCGAGTACGGTTTTGTGCTGGACGATCTGCTGACCAACTACGAGCGTGTGTGCGACCATTGCAGCAATGTGGCAGTTGCGCAGATCGAGGTGGCACAGGACAGCTTTGACACCCACGCTTACCTGAATGACCTGCGCCACGGCAACGACACAAAGGAAAGTGAAGAATTCCACCGCCGTCTGGGCCGCTACCGTGAGCGGTATCTGTTCCCGGACGGACAGACTGCTGAGGAGAACTGAGTTATGATCTATATTGTAGAGGACGATGCTTCCATCCGCGAACTGGAGCAGTACGCCCTGCAATCCAACGGCTACGAGGTGCAGGGCTTTGAGAGTGCAGAGCCCTTCTGGCAGGCCATGCGCACCGCCGAGCCGGAGCTGGTGATCTTGGACGTGATGCTGCCCGGCGAGGATGGCTTTTCCATCCTGAAAAAGCTGCGCAACACCCCTTCCCTGCGCAAGCTGCCCATCATTATGGTCACTGCAAAATCCAGCGAGCTGGACACCGTGCGCGGGCTGGACTGCGGCGCGGATGATTACATTGCAAAACCCTTTGGCATTATGGAGTTTCTCAGCCGGGTGCGTGTAGCGCTGCGGCGCTCTGCCCCGGAGGTAAGACCGGACGTGCTGGTGTTCCATGAAATTCAGCTGGACAACGCCCGCCACAGCGTCACAGTGAACAGTACCCCTGTGGAGCTGACCTACAAAGAATACTGCCTGCTGCGGCTGCTGCTGGAAAACACCTGTCTGGTGGTGACCCGCGAGACCATTTTGCAGGTGGTGTGGGGCACCGATATCTCGGTGGAGAGCCGTACCGTGGATATGCACATCCGCACCCTGCGAAAAAAGCTGGGCGATGCGGGGCGTTACATCTGCACCGTGCGCAAGGTGGGCTACAAGCTGACCGATGAGGAGGCCGAAGAAGAATGAAGTTGCGCAGCATGGAAGAAAAGATCAGCTACCGGTTGTTCCTGATGGGCTTTCTGGGGCTTATATTCACCGCAGCGCTGTGCATTTTTGTGTTTCATAAGGCCTTTACGGCGCAGGCATGGTCGGCTTTGGAGCGCGAGACCGACCTTGTGCGCGCCGGGTACGAGCAGACCGGAGACCCCGCGCAGCTGAGTGCCTTTGTGACCGATGATCTGCGTGTGACGTTGATCAGTCAGGACGGCAGCGTGCTGTTTGAATCTGCCACCGACCAACCCATGGAGAACCATCTGACCCGCCCGGAGATCCGCGATGCCATTGCAAACGGCGAGGGTCGGGACATCCGCGACTCCCAGACTATGGGCTACGAGACCTATTACTATGCGCTCCGGCTTTCCGGCGGGGATGTGCTGCGCGTGGCACAGGACGCCGAGACCGTGTGGTCCATCTATGATGCCACCATCCCTGCCATCGTACTGAGCTGTGTGGCGCTGATGCTGGCCGCTGCGGTGCTGGCAGCCCTGCTGACCAAAGCTCTGGTGCAGCCGGTGCTGAACATGACCGAGGATCTGGATCACATTCAGGAAAACGTGCCCTACCGGGAGCTGATCCCCTTTGCGGAAAGCATCCATTCTGACCGCATTCTGCGGGAAAACAACGAGAAGATGCGGCAGGAGTTTACCGCCAATGTCAGCCACGAGCTCAAGACCCCGCTGACCAGCATTTCCGGCTATGCAGAGCTGATCGAGACCGGCATTGCAAAGCCGGAGGATGTGCCGGATTTCGGCCGCAAGATCCACAGCGAGGCCACCCGCATGATCCAGCTGGTCAACGATATTTTGCAGCTTTCCAAGCTGGATACCGTAAGCGAGACCGGAGACGCCCCGGTGATGGAAACGGTAGATCTTTTGGAGGTTGTCAAGGAGTGCGTGGAGCGCCAGAAACTGAACGCCCGGCGCGCGTATATCTCGCTGACTTATCTGGGCGAGAGCGCCCCGGTGCTTGGCAGCCGCGCACTGCTGGATGAGCTGTGCCAGAACCTGTGCGACAACGCCATCCGCTACAACCGCCCGGGCGGCAAGGTGCAGATCATTACCACTTGCAGCCGGGACGGGCACTGCTCCCTGACCGTAACGGATAACGGCATTGGCATCCCGCGGGAAGCACAGTCCAGCGTGTTCGAGCGCTTTTACCGGGTGGATAAGAGCCGCAGCAAGGCCACCGGCGGCACCGGGCTTGGGCTTGCCATCGTCAAGCACATTGCCCGTATCCACAACGCCCGCATCAAGCTGGAAAGTCAGGTGGACGTTGGCACCACCATCACGATCACCTTTCCTACCGCCTCTTAATACAGCATGAAATGCACGTCTGTCCGCAATTGCGGGCAGGCGTTTTTTGTTGGGTCAAAGCTTGCGCCGCTGCCGCTCCGCAGCGCTTCCCGGGCTTGCAGATGCAGCGCATCCACGCCCTGCTGCCAGCAGCTTTGCAAAAGCGCGGTGCACTGTGCCGCGAGTTGTTGCTGCTGCGCCTGTGTAGGCAGTGGGCTGTGGGCGGCGCGCTGACAGTCCAGCTGCACAAGCACCTGCGCCTTTTGCAAGGTGACTGAAACGGTGCAGCGCCGGATGCCGATGCGCTCCCCTTCCAGCCAGAGCTGCCGGATACCGCCCTGCCCGGCAAGCAGACGGTAGACCTCGGCCTGCTCCGGGGACAAGGGTATATTAGCCGCCACGGTATGCAGAACGCCGCCCTCCTGTATCGTCACCTCTTCCGCGCTCCACCGGAGAACAGGCAGAAGCCCCGGCTCTGTGTGCTGATACAGACGGGGCGCGGTGGGCGCGGCAGCCTTTAGCTGTGCCATCAGGGCGTCCGGCAGTGTGGCTTGTGTTGTCAGGTGCTCTATCTCTCCTTCTGCGCAAAACAACCTTGCTGCCGTGCGCCCACAGCCGCGCCGCAGCACCAGCTGCTCGTACTCTGTTAGTAATGGCTCTGCCGCCTTTGGCAGCAACAGGTAGTCACACAGGCGAAAACTTGCGGTTTGGGGCAGTGCCTGCTCTGCCGCAGCCAGTGCCCGCTCCATCGTTTGCCCCTCTGCCTGCACAAACTGCAATGCGGCAGAGGCTTCGGCGGCATCGGCGGCGGCCTGCGGTGCCTGATAGAGCAGCCCTGCCTGATACCTCTGTTCGGTCTGCGCCAGATACACCGCCCGCACCATGCTTTTCTCGGTGCTTTCGCAGCGCAGGAACAAAAAGCACCACCCCGTCAGCAGCAAATACAGCAGCGGCTTGCAAGATTTCTGTTTTCTCATGGCTGCACCTCTGCTTCCGGCTGCTGCCAGAGCAACCGGATGGCGGCACACAGCATGGCCGCCCGGTAGACGGCACACAGCAGCCACAGCAGCAAAAGCAGCGCATCCATGCGGGAAAAGCTTCCGCTGCTCCACGCCCGCAGCAGCTCCAGCCGAGGGTATTCGCCGCTGCCAAACAGCAAAGCACTGCCCAGCAAAGCCGCAGCCTGCACCGCAAAGCCCCATACCGGCAGCCAGACCGTGCGGCGAGCAGACCGCGCACTGCACAGAAGGGCTCCGGCAAAGTATTCTGCGTAGACCGGCACGCTACAGCCTGCTGCGGCCGGCTGTGCCGGAGGGAACAGGCGGTACCAGTGCAGTTGACCGGCAAGCCCCAGCAGACAGACCACGCCGCCCACGGCTACAAACCACCACAGCACCCGCGCCGAGGCATTCCAGCTTGCGGGAGGAACGACCCACCCTGCCCAGAGCAGCAGCGGCAGAAAGCCCAGCAGCGCCATGGAGGAAAACTCTGCCGTGCACAGTCCTTGTGCCTGCACGAGGGTATGCACCAGCTCCATAAAAAGTCCGGCTGTCAGCGCCAACCGCACCGCAAGGGAGGGCGTTTTGCCCTGCAAAGCCGCCGCTGCCAGCGCCGAAAGGATGCACAGGCACACCGTGCTGACTGCGCCCAGCCACAGCGCCCGACGCACCGGGACGCTCTGCGGGATGCCGTCTGCCAGCGCTGCTGTGACCACGCTGAGGGTCAGCGCCGCCGGGGTAAAACGTTCTGTGTGCTGTTTCATGACTGCTTTCTCCCCCTCTCCCGTTTTTGCCAGATATTGAACCCGTGCCGGGACAGCTGTCGGTAGTTGCGGCGCAGAACGCCGTCCTCAGAGAACGGTTGCTGCGGGAAGGGGTGCGGCGCAAGATACGGCACACCCAATGCTTCGGTGCTGACGATGCTGAGCAGAAAGCCGAAAAACGCCGCTGCCAGCCCTACCGGTCCGGCAAGCCCCGCCAGCAGCACCGTGCCGATGCGCAGCAGGGTGGCAGGCTCGTACAGGCCCGGGGTGACAAAGACTGCAATGGCGGTAATACTTGCAACAAAGATGACCGGGGTGCTCATGAGCCCGGTGGCAATGGCGGCATCGCCAATGATGAGCGCTGACACCAGACTGACCGAGTGCCCCAGTGACTGCGGCATCCGCAGCCCGGCCTCCCGGATGATCTCTAAGATCAGGATCACCAGCAGCATCTCGGCAAACAGGGGCAGCGGGGTGGCCTTTTCGGCTGCTTCGATCTTATACAGCAGCTGCGGGGGCAGCAGCTCCGGCAGATGCACCGCCACGCACACAAACACCCCCGGCAAAAACACCGTAAGATAAAAGGAAACGTACTTCAGCACCCGCAAAAAAGAGGAGAAGGCAGCTGTAGAGGCATAGTCGTCCAGACATTCGAACTGCTCGCTGAACAGCGCGGGCAGCACCAATGCCGAAGGGCTGCCGTTGACCAAAATTACCAGCTTGCCCTCGCAGAGCTTTGCGGCAGCGACCGCCGGTCGCTCGGTGTAGTGTACCGGGGTAAACAGCCGCGCCTTGCCGGGCAGCAGCCACGGTACAAAATAGCTGGAATCCAGCAGCAGCTCCGGCAGATGCACCGCCACGCACACAAACACCCCCGGCAAAAACACCGTAAGATAAAAGGAAACGTACTTCAGCACCCGCAAAAAAGAGGAGAAGGCAGCTGTAGAGGCATAGTCGTCCAGACATTCGAACTGCTCGCTGAACAGCGCGGGCAGCACCAATGCCGAAGGGCTGCCGTTGACCAAAATTACCAGCTTGCCCTCGCAGAGCTTTGCGGCAGCGACCGCCGGTCGCTCGGTGTAGTGTACCGGGGTAAACAGCCGCGCCTTGCCGGGCAGCAGCCACGGTACAAAATAGCTGGAATCCAGCAGCAGCTCCGGCCTTGCGCTTTGCAAAATGGTGCGCACCCGGCGCACCATAGCGGGGTCGGCACGGTCCTTACAGTAGCAAAGAGCGTACTCGGTATTGCAGCAAGTGTGCGCCTGTGCGGCCTCCTGCATAAGGGTATCGGTACGGACAAGGCGGCGCAGAAGGCTAAGATTCACTCGCAGAAGGTCGGTAAAGCCTTCCCTGCTGCCGCGCAGGTTGCCCTCGCCTGATGGTTCTTCCACGGAGCGGAATTTGAGCCCCTGCACCGAGAAGGCGATGCCGCTGCTGCACCCCTCTAACAACAGCACCGCCATGCCCGCCGTCAGCCGCGCTACAAGCTGCGGCATATCCTGCACCGGAGTGCTCTCGGCCGGAAAAGCTGAGCCGTGCAGGATATGCGCATAGGCTTGCGTACCAGTAAGCCGGATAGAAGCAGATTGCCGCCCGGCGGCGTCCAGCAACAGCTCCCAGAGCGAATCCAAGCTTGCCATGCCGTCAAACAATACAATGCACCCCGGGCAGCCGTACAGAACAATCTTCTTCGCATAATAATCTGCCGATTTGCCAAACCTAGCATCAAGCGCGGACAGGTTTTCCGCAAGGCTTTGCGAAAGCTGCTGCACATCCATCACTCCTTTGTGTGTGCAGTATACCCGCTTTGCCGCAGCGGAATACGCGCGCACACCGGATTGGGAGGGTTTGTGCATGAAACTGCTGCTTTGCCGCACTATTATTTTGTATCTCTGTGTTTTGTTTGCCATGCGGCTGATGGGCAAGCGCCAGCTGGGAGAATTGCAGCCGGAAGAGCTGGTATCCACCATCCTGATCTCCAATCTGGCATCCATCTCCATCGAATCAGAAGATGTGCCCATCACCGCCAGTCTGATCCCGCTGTTTCTTATTGCGGCGTTGGAGCTGCTGGGTTCAGTAGTGAGCTTCCGCAGCCAGAAATTCTTCAATTTTCTTTCCGGGCGTCCCAAAACGGTCATTCTGGACGGAAAGATCGACCAGAACGCTTTGCGGATGCTGCGTCTGACCACCGCTGACCTGATGGAGGCGCTGCGCGGCAAGGATATCTTCGACCCGCGCAGGGTGTCCTACGCCGTAATCGAAACAAATGGCACGCTGTCGGCGGCGCTGCGCCCGGAGCATGAAGCGGCTACCCTAGCAGACTTGCAGTTGAAAGTACAGCAGACACAGGCCACCATCCCTTTTGTGCTGGACGGACAGGTGCTGGAGGATAATCTGCGCTGGTGCGGCAAGGACCGTGCGTGGCTGGAACGCACCGCCACGGCAAACACGGTGCTGCCACAGGAGATCTTACTGCTTATCGGCAACGAGACCGAGGACTATTTTCTGCTGAAAAAGGAAGGCCGCCAGCCGGGAGGAAAGCGATGAAGCGGATCTATGCGTGTATCCTGATTGTGGCCGCGCTGCTGGCAGTATCCCTTTACAGCAGCGGACGGGTGCAGGGCTTTGCACAGGACATCTCTTGAGGCTGTACGGCAGAAGGACTTCCCCACCGCGCGGCAGGCGCTTGCTGAGGGTGCAGAACTGTGCGATACCATGCGGGAAACTATGAGCCATCTGCTGCGCACGGCCGACTATACAGAACTGGAAGCCGCGCTGCGGGCGGCAGACGGATACCTTGAGCAGCAAGCCACCGAGGAGGCACTGGGCGAACTGCGTCGCGCACAGGTAGAGGTGGAGCGGCTGGAATGGCTTGCCCGGCGGCTGGTTTAAGATGAGCAAAAAAGGACACTGCACGAAACGCCGTGCAGTGTCCTTTTTAAGTTACAGTCTACTGGTTTTCCTTGCGGTCGCCCACAAGCTTTTTCAGTTCATCAAGGAAACTTTCCACATCCGCAAACTGGCGATAGACCGAGGCAAAGCGGATATAGGCCACCTCGTCGATCTTTTTCAGTTCCTCCATGGTCAGCTCGCCGATGCGCACGCTGGGGATCTCGCGGTCGTAGGAACTGAACAGGGACTGCTCGATGCTGCTGACGGCACGTTCCAGCGTTTCGTAGCTGACAGGACGCTTGGCACAGGCGCGCAGCATGGCGTTGAACAGCTTCTGCCGGTCAAAGGGTTCGCGGGAGTTATCCTTTTTGATGACTACCAGCGGCACTGTTTCCACCACCTCGTAGGTGGTAAAGCGCATGTGACAGTTCAGGCACTCGCGGCGGCGGCGGATGCGCTCGTTATCTTCAGTCGGGCGGGAGTCGATCACCTTGGATTCCTCCGCACCGCAATAAGGGCACTTCATCGTTTGTTCCTCCGCCTCAGTTTTTCTTTTTGCTGCGCTCGCTCCACAGCACCCATGCCGAGGTGGAAACGCACAGAGAGGTGTACACACCGCTGATCATACCCATCATCAGCGGGAACGCAAAGGTAAAGATGCTGTCCAGACCATACAGCTTTGCCACAATGCACATCACACCCAGTGCCATCACGGTGGTGATGGTGGTGATCAGGGTACGGCGGGCAGACTGGTTGACCGACTGGTTGACCAGCTCCTCAAAGCTGCCCTTTTTGCCCATGAGAGCGCGGTTCTCACGGATACGGTCGTACACCACAACGGTATCATTGATGGAGTAGCCGAGGATGGTGAGCATCGCGGCGATAAAGTTGCCGTCCAGTGCGGTGCGCAGCAGCACAAAGGTGCCAAACACCACCATCAGGTCGTTGACCAGCGCCAGCACTGCCATCATACCGCCGGTCAGACCGCCGATGTTCTTGAAGCGCAGGGCGATATACAACAGAATGAGCACCAGTGCAAACACCACAGCTACCAAGCTCTTCTGCAGGAACTTGGTGCCCATGGCTGCGCTGACATTGCTCAGGGACAGCTGGGCAAACTGGTTATCCGGGTAGTTCTCGTTCAGGGAGTCCAGCAGGTTCTCCACCTGCTCAGTGGTCACGGTCTCGGTGCCGGGCATGGAGATCTTCAGGGTCTGGTCACCGGTGGCTACGTTCTCGCCGGTCTGCAGGGTCAGACCGGTGTTTTCCAGCGCAGCAGCAGCGGTCTTTTGCACAGCGGCTTGGTCAAAGCTGCCCTCGTAGGACAGGGTAACCATAGCACCGCCGGTGAACTCAGTATTCAGATGCACACCGAACACTGCGGCGCACAGCAGAATGACTGCCATCAGGCAGGCAGAGAAAGTCAGGAACTTTTTGCGCAGGGATACGAAATCCACCGGCTTCTTTTCAGCCTTTTCCTGCCCGGGTTTTGCAGCGCCGTAGAGCCACGGATTGCGCAGTGCCTTGATGGCAGCTGCGCCACGGATCATAACACGGGTAGCGAACACACCGAACACAAAGTTCAGCAGCACGCCGGTGAGCAGTGTATAACCGAAGGCGTAGATGGTGCCTGCGGTAGAGGGTCCGAAGGCGAAGAATACAAAGTGCAGTGCCTTGGCAAACAGGCCATCCGAGGGGCCGAAGGCACCCATGAGCACGATGGCCACGATGACGATGGTCACATTGCCATCAATGATAGGGGTCAGGCCGCGGGCAAAGCCGCTCTTCAGTGCGCCGTCCAGAGATTTGCCGTTTTTCAGTTCCTCCTTGATGCGCTCGGCGGTGATGACGTTGGCATCCACACCCATACCGATAGCCAGAATGATACCTGCGATACCGGGCAGGGTCAGGGTGAAGCTTTCAAATACCGGGAAGTAGCCGGACACAAAGGCCAGCGTAGCCGCCACCTGACCGGCCAGCGCGATGCAGGCCAGAAAGCCCGGCAGACGGTACAGCACCGTCATGAACACCACGATGAGGGCAAAAGCGATCAGGCCGGCCAGCACCATAGCGCCAAGGCTGTTTTCGCCCAGACTGGGGCTTACGGTGGAGTAGCTGTCCACGCTCAAAGCAAAGGGCAGTGCACCGGAGTTGATCTGGCGTGCCATCTTGACCACGGCATCCTGCGTAAAGGGATTGGACGCCGAGCTGGTGATGATGGCCTGTCCGTCGGTAATGGCGGTGTTGACGGTGGCGGTGCTCACGTTTTCATCGTCCAGCCAGATGCTGATGCTGCCCTTATCGGCGGCCAGCTTGGTGGTGGCATCACCAAAGGCCTTGGCACCCTCGGTGGTGAACTTGAGGGCAACGTAATACTCAGAGCTGCCGCCGTTGCTCACAGCACCGTACTGCGCCGAGGCGCTTTCGACCATGGAGCCGTCCAAAATCAGCTCGCCGTCCTTGCTGGCTCCCTCGCGGAAGGTCAGGTAGGCGGTGGTGCCGATCTCCTGAATAGCAGACTCAGGGTCAAAATCTGTCTCGCCGGACTGCCACGGAAACTCCAGAATCAGGCTGTCGGAGTTGTTGTCCACATACAGCTCGTAGTCGGTCACGTTCAACGCGACCAGACGGTTCTCGATGACCAGACGGGCGGCATCCAGCTGCTCGTCCGTGGCATCGTAGCCATCCGAGGGCACAAAGGTGACGTTGACGCCGCCCTTGATATCCACACCAAAGCGGATATCCTTTGCACCCTTGATGTAGGTGGTGGTCACATCGCCGTATTTTGCAGCCACGCCAAAAAAGGCGGTGTAGACAAACACAACGATCAGCAGCGCGGTAACGACCAGCTGCCATGCTTTGCCTTTTGTTTTCATAAATCAGGGAACCTCCAAAAGCGGCGGCTGTGCAGCCGCAGCCGTTTTTGTTGTGAACCGCAAGTTTTGCCGACGGTTCCTCTCCTCACAGAGCAGCCGTCGTGCCGACCTTTCTGTGATAAAACTCCCCTGCCAGCCCTGCAAAGAGCCCCGCAGAGGAGAATATACAAATTATTTCAAGCCTTAGGCCATATCAGCCAGCAGCTTTTCCACAACGGCCAGACGCACGCAGACGCACAGCAGCTCGGAAGCGGTCTCCACCTCGTCCAGACTGGGGTAAGTGGGGGCAATGCGCAGATGAGAGTCCTGCGGGTCCTTGTGGTACGGATAGGCAGAGCCTGCACCGGTCAGCACCAGACCTGCATCCTTGCACAGTTCTGCCACGCGCTTGGCGCAGCCGGGCATGACATACAGGCTGATGAAGTAGCCGCCCTTGGGGTTGGTCCAGTGGGCAATATCGCCGCAGGGGGTGAGGTTGGCGGCAAAGGCGGTCTTGACGGCATCGAAGCAGGGCACCAGACGGCGGCGGTGCTTTGCCATGTGTGCCAGAACGCCCTCCTTGTTCTTCAGGAAGCGGACATGGCGCAGCTGGTTCATCTTATCGTAGCTGATGATCATCACTGAAAAGCGCTTGCACATATACTTCATGCTGTTGTCGCTGCATGCAATGGCAGAAACACCGGCACCCGGGAAGGTGATCTTGCTGGTGGAAGTGAACATGAACACACGGTCTTCGTTGCCGTACTTCTTGCTCTCGTTCAGCAGCACTGGGGTCTCGATGATCTCATCGGTCAGGTGATGGACGATATAAGCCTCGTCCCAGAAGATCTTGAAATCCGGGGCGGCGGTCTTCATCTTTGCAAAGCGCTCAATGGTCTCATCACTGTAGGTGTAGCCGTCGGGGTTGGAATACTGCGGCACACACCAGATACCCTTGATATCAGCGTCCTCCGCTACCAGCTTTTCCACGATATCCATATCCGGGCCGTTCGGGGTCATGGGCACGCTGATCAGCTCAAAGCCAAACTCCTCGGTGATGGCAAAGTGGCGGTCATAGCCGGGCACCGGACAGAGGAACTTGCGCTTTTCCACCTGAGACCAGGGGCAGGTCGACTCCGGGAAACCGAACACATAGCCGATGTTGATCAGGTTATACATCAGCTGCAGGCTGGAGTTGCCGCCCACGAACACCTCGCCGGGCTGCACGCCGAACACATCGGCAAACAGCACGCGGGCCTCCTGCAGGCCCT
>OLQD01002298.1_pt1 | contig 14044 bp, 8 predicted proteins | sample 1672841 | NCBI WGS metagenome assembly OLQD01 (sample SAMEA3136729, study PRJEB25190) | human gut metagenome | biome: human gut; feature: human-associated habitat; material: faeces | place: Austria | collected 2013 | reverse complement strand
ACATGCAGTTGGGGCTGACCGATGCTGAGGTGGGTCTCTATACCGGATGGCTCGCCCTTCCCGATGACCGGGCACGAATCGTCATCGGAAAAGACACGAGACGTTCGAGCTATATGTTTGAGTATTCCTTAGTTGCCGGACTGACAGCGAGTGGCGCGGATGTATTTTTGATGCATGTCACACCGACACCGAGTGTGTCCTATATCGTGCGTGCCGATGAGTTTGACTGTGGAATTATGATTTCTGCGAGCCACAACCCATTTTATGATAACGGAATCAAGATCATTAACAGTCACGGTGCAAAGATGGATGCGGCTGTTGAAAAGTTGATTGAGGATTATATCGATGGACTGGTACCGGAGATTCCATTTGCAACGAAAGAAAAGATTGGACGGACGACGGATTATTCGATGGGTAGAAACCGTTATATCGGTTATCTGATGACACTCCCAACACGTGCATTCAAGAATCTGCGTGTCGGACTCGACTGTGCAAACGGTGCATCTTCGACGGTTGCGAAAGCAGTGTTCGATGCACTTGGCGCGAAGACATATGTCATCAATAACACACCGGATGGTACGAATATCAATACGAACTGTGGTTCTACCCATATTGAGGGGCTGCAGAAGTTTGTTGTAGAAAATAATTTAGATGCAGGATTTGCTTATGATGGCGATGCAGACCGTTGTCTGGCTGTTGATGAGAAGGGTAATCTGGTGGATGGCGATGCGATCATCTACATCTGTGGAAAATATCTGCGTGACCGTGGCAGACTGAACAATAACAAAGTCGTGACAACCGTCATGTCAAACCTTGGTCTGTACAAGGCATTAGATGCAGAGGGAATCGGCTATGAGAAGACTGCAGTCGGAGACAAATATGTCTATGAGTGTATGATGGAGAACGGATATATCCTCGGCGGTGAGCAGAGTGGACATATCATTTTCTCGAAGAATGCAAGAACGGGTGATGGCGTTCTGACATCCCTGAAGATCATGGAAGCAATGGTGGAAGAGAAGATGCCGCTTTCTGAACTGACGCGCGGACTGACGATCTACCCACAGCTTCTGGTGAATGTTAAAGTTACAAGTAAGAAAGAAGTTATGGAAGACGCAGATGTACTTGCAGCCGCAAAGAAGGTGGAGGAAGCACTTGGAGATGATGGAAGAATCCTGCTTCGCCAAAGTGGTACAGAGCCACTGATCCGTGTGATGGTGGAAGCCAAGACCGATGAAATCTGTAAAGAACATGTAGATGCGGTAGTCGATGTTATCCGAAGCAAAGGATACGAAGTACAGTAAGGATATAGAATGAATAATACCAGAAAACTTGAGACTTCACTTGTATTTCTTCTCAAGGCGATTTTGAATTTGATATTGTTCTTTGTATTGTATGGAATTTATGCGAAATCAAACTGGCAGCTGTGGAATCTGTCGCGAACATCCGGTATTACAATCGCAGCGTATGTAGTAATGCATTATATGTTTTCGACGATCTATGGACATTACGACATAGGAAAACGAAAGAGTAAACCGATCGTGCTGTCCCTGTTTTTGAATCAGGTATTTACAGATGTGATCTCTGTGATCGTTCTGTCGATTATGAATACAAACCAGATGAAAAACCAGAGCTTCAAGCTGGAACAGCCATATCTGCTTTTGCCGATTATTGCAATCCAGTTTGTGACGATCCTGATTTTCGTGTATGGTGGCAATCATTTGTATTTTAAGATCTATCAGCCGGAGGATTGTATTATCATTACATCTTCCCAGCAGAGCTTAAATGAGATTGTGCGCGGCGTTTTAAAATACAAGCTGCAATACAAGGTAAACAAGGTAGCGGACTATCGGGACGCAAACCTCAAGCAATACATTCTGGAGCATGATACGATATTTATCTATGACGTTCCGGTGCAGGATCGGACAAAGATCTTAGAGTACTGTTACCAGAATATGAAGAATGTGTATTTCAATCCGGATATGCATGATGTGATCGAGAAGAGTGCGAAGCATTTTATCTTAGACGACGTATCGGTATACTGTAATTATTCCAAGGGGCTGACTCTGGAGCAGCGGTTTATCAAGCGGGCGATGGATATTGTAATCTCTGTGATTGCGTTGATCCTTACCTCGCCGATTATGCTGGTTGTCAGCATTATGATCAAACTCGATGACCACGGAAGCCTCATTTTTAAGCAGAACCGTGCGACGCGGGACGGAAAGATCTTCTCGGTATACAAGTTCCGCACAATGCGGGAGAATGTAGAGAATTATTCTGTGGTGGAAGATGATGAGCGTGTGACGCGTGTCGGAAAATTCCTGCGGAAATACCGGCTGGATGAGATCCCACAGTTTTTCAATGTATTAAAGGGGGATATGAGTGTAGTTGGACCAAGACCGGAGATGCTGGCAAATGTCTTTAACTATACATCGGTTCTGCCAGAGTTCGAGTACCGCCTGCGTGTGAAAGCAGGTATCACCGGACATGCACAGATTGCCGGAAAGTATAACACATCCCCGAAGGATAAGCTGATCTTAGATCTGACGTATATTGAAGAATACAGCTTCTGGCTGGATATCAAGCTGTTGTTCCAGACATTGATCGTTCTGTTCAAGAAGGATAGCACAGAGGCGTTTCACAGAGGAGAAGAACTGGTATTTGAAGAATATCAGCCACCAGAGTCGGTGAATCCCCCGGTTGAGGAAACAGAATAAAAAAAGAACTGTTCACGAAAATGCGTGTACAGTTCTTTTTTTTCTATATAACGGAATTGGAATACTTACAGGTTCTGCGCATACTCCTCAAATATGTAATCGTACATAGACGGCAGACCGACGAACTCACAGCCATAACGATAGCCGGCGTTGCCAATTGGTGTTACATACAGAATCTTCACAACGGATAAGATTACTTCTTCCCGGTTCTCGAATTCAATCGTTGCATTGAAATAATAATTGACCGGAAGCTTGGACAGGGACATAAAGCCGATACCAGCTTTGGATATATCGAAGACCTCGATTTCGGCATCAAGATTTTCGATTTTTACACCATCCTGCTTAAATAAATTAGAAACTTCCAATTTGAGTTTGATTGGAAGTCTGACGTTCTTTCTTTTTTCCTGCATACGAACCCTCCAGCTTGGAATTTTTATTAGATTGGCACTATTATATCAAAAAAACAAGTGAAACGCTATATAAATTCACGAAAACTCGAAAAAAACACATAAACTGTTTGATACTTTAAGTTATCTGGGTTATAATAAGCAAGGTTTGAAAAAAATATCAAAAAAAGAAGCAATATGCAGATAATATGATTATAATGAGAGGAACGTGCGATATGAGTGATGTAATGGAACACTATCAGGATGATGGCCTGCACGAAGAATGTGGAGTCTTCGGCATGTATGATTTTGACGGACACGATGTGGCTAGAACGATTTACTACGGGTTGTTCGCTTTGCAGCACCGGGGACAGGAGAGCTGTGGTATTGCAGTATCGGATACCGAAGGACCAAAGGGCAAGGTCCTTTCTTCCAAAGGTATGGGACTTGTAAATGAAGTCTTCACGCAGGAAGACTTAGATAAGCTCAAAGGCAATATCGGAGTTGGTCATGTACGATATTCAACAGCCGGTGCGAGTACCAGAGAGAATGCACAGCCGCTTGTACTGAATTATATCAAGGGTACCCTTGCCCTGGCACATAACGGGAATCTCGTCAATGCACCGGAGCTTCGAAGAGAACTCGCACATGATGGTGCAATCTTCCAGACGACGATCGACTCCGAGGTGATCGCATATCATATTGCCAGGGAACGTGTAAAGACATCTTCGGCAGAGGAAGCAGTTCAAAATGCCATGAAGAAGCTGGTCGGTTCCTATTCCCTGATTGTCATGAGTCCGAGAAAACTGATCGGTGCCCGTGATCCGTTTGGGTTCCGTCCACTCTGCATCGGAAAACGCGACAATGCGTACGTGCTTGCATCGGAAAGCTGCGCACTTGATACAATCGGTGCAGAATTTGTTCGGGATGTGGAACCGGGTGAGATGGTTGTTATATCACCGGAAAAAGGGATTGAAAGTCACAGAGAGCTGTGCCAGAAGGAACACGGCAGATGTGTGTTTGAATATATTTATTTTGCAAGACCGGATAGTGTGATTGATGGGATGAGTGTATATCAGTCGCGTATCATTGCCGGAAGATGTCTCGCAAAGGACAGCCCGGTGGACGCGGATTTGGTTGTTGGTGTACCGGAATCCGGAAATGCAGCGGCACTTGGCTATTCGCTCGAATCCGGTATTCCATACGGAACTGCTTTCGTAAAAAATGGCTATGTTGGACGAACCTTTATCAAGCCGAAGCAGAGTCAGCGTGAATCCAGTGTGCGCGTGAAGTTAAACGTGTTAAAGGATGCAGTTGCAGGAAAACGTGTGATCATGATCGATGATTCCATCGTGCGTGGAACGACGAGTGACCGGATCGTCAGTATGCTCAAGGAAGCCGGTGCGAAGGAAGTGCATGTGCGGATTTCATCCCCACCATTTTTGTATCCATGTTATTTCGGAACGGATGTACCGGACAGTGACCAGTTGATCGCATACAACCGTACCATTGAGGAAATCCGTCAGATCATCGGTGCGGATTCCCTTGGCTATCTGAAGCTGGAACGGCTGCCGGAACTGACCGGTGGCAGACAGTTCTGTCAGGGCTGTTTCACAGGAAAATGGCCAATTGATCCACCAAAAGAAGATATTCGTGGCGAATATGACGCATAAGGTGTATAATAGAAGAACATATGAGGAAAATATATAAATTTGGAGGTTTTTATGAGCAGAGACAAGTATGTAAGCCCACTTTCAGAGAGATACGCAAGCAAGGAGATGCAGTATATCTTCTCCCCGGACATGAAGTTCAAGACATGGAGAAAATTATGGATCGCACTTGCTGAGACCGAAAAGGAGCTTGGACTAAAAGATGCCGATGGCAACCCACGTATCACAGACGAGCAGATCGAAGAACTGAAAAGCCATGTAGAGGATATCAACTACGATGTGGCAAGAGAGCGTGAGAAGCTCGTGCGTCATGACGTTATGAGTCATGTGTATGCATATGGACAGCAGTGTCCGAAGGCAGCAGGTATCATCCATCTGGGTGCAACAAGCTGTTATGTTGGCGATAACACAGATGTCATCATTATGACAGAGGCAATGAAGCTCGTTCGTACAAAGCTGATCAATGTCATCAATGAGCTTGCAAAGTTTGCAGATACCTATAAGGATCTTCCGACTCTGGCATTTACACATTTCCAGCCTGCACAGCCAACGACAGTTGGTAAGCGTGCGACACTCTGGATGCAGGAGTTACTGCTGGATTTAGCAGACCTTGAATATATGATCGGACAGCAGAAGCTGCTTGGCTGTAAGGGAACAACCGGTACACAGGCAAGTTTCTTAGAGCTGTTTGAGGGCGACCATGAGACCGTGAAGAAAATCGATGGAAAGATTGCTGAGAAGATGGGATTTGCAGCCTGCTATCCGGTTTCCGGACAGACCTATTCCAGAAAGGTCGATGCGAGAGTTTTAAATGTACTTTCCGGCATTGCGATGTCAGCCCATAAGTTCTCTAACGATATCCGTCTTCTTCAGCATCTGAAGGAAGTAGAAGAGCCGTTCGAGAAGAACCAGATTGGTTCGTCAGCGATGGCATATAAGCGGAATCCTATGCGTAGTGAGCGTATCGCATCCCTGTCTGACTATGTGATGGCAGATGCTTTAAATCCGGCAATTGTGGCAAGTACACAGTGGTTTGAGCGTACACTGGATGATTCTGCAAACAAGCGAATTTCTGTACCGGAAGCATTCCTTGCCATCGATGGTATTCTGGATCTGTACTTGAATGTCGTAGATGGACTTGTCGTATATGACAAGGTGATCTACCAGCATTTCATGAAGGAGATTCCTTTCATGGCAACCGAGAACATCATGATGGATGCCGTAAAGCGTGGCGGAAATCGTCAGGAGCTGCATGAGAAGATCCGTGAGTATTCGATGATCGCGGGTGAGCAGGTGAAGAAGTATGGAAACGAGAATAACCTGGTAGAGCTGATCGCATGCGATTCTGCATTTGGCATGACACGCGAAGAGATCGAAGCTCTGCTTGATCCAAAGAACTTTGTTGGTCGTGCACCGGAGCAGACAGCCGAGTTCCTGGCAGAGCAGATTCAGCCAATTCTCGATGCAAACAAAGATATCCTCGGCGTAAAGGCAGAGATTAACGTATAAGATGCGTAATCGTCGATGCGTATTGATTTTATTGTAAAAATAAAGTAGAATAGAAAGGTCGACTGCGGTCGATACACTATTAATTGCAAAGTGATAAAAACGGAGGTAACAGGTTAGACTATGGTACAGGCAGTAGTAGGCGCCAATTGGGGTGACGAAGGAAAAGGTAAAATTACAGACATGCTCGCAGAGAAGGCAGATATTATCGTGCGTTTTCAGGGTGGAGCAAATGCAGGTCATACAATCGTGAATAACTATGGAAAGTTTGCATTGCATACACTTCCTTCCGGCGTATTTTATGACCATACAACCAGCATTATCGGAAATGGTGTTGCATTGAATATCCCGGTGTTGTTCAATGAAGTAAAGTCAATTACAGACAAGGGCGTTCCGATGCCAAAGATCCTCGTATCGGATCGTGCACAGATGGTAATGCCATATCATGTATTATTTGATGCATATGAAGAGGAGAGACTGGCAGGAAAGTCTTTCGGCTCTACAAAGTCCGGTATTGCACCGTTTTATTCAGATAAATATGCAAAGATTGGTTTTCAGGTAAGTGAGCTGTTTGACGATGAGGCAGCCTTGCGCGACAAGATCGAGCGTGTGATCGCATCGAAGAACGTATTGTTAGAGTATCTGTACAAGAAGCCGCTTCTGACCGTGGATGAAGTGTACAACACATTGATGGAGTACAAGGAGATGGTAGCTCCGTTCGTATGTGATGTATCTGCTTATTTGTATAATGCAATCAAGCATATCCTCTTAGAGGGACAGCTTGGTTCCATGAAGGATCCGGATCACGGTATCTATCCGATGGTAACATCTTCTTCCACACTGGCTGCTTATGGCGCGATTGGAGCAGGTATTCCTCCATATGAGATCAAGCAGATCGTAACAGTATGTAAGGCATATTCATCCGCTGTTGGAGCAGGTGAATTTGTCAGTGAGATATTCGGAAAAGAAGCGGATGAGCTTCGCCGCCGTGGTGGTGATGGAGGCGAGTTTGGTGCAACAACCGGACGTCCAAGACGTATGGGTTGGTTTGACTGTGTCGCATCTAAGTATGGTTGTCGGATTCAGGGAACAACTGATGTTGCATTTACCGTATTGGATGTACTTGGTTATCTCGATGAGATTCCGGTTTGTGTCGGCTATGACATTGACGGAGAGGTAACAACGGACTTCCCTACAACTGCAAAGTTAAAGAAAGCAAAACCTGTATATAAGGTACTTCCGGAATGGAAGCAGGATATCCGTGGAATTAAGAAGTATGAGGATCTTCCAGAGAACTGTCGTAAGTATATCGAGTTTATCGAAGAGCAGATCGGATTCCCGATCACGATGGTTTCCAACGGACCAAAGAGATCTGATATCATCTATCGTGGATTTAATAACTAAGACGAAATAATAAAACAAAGGCTGTTGCACCAAACGCTTTGGTGCAGCAGTTTTTTAATAGAGAGGTTTATTCTATGAGAAATCTGACAATGCTGATGGATTATTACGAGCTGACAATGTCCAACGGGTATTTTGAAAAAGGGTTCAAAGATAAGATGGTTGTATTCGATATGTTCTACCGGAAGAATCCAGATAATGGTGGATTTGTTGTGTCTGCCGGATTGGAACAGTTGATCGAATACATTGAGAACATGCATTTTTCTAAGGAGGATATCGAATTCCTGCGGAGCAAGGGCGAGTTCTCAGAAGGATTCCTGCAGTATCTTGCTGATTTTAAGTTTACAGGAAATATTGATGCGTTGCCGGAAGGCACGATCTGTTATCCAAATACTCCGATTGTCACGGTGACGGCACCGGTGATCGAGGCACAGTTAATTGAGACGATGCTGCTGCTTACGATGAATTTCCAGTCGCTGATTGCCACAAAAGCCTCCCGCATCTGCCGGACAGCGGCTGAGAGTGGTGCGGTTGTTATGGAGTTTGGCGCGAGACGTGCACATGGTGGTGATGCAGCGATTCTCGGTGCAAGAGCAGCCTATATCGGTGGCGCGGCTGCGACAGCAACGGTCATGGCAGATGAACGGTTTGGCGTACCTGCAATCGGAACGATGGCACATAGCTGGATTCAGTTTTTTGACAATGAATACGAAGCGTTTAAGGCATATGCAGAGGTCTATCCGGACAACTGTACATTGCTGATCGATACCTATGATATCTTAAACAGCGGTCTGGTCAATGCCATCCGTGTCGCAAAGGAAGTGTTAGAGCCTGCCGGGAAACGCCTGAAGGGTGTCCGCATTGACAGCGGTGATCTGGCATATTTCTCGAAGAAAATCCGTAAGACACTCGATGCACATGATATGAAGGACTGCAAGATCGTCGTGTCGAACAGTGTCGATGAATTTCTGATGCAGTCACTGAAAAAGCAGAACGCAAGCATTGATTCCTACGGCGTCGGAGAACGTATGATCACGTCGAAATCCGATCCGGTCTTTGGTGGTGTCTACAAGCTTGCTGCTGTGCAGAATGATGCCGGGGAATTTGTGCCGAAGATCAAGATCTCTGAGAACGTTGAAAAGATCACGAATCCGGGCAGAAAGAAGCTGTGGCGTATTTACAGCCGTGAGACCGGATATGCGCTTGCTGATTTGATCACGATGTACGACGAGGAAGTAAACGGAGATGAACCATTTGCCTACGTGGATCCGGTGAAGCCTTGGAAGAAGATGAAGTTTGAAAATGTGGATGTGAAGGAGCTGCAGGTGCCGATCTTCCGCGATGGAAAGCTGGTTTATGACAAGCCGGAGCTTGATGCAATCAAAGCATATGTGACAGAACAGCTTGACCATCAGATCTGGGAGGAGGAACAGCGATTTACGAATCCACATATCCATTACGTTGATCTGTCGAAAAAACTGTATGAAGTCAAAGAAGAGATGCTTTCACAGGGACAAGGAGAGCTTCACTAAAAAATATTTAAAAATATGTGGTTTCCGTTGACAGAAATTATCAGAAATATTAAGATAATTATATATGTTTTAAGATATGACATAGAATTAGGAGAAGGAGAGAATGCTCTCTACAAAGAATATGAGAAAATTTGACACCAGAACCCAATATTTTCGTTATGAAGTGTTGCGCGAAGTTGCGCGTATGGCATGGGATGGCACACTGCTCGAAGAAATCCTGGATATTCCAATGAAGATTATTCCGGGCAAGAAGCCAACGATGCGTTGCTGCGTATTCAAGGAACGCGCGATCGTGAGTGAACAGGTCAAGATGGCAATGGGCGGAAATCCGGACAATGACAATGTCATTGAAGTCATGGAGATCGCCTGCGATGAGTGTCCGGTTGGCGGATATGAAGTCGGACAGCATTGTCGTGGCTGTCTGGCACACCGCTGTGCGGATGCGTGTAAGTTTGGTGCGATCACGATTGATGAGCATCAGAAAGCCCATATCGACAAGTCGAAATGTAAAGAGTGTGGTGCCTGTGCAAAGGCATGTCCGTACAGTGCCATTTCAGATTTTAAGCGTCCATGCCAGCAGGCATGTAAGATTGGCGCGATCACGATGAACGAGGATCAGGAAGCGAAGATTGATAACGATAAATGTATCGCGTGTGGCGCATGCGTATATCAGTGTCCGTTTGGTGCCATCAATGAGAAATCATACATATTACAGGTCATCAACATGATCAAGGACAGTGACCATGGCAAGAATTATAAGGTCTACGCGGCGGTTGCACCTGCAATCGCGGGACAGTTTATTTACGCGAAGCGTGGACAGGTCATCAGCGGAATCAAGGCGCTTGGCTTTGATGAAGTTGTGGAGGTTGCGCTTGGTGCAGATATGACAACCTGGCATGAATCACAGGAGCTGCGGGAGAAGGGTATGCTGACGAGTTCATGCTGTCCGGCATTTGTATCCTATGTGGAGAAGAACTTCCCGGATATGTTGCCATATGTATCTTCTACTTTGTCACCGATGGCGATGATCGGTAAACATATTAAGGAGCAGGATCCGACGGCGAAGGTCGTATTTATCGGACCGTGTACCGCAAAGAAGATGGAGATCCGCAAGGAGACGGTTGCACCGTATATCGACAGTGCACTGACTTTTGAAGAGCTGCAGGCAGTGCTTGACAGCCGGGAGATCGACATCACGACACTGGAAGAGGAAAGTCTGGAGAATGCTTCTTACTTTGGACGTATCTTTGCTCACACAGGCGGTCTGAGCAGTGCTGTGAAGCAGGGAATGAAAGAACAGGGTGCAGAGGACTTCGAATTGAAGCCGGTTGTCTGCGATGGTATTGAAGAATGTAAGATTGCGCTGTTGAAGCTGCGCAGAAATATGTTGGATGGAAACTTCATGGAGGGCATGGCATGTCAGGGTGGCTGTGTCAACGGAAACGGAAATCTGACGCATATGGCGAAGAGCCGTATGGATGTTGAAAAATATGGTAAGGAAGCTGCTGATAAGACGATTGAAGGTGCGATATCAGAGTTTCACTTGCAATAAAATGTAACAGGGGGAAAAACCGTGGATCAAGTACAGGAAAGTTATGACGAATTTAATTTGAATTTCAGAATAGAAGATACCGTGATCGTAAATCAGACAGAGATGGAAGGATTTAATGCATTTTTCCTTGGAAACCAGTCCACCTGTCAGCAGAGTGTTGTAGAGGGCGTGCGTGTTCTGTCTTACAAGATTCCTGCAACGTTGCCGCTCGGTCAGTTCTTGAAGAAGCAGTTGTACAAGGGCGAGTTTCTTTCGATCTTGTCGAATATATTGAATCAGTTGTTGTATTTTGAAGACCGCAATATGCCAATCAAGAAAGTACTTCTGAACACGAAGTATATGTATATTGAACTGTCCAATCTGCATGTACAGTTGATCTACATGCCGATTGAGAAGGAATTTACAGACTGCAATGTCTGTGAGTTTGTACAGAATTTCATCAGCAAGATCCGGTTTGCAGATATGCAGTGTGTCAATTGTGTTGACCAGATCCTGCATTATTTGGATAGCCGGTTAATGTTCTCTTTGCGTGAGTTCTATACATTCATTATTGAATTGCAGAAAGAAGATATTTTGAAGGATGATATTGATCTTGGCGAGGGCGAGACAACTGTCTTACAGCAGATGAGTTACAACAATATCACTCCATATCTCGTTCGTTCCAGAACGAACGCGCTGATTCCGATTGAGAAGACAGAGTTCTTAGTAGGAAAGTCTTCGGAATGTGATTATCAGATTCCAGATAACCGGAAGGTAAGCCGGAAGCATTGCAGTTTCCGTATCAGCAATGGAGAATGTTATATCCGTGATGAGAACTCAACAAACCATACTTATGTGAATGGAAAGATGATCCAGCCGGGATTTGATGTCATGCTGAAAAATGATGACTATATCCGTATGGGTGATGAAGAGTTTAAGTATTGGGTACGATAATTTAATACGCTTTCTCATTTTAGAGCTGCATGATGTGTGAACGTCATGCAGCTCTCCCTTTTTCAGATAGTAAATTTTCACTCACTTATTGCAGAATGCAAATAATAAATATATAATGAAACTTGTATGTTGATTCAAAAGATGGGGGTGCAAAAGATGCAGCATGAATATAACGTTCTTAAATTCATAAAAGCAGATGTATGCACAACCGTTCACCCGATAAGAACAAATGTTCTTCGGGGGGGGGTACTGCTTAGACGATAATTTACTGCAGAATGCAGTTTCTTTGCAGTCACTGAGAAATCAGGATACAGCATCATTATTTCCATTTCAAAATATCAGCAAACGGAAAAAACTTCATAGAGACATAGTACGAGATCAGGCAGAACAGGGATGCAGGAGCAGTCGATGTGTGCGTGGTGTTTTTTGCGTGCAATTTTTTTGGTGGAAGGGATAAAAGAAAGGGAGGAAAAAGATGCAAAAAAGAAAAAGAAGAGCATCGGTATTGGCTGTGTTACTCGCACTTTTGTGCGTGATCTCTAGTATGTCGGTGTTCAAAGTAGACGTGAAAGCGGAAGAATCTGCTATGAAAACAGAAGATGGAAGATTCGAATATGTGGAAGACACGGAAAATGGCGGATATATGATTTATGATTATTTGCTGAATGAAGATGCCGTGGAGATTCCCGCAGAGATTAATGGAAAGCCAGTTACATCGATTGATCAATATTCGTTTTATCAAAAAACAATGACGAGTGTCACGATTCCGGATACTGTTAAGAAAATAGGGGAAAGTGCGTTTTACGAATGTAAAAATTTGAAAAACGTACACATTCCAGATAGTGTAACAGATTTAGAACCATACTCATTTGGTGACTGTTATGCATTGGCATCGTTCAATATTCCAAAAGGAATCACAGAAATCCCGGCATATGCATTTGAATGGGCTAATATTACATCACTTGACATTCCAGACAATATCACAAAGATTGGTGAGGGTGCATTTGGATTTTGTGAGAATGTGACATCATTAACAATTCCAGATTCTGTGACTGAGATTGGAGAAAAAGCATTTCAGAGCTGTAAGGGATTGAAGTCATTTGAGGTTCCGAAGAATGTGACGAAGCTTAGCGGAAATGCATTTATGAGCAGTGGAATTACAACGCTTACGGTTTCACCTGAAAACCCTGTATATGATAGTCGTGATAATTGTAATGCAGTCATCGAGACAGATACGGATAAGCTGATAATAGGAATCTATGGAACAAAAATCCCAGAAACGATAAGAACGATTGGAAGTCATGCGTTTGAAAGTAGTCATGAGCTGAGTACACTTGAAATCCCTGTTGGTGTGACAACAATTGAAGACTATGCATTTGATGAATGTGGTAGCTTAGCGAATTTGACGATTCCAAAGACGGTAAAAAGTATTGGTAAAAATTTATGTTGCCAAACAAGATGGAATTCTGACTTAGGACATTCTGTAACGTCAGTAAGTGAATTTTTAACCATTAACTGTGTAGAAAATAGTGCTGCTCATAAATATGCACAGGAAAACGGTTATCATTTCAATTTAATCAGTGATGATGACGAAACGATTTATGCAGATGATATAAAAGTAACTGCAGATGTAGATGAGACAAAATTGAAGGTTGGAGACACCTTTAAAGTAACAGGAACGGTACTTCCGGAAAATGCAACAAACAAAGGTGTTAACTATCTTAGTGCAAATCAAGATATTGTTACAATAGATTCGAGAACTGGTGAAGCAAAGGCAGTTGGAGTAGGAAAAACTTTTGTATTAGCCCGTTCGAATGATGGAAAACGTACACAACGTTTTTATGTAACAGTTACAAAGACAACTCCGACCCCAGATCCAGATCCAACTCCAGATCCAGATCCAGATCCGAACCCAACTCCGGATGTTACAACCCGTTATACAACCCACGTACAGACCTATGGCTGGCAGGGTGACGAGAACAACACAAGCAAGTGGTTTACAAATGGTAGAATGGCTGGTACTTCCGGACAGGCAAAGCGTCTGGAGGGTATCAAGATTTCCGTCAGCGGAAACGTAAACCTTGGCATCCAGTACACAACCCATTGCCAGAGCTACGGCTGGTTACCTTGGTCGGCAAATGGCGAGATGAACGGAACCGAAGGCGAGGCAAAGAGACTGGAGGCAATCAAGATTCAGCTCACAGGCGCTGATAAAGAGAAGTACGACGTTTATTACAGAGTGCATGCACAGTCTTACGGCTGGCTTGGCTGGGCGAAGAATGGTGCACCATCCGGAACTGCCGGTTATGCAAAGAGACTGGAAGGAATCCAGATTGTCGTATTGAAGAAG
>OLQD01002288.1_pt1 | contig 14101 bp, 9 predicted proteins | sample 1672841 | NCBI WGS metagenome assembly OLQD01 (sample SAMEA3136729, study PRJEB25190) | human gut metagenome | biome: human gut; feature: human-associated habitat; material: faeces | place: Austria | collected 2013 | reverse complement strand
ACCCAGCTGTTCTTCAACAACGATGACTTCTACCGTTTCCGTGAGGCCCGGCAACAGGGCGAGGGCTTCCGACGCGTCCATCTCGCGGTACACCCCGCGCGGGACGAGCTCCTTTTCGCACAAGCAAGCCGCGCGTTCCAGCCTTTCGCGCAGATCCCCCAGCTCCTGGCCGCGATGGCCCAGAAACGCCAGGGCCTCTTCCCTATCGACGCGCGTTTTCAGTTCCACGGCGTCACCATCCTCCAACAACGTCGGAGGCTCTTAGGCACAGCGCCTTCGGCACGGCTCTCGAGATGGCGTAAAAGACAACCACGGTGTTCACCGAAGTCCGGCAGCGGCGACCGCCTCGGCAGCGGCACAGGCGATATCCGGCTGGTTCATGGCGTACACGTGCAGGCCGTCGACGCCGTGGCGGCCGAGGTCGACCAGTTGGTTGCAGGCGTATTCGATGCCGGCTTGGCGCAGGGAGGCCGGGTCGTCCTCGTATTTCGCCAGCAGCTTGATGATGGGCGCCGGCAGCGAGCTGCCGCAGAGGAACACCATGCGCTGGATCTGCGACATCCCTAGAAAGGGCATGATGCCGCAGGAGATGGGCGCGGTAACGCCCGCCGATTCGGCCGCCTCACGGAAACGGTAGAAGTCATCGTTGTTGAAGAACAGCTGGGTGATGAAGAAGTCGGCGCCGGCATCCTGCTTCGCGCGCAGATGGCGGATGTTCTCGCGCGGGTCCAGGCAGTCGATGTGTCCCTCGGGGTAGGCCGCCGCGCCCACGCACAGCCCCAGCAGCACATACGGCGCGATCCAGAGCGCGGTCGTGGCGCTCACGCCGAAGCGCAGCAGCTGGTACAGCAGCGTACCCACCCCGCCGATGGCCAGCCCGTCGACCGGGCCGAGCAGCAGCGCACCGAGAAACACCGGCAGCGCCTCGACGGTGATCTTCAGGTTGCCGGTGCTGATCGACACCAGCCCCAGCACCGTGACCATGGCGGCAAACATTGCGTCCGCCGCGAGGCGGCGGGCGGTCCATTTCGTATGCATTTGCAAGACTCCTTTCGTGACAGTTGCCACGGCGGGGGTCTTCCCTTGGTGGCAGCGGAAGCGGCAACAGCACCGCGGGGCGCGCGGCCCCTTCGTCGCCGGACAACTTCCCATCCCGACGCACTTAACGCGCTGTTCCTACTCTGTCCAATACATACTCTGCAAAGATTGCGTGTGTATCATAGCACACGCGGCGCGGCTTTGCAACCGGAAAAAGGACGCCCGCCGGGCGTCCTTTTTCTGCGCTTACTTTTTCTCGCGGGTCAGACGGCGCGTGAGCTCCTCAACGAGCCCGTCGATCAGCTCCTGATGGTTGGCCAGGTTCAGCTCGGCCTCGCGCACGATCGTGTAGCCGAACACGTCGTCATCCATTTCCTTTGCGTAAGAGAGCAGCTCTGCCTGCATACAGCGGATGGCCGCCACGCTCAGATGCACGGCAGCGAGCGCACTGCACGCGGTCAGATCGTCGCCACGGTCGACGACCTCCTTCATCAGCTCGATGCAGCGGCACATGATGTACACGATCTCGTTCGGAATGTCGCTCGCAACGCGCAGCGCGATGTCAAGATCGTTGCGCGTGGCGGCGGGGTCGTTCCTGCGCTTATCATACGGCTCGCGCGAGCGCAGCTCCTCGTCGATCTGAAAGACCATGTAGTCCGTCATCTGGCGCAGCTCCTCGGCCGTTTTCTGCAGCGACGCGTCGTCCGAGCGCAGCGCGCGCACGGCCAGCGACCCCATCGCCGCCGCCAGCGCCGACACGACCGCGCCGACACTGCCCGCCTGCGGCAGGCCGTCCGGATCTGCCACCGCAGCCACATAGTCCTTGACCGGCATGGCGCCGAAGGTCTGCTTCGGCTTGTGCTCCCCAACGGAGACCACGTGGTCGCCGTCCGCCGTGTGGATCAGGATCTTTTTCTTCTCTTCCGCCATAAGTGCCTCCATTCCCCGCGCGCATAGCCGCGCGCAGATATACACACATTATTATAATAGGAATATAGCACGACAGACGGCACATTGTCAAGATTCCAACAGCCGTTCGTTTGTGGAAAAGGCCATATTCTGCACAAAAATCGTCCGGTTTTTTCGTCAAATTTTGTCACACGCAAGTGCAATTCCGGCATTTATCTTTGCACCGCTTTCTGCTATAGTGAGAGATAAGTGCAAAAATATCACAGAGGGAGCGTGAAGCGTTTTGGGGATCAACAATGTGATCTCTCTGCTTGGCGGCGTGGCCCTGTTCCTGTTCGGCATGACGCTCATGGGCGACGGGCTGAAGAAAGTGGCCGGCAACAAGCTCGAGATCATACTCTATAAACTCACGAGCACCCCGCTCAAGGGCGTCCTGCTCGGTACGGGCGTCACCGCCGTGATCCAGTCGTCCTCGGCCACGTCCGTCATGGTCGTCGGCTTCGTCAACTCCGGCATGATGCAGGTGCGCCAGGCCATCGGCATCGTGCTCGGCTCCATCCTCGGCACGAGCATCACGGGCTGGATCCTCTGCCTGTCGGACATCAGCGGCTCCGGCTGGGTGTCGCTGCTGAGCACCGCGACGCTCACGGGCGTCGTCGCCGTGGTCGGCATCGTGCTGCGCATGTTCTGCAAGGACCTGACCAAACACCACATCGGCGACATTCTGCTCGGCTTCGCCGTGCTCATGTACGGCATGTCCTCCATGAGCGGCGCCGTGGCCCCGCTCAAGGACAGTGCCGCGTTCATCCAGCTGCTCACCCGCTTTTCCAATCCGCTGCTCGGCGTGCTCGTCGGCACGGTGTTCACCTGCATCCTGCAGAGCGCATCGGCCGCCGTCGGCATTCTGCAGGCGCTGGCCATCACGGGCACGATCACGTTCTCCGTGGCCTTCCCCATCACGCTCGGCATCGCCATCGGCGCGGCCGTGCCAGTGCTGCTGTCCTCGCTCGGCGCGAGCGTCAAGGGCAAGCGCACCGCCTATGTCTACCTGCTCATCGACGTCATCGGCGCGGCCGTCTGGGGCGTCGTGTTCTACGCGGTCAATGCAGCCGTGCACTTCCCGTTTACGGACACGACCATGACCACCGTGAGCATCGCCCTGCTCAACACGATCTTCCGCTTTGCGACCGTGCTGCTGCTCACGCCGATGATCCCCCTGCTCGAAAAGCTCGTCTCGTTCCTGTTCCCGGACAAAGCGTCCACCGGCGCGCTCGCCGACATCGACCGGCTCGAGGAGCGCTTTCTCGCGCACCCGGCGCTGGCCATCGAGCAGAGCCGCCTGGCCATCGACTCCATGGCCCGTCAAGCGCAGGACAACATCCTGTCCGCGTTCTCCCTGCTCGGCAAGTTCAGTGACGAGCAGTTCGCCGCCCTGCAGGAAAACGAGGAAGCCATCGACCACTACGAGGACAAGCTCGGCACCTACCTCATCAAGATCACGAGCAAGGAGCTCACGCCGCGCCAGACGGCCGACGTGTCGAAATACCTGCACACGATCAGCGACCTCGAGCGCATCAGCGACCACTCGCTCAACATCGGCGAGACGGCGCAGGAGCTCTACACGAAGAAGATCGTCTTTTCGCCCACCGGCGCGCGCGAGCTCAAGGTCATGCTCGCAGCCGTGACGCGCATCCTCGAGATCACGATCAACGCCTTCCTCGACAACGACGTCGCCGCGGCCTACCGCGTCGAGCCGCTCGAGGAGCTCATCGACAACCTCTGCGACGAGATGAAGCTGCACCACATCGACCGCCTGCAGACCGGCGAGTGCACGCTCAACCACGGCTTCGCGTTCAACGACCTGCTCACCAACTGCGAGCGCGTGTCCGACCACTGCTCGAACATCGCCGTCGCCATGATCGAGCTCGAGTCCGACTCGTTCGACACCCACGAATATATCAACAGCGTCATGGCCATGCACTCGCACAGCTTTGACGAATACTACTCCGAATACAGCAAAGAATTCCAGATTTAATGCATATATCCGCCGCCTATCCATTTGTAAAAATGGCCGGGCGGCGGTTTTTTGCCCCCGTCGTCCGGCAAATGTCCCAATTTTACGTAGCCATGTATGTACATGCTGCACAAGGCATTTTTCCCTCGCTGGGCGTGTTTTTTCAAATTCCACAAATCGCAGTGGATTTTTCATGAATGTCTTGCATATTTATTCGCGTGGTAGTATATTAGCCTCATATAAATGGATTTTTATCCGCTTGTGAGGGACGAGATATGCATAACGAAAAAACGACCATTTTCATCGACGGCAGCTCCGGCACGGCCGGTCTGCGCATTTACGACCGGCTGGCCCAGCGCCCGGACATCGACCTGCTGACCCTGCCGCCCGAGCTGCACCACGATATTGAAGCGCAGCGCGAACTGCTCAACCGCGCGGACATCGCGTTTTTGTGCCTGCCGGACGCGGCGGCGATCACGGCGGCGGATCTGGTCGAGAACCCGGACACGGTCGTGCTCGACACCTCGACCGCGCACCGCACGGCCCCCGGCTGGACGTACGGCTTCCCGGAGCTGTCGCCCGAGCGCGAGGCCGCGATCCGTACCGCCAAGCGCATCGCCGTGCCCGGCTGCCACGCCAGCGGCTTCATCGTGCTGGTCTACCCGCTCGTCGAGGCGGGCATCCTGCCGCCGGACGCGCTGCTGACGTGCTACTCGCTCACGGGCTACAGCGGCGGCGGCAAGAAGATGATCGCCGAGTATGAGGCGGACACCCTCGACCCCCTGTACGTTGCCCCCCGGCAGTACGGTCTTGCGCAGCAGCACAAGCACCTGCGCGAGATGTGCGCCATCCCGGGCCTGACGCACGCACCGGTGTTCGCGCCGATCGTGGCGAATTTCTACAGCGGCATGGAGACGAGTGTCGCGCTCTTCGCCTCCCAGCTCTGCCCCGGCAAGACGGCCGAAGATATCAAGGCCGCCTACGCCGCGAAATATACCGGCCCTGTCGTGACCTACCGCGACCCCGCGTGTGACGACGGCTTCCTGTCCGCCGCCGCCATGTCCGGCAAGGACAGCATGGTCGTGTCCGTCTCCGGCAATGACGAGCGCATCCTGCTCACGTCCGTGTTCGACAACCTCGGCAAAGGCGCGTCCGGCGCCGCGCTCGAGTGCCTGAACCTCGTCATGGGCAGGGAAAAGGGCTTCGGCCTCGATCTGTAAGGAGGAACGAACGATGAAGCAAGTCACCGGCGGCGTGTGCGCCGCACAGGGTTTTTCCGCCGCAGGCATCCACTGCGGCATCCGCAGAAATCAGTCCAAGCGCGACCTCGCGCTCATCTACAGCGCCGTCCCGGCCAGCGCCGCGGCGGTCTATACATCGAACCTCGTCAAGGGCGCGCCCCTGACCGTGACGAAGGCGCACCTGGCTGACGGCAAGGCCCAGGCCGTGATCTGCAACAGCGGCAACGCCAACACCTGCAACGCTGACGGCGTCGCCGTCGCCGAGGAGATGAGCGCGCTCACGGCGGCGCAGCTGCACATCGCGCCGCAGGACGTCATCGTCGCGTCCACGGGCGTGATCGGCCAGCCGCTCGATCTCGCGCCCATCCGCACCGGCCTGCCGCAGCTCGCCGCCGCGCTCGGCGACCACTCCGATCAGGCGGCCGAGGGCATCATGACCACCGACACGCAGCCGAAGGAGATCGCCGTGCAGTTCACCGCCGGCGGCAGGACCTGCACGATCGGCGGCATCGCCAAGGGCTCCGGCATGATCCACCCGAACCTTGCGACCATGCTCGTCTTCCTCACGACGGACTGCGCCGTCAGCCCCGCCATGCTGCAGGCCGCCCTCTCCGGCGACGTGCAGGATACCTTCAACATGGTCAGTGTCGACGGCGACACGTCCACGAACGACATGGTCGCCATCCTGGCAAACGGTCTCGCCGGCAATGCCGAGATCACCGCGCCCGGCGCGGACTTCACGGCGTTTTGCAGCGCGCTCAACAGCGTGACCGTCTGGCTCTGCCGCCAGATCGCGGGCGACGGCGAGGGCGCGACGCGCCTGCTCGAGTGCTGCGTCACCGGTGCTGCTGACCACGGCACCGCGAAAACCGTGGCCAAGAGCATCATCTGCTCGTCGCTCGTCAAGGCCGCCATGTTCGGCGCGGACGCCAACTGGGGCCGCGTGCTGTGCGCCATCGGCTACAGCGGCGCTCCTGTAAACGTGCACAAGGTGGACGTCGCCTTCCGCTCGGCGGCCGGCACGGTGCGCGTGTGCGTCGACGGCGCGGGCATCCCGTTTTCCGAGGAGGAAGCCAAAAAGGTCCTGCTCGAAAAGGAGATCGAGATCCTCGTCGACCTCAACGCCGGCGACGAGGGCGCAACGGCATGGGGCTGCGACCTGACATATGACTACGTGAAGATCAACGGCGACTACCGTACCTGAACCGGGAGGGACACCATCATGGACATCACAAATCCGCAGCGCGCAAAGGTACTCGTCCACGCGCTGCCCTACATTCAGGAATACAGCGGCAAGATCGTCGTCATCAAATACGGCGGCAACGCCATGATCAGCGAAAAGCTCAAGGACTCTGTCATGCGCGACATCGTGCTGCTCTCGCTCATCGGGGTGCAGGTCGTGCTCGTGCACGGCGGCGGGCCCGAGATCACGGAAACGCTCGAAAAACTCGGCAAGCAGACGCAGTTTGTCGACGGCCTGCGCGTCACGGACGCGGAGACGGCCGACGTCGTGCAGATGGTCCTCGCCGGGAAGATCAACAAGACGCTCGTCAATCTCATCGGGCAAAAGGGCGGCCGCGCGATCGGCCTGTCCGGCATCGACGGGCAGATGATCCAGGCGCGCGTGCGCGATGAGCGCCTCGGCTACGTGGGCGAGATCACGAAGGTCGACGTGCGCCCCATCCTCGATGTGATCGACAAGGGCTACATCCCCGTCGTGTCCACCGTCGGGTGCGACACGCAGGGCCATGTCTACAACATCAACGCCGACACGGCGGCCGCGCGCATCGCGGGCGAGCTGGGGGCCGAGAGCCTCATCGCCATGACCGACATCAGCGGCATCCTGCGCGACAAGGACGACCCCTCCACGCTCATCCCCGTCATCCACACGGCGGACGCGCTGCAGCTCATCGAGTCCGGCGTCATCAACGGCGGCATGCTGCCGAAAGTGACCTGCTGCATCGACGCCATCCGCTGGGGCGTGCACCGCGTCTTTATCATCGACGGCCGCGTGCCGCACGCCATCCTGATCGAAATGCTGACAAACGAAGGCATCGGCACCATGTTCGTTGCCGGGCAAGGAGGAAAAACAGATGAACATTCCGCAACTTGACAGTACCTATATCGCCAACACTTACGCCCGCTTCCCCGTGACGATCGCGCGCGGCAAGGGCTCGCTCGTCTGGGACGCGGACGACAAGGTCTATATCGACATGGCGACGGGCATCGCCGTCAACAGCTTCGGCATCGCCGACCCCGCGTGGATCCGCGCCGTGACCGAGCAGCTGTGCACCGTGCAGCACGCCTCAAACCTGTACTACACCGCGCCCGACGCGCAGCTGGCGCAGCTGCTGTGCGAGAAGACCGGCATGAAGAAGGTCTTCTTCTCCAACTCCGGCGCGGAGGCCAACGAATGCGCCATCAAGGCCGCGCGCAAATACGCGGCTGAGCACAAGGGCCCGGAATACCACACCATCATCACGCTCAAAAACAGCTTCCACGGCCGCACGATCACGACGCTCGCCGCGACCGGTCAGGACGTGTTCCACCACGACTTTCTGCCGCTGACGGAGGGCTTTGCCTACGCCGAGGCGAATAACCTCGACGATCTCAAGGCGCAGGTCGCCGCGCACAAGTGCGCCGCCATCATGATGGAGGTCGTGCAGGGCGAGGGCGGCGTCATCCCGCTGACGCAGGAATTTGTCAAAGGTGCTGCCCAGCTCGCCGCCGAGCAGGACCTGCTGCTCATCTGCGACGAGGTGCAGATCGGCAACGGCCGCAGCGGTAAGCTCTACGGCTACATGCACTACGGCATCACGCCGGACATCGTCTCCACGGCCAAGGGCCTCGGCGGCGGCCTGCCGCTGGGCGCGACGCTGCTCGGCGAGAAGGTGCAGGATGTGCTCACTCCCGGCAGCCACGGCTCTACCTTCGGCGGCAACCCCGTCTGCTGCGCCGGCGCGCTGAGCATTCTGCACCGGCTCGACGGCCCGCTGCTGCAGTCCGTGCAGGAAAAGTCCGACTTCATCGTCAAGGCTCTCACCGGCGCCAAGGGCGTCAGGAGCGTCACGGGCCTTGGCCTGATGCTCGGTGTGGAGACCGAGCGCCCGGTCAAGGATGTCATCAGTGAATGCATGGCGCGCGGCGTGCTCGTCATCTCGGCAAAGAACAAGGTGCGCCTGCTGCCGGCGCTCAACATCCCCATGGCGCAGCTCGAGCAGGCGGTCAGCGTGCTCAAAGACGTCTGCGCCGGAGAATAAGGAGGAACCCCGTCATGAATCTCAAAGGCAACGATTTTCTCAAGCTGCTCGACTACACCCCCGAGCAGATCGACTATCTGCTCCGGCTCGCCGCCCAGCTCAAGGCCGAGAAAAAGGCCGGCATCCCGCACCGCCTGTGCGAGGGCAAAAACGTCGCGCTCATCTTTGAAAAGACGAGCACGCGCACGCGCAGCAGCTTCGAGGTCGCGGCGCACGATCTGGGCATGGGCAGCACGTATCTCGACTCCACCGGCTCGCAGATCGGCAAGAAGGAGAGCATCGCCGACACCGCGCGCGTGCTCTCGGGCATGTTCGACGGCATCGAATACCGCGGCTACGGCCAGAGCATCGTCGAGGAGCTGGCGCAGTACGCCTCCGTCCCGGTCTGGAACGGCCTGACGGACGAGTTCCACCCGACGCAGATCCTCGCGGACTTTCTGACCATCCGGGAGCACTTCGGCTCGCTGGAGAACATCCACCTCGTCTACATGGGCGATGCGCGCTTCAACATGGGCAACTCCCTCATGGTCGGCTGCGCGAAGATGGGCATGCACTTCACGGCCTGCGCACCCGAGGGCTACTTCCCCGATGCGCAGCTCGTCGCGGAGTGTCAGGCCATCGCGGCGCAGACGGGCGCGACGCTCGACTTCATCTCCGACCCCGCCGCGGCCGTGCAGGGCGCGAACGTGATCTATACCGACATCTGGGTCTCCATGGGCGAGGCCGAGAGCGTCTGGGCCGAGCGCATTGCCGCGCTCGCACCGTATCAGGTCAACGCGGCGCTCATGGCCAAGGCCGACCCCAACGCCATCTTCATGCACTGCCTGCCGGCGTATCACGACAAAAAGACCGCCATCGGCAACGAGATGTGCACGCGCTTCGGCCGCGAGGCGATGGAGGTCACGGACGATGTGTTTGAAAGCGCGCAGTCGGTCGTGTTCCAGGAGGCCGAAAACCGCATGCACACCATCAAGGCCGTCATGGCGGCGACGCTTGCGGAGATCGAGCTATGAAGCGCTATCTCGTACTCGAAAACGGCGAGGTCTTTGCGGGCCTCGCTTTCGGCGCACCGTGCGACACGGTGGGCGAGCTGGTGTTCACCACCGGCATGAACGGCTACATCGAGACGCTCACCGACCCGAGCTACTGCGGCCAGATCGTGCTGCAGACGTTCCCGCTCATCGGCAACTACGGCATCATCCCGGCCGATTTTGAGGGCAAGTGCTGCGTGCGCGGCTATGTCGTGCGCGAGCAGTGCCAAACGCCGTCGAACTTCCGGTGCGAGGAAACGCTCGACGCATTTTTGAAAGCCAACAACATCCCCGGCATCGCCGGCATCGACACCCGCGCCGTCACGCGCATCCTGCGCGAGGCCGGCACGATGAACGCCGCCATCTGCGACGCCGTGCCGGAGGATCTCGCGCCGCTGCGCGCCTACCGCATCACGGACCCCGTGCCGCAGGTGACGACGCCGGAACCCTACACCCTCCGGCCGGAGGGCGACGTGCTGCACCGCGTGGCGCTCATCGACTACGGCGCCAAGCGCAACATCGCGCGCGAGCTCTGCCGCCGCGGCTGCGCCGTGACGGTGCTGCCCTGCTCTGCCAGAGCGAAGGACATCCTCGCCGCCGGGTATGACGGCGTCATGCTCTCCAACGGCCCCGGCGACCCGACGGACAATGTTGACCAGATCGCGCAGATCGCCAAGCTTTTCGGCCGCATCCCGATGTTCGGCATCTGCCTCGGCCACCAGCTCATGGCGCTGGCGCAGGGCGGCAGCACCGTGAAGCTCAAATACGGCCACCGCGGCGTGAATCAGCCGGCGCGCGACGTGTGCGGCACGCGCACGTTTCTCACCAGCCAGAACCATGGCTACGCCGTCGTGCCCGAGAGCGTCAAGACCGGCGTCATCCGCTACGTCAACGCCAACGACGGCACGTGCGAGGGTATCGACTACCCCGACCTGCAGGCCTTTTCCGTGCAGTTTCACCCCGAGGCGTGCTCGGGCCCGCACGACACGGCCTTTCTCTTCGACCGATTCTGTGACCTGATGGGAGGTGCGCACCATGCCGATTGACACCAGCATCCGCAAAGTCATGGTCATCGGCTCCGGCCCGATCGTGATCGGGCAGGCAGCGGAATTCGACTATGCCGGCGCGCAGGCGTGCCGCGTGCTGCACGACGCGGGCGTGAACGTCGTGCTCGTCAACTCCAACCCCGCGACGATCATGACCGATAAGGCCCTCGCGGATGAGATTTATCTCGAGCCGCTCACGCTGACCTCCGTCAAGCGCATCATCGAAAAGGAGCAGCCCGACAGTCTCCTCGCCGGTCTCGGCGGCCAGACGGGGCTGACGCTCGCGATGGAGCTCGACCGCGAGGGCTTTCTGCAGCAGCACAACGTCCGCCTCATCGGCACGAACGCCAAAGCCATCGACAAGGCCGAGGACCGCGAGCTCTTCAAGGAGACCATGGCCGCCATCGGCGAGCCGACCATCCCCTCCGGCATCGCGAACACCGTGGCCGAGGCGCTGGAGGTGGCGGACAGCATCGGCTATCCCGTCATCATCCGCCCGGCGTTCACGCTCGGCGGCGCGGGCGGCGGCGTGGCCTACAGCCCGGAGGAACTCACCGTCGCTGCGCAGACCGGCCTCGATGCGTCCCCGATCACGCAGATCCTCGTCGAGCGCTATATCTACGGCTGGAAGGAGATCGAGTTTGAGACCATGCGCGACGGCGCCGGCAACGTCATCGCCGTGTGCAGCATGGAAAACTTCGACCCCGTCGGCGTGCACACCGGCGACAGCATCGTCGTCGCCCCGGCGCTGACGCTCTCGGACAAGGAGTTTCAGATGCTGCGCAGCGCGGCGCTGAACATCATCTCCGCGCTCGATATCGTCGGCGGCTGCAACTGCCAGTTCGCGCTCAACCCCGACAGCTTTGAGTACGCCGTCATCGAGGTCAACCCCCGCGTGTCGCGCTCGTCGGCGCTCGCGTCGAAGGCGACCGGCTACCCGATCGCCAAGATCACGACGAAGATCGCCCTCGGCTACACGCTCGATGAAATTCAAAATGACATCACCGGCAAGACCTGCGCCTGCTTTGAGCCCGCGCTGGACTACGTCGTCGTGAAGTTCCCCAAGTGGCCGTTTGACAAGTTCGTCGGCGCGTCCCGCCGCCTCGGCACGCAGATGAAGGCCACCGGCGAGGTCATGGCCATCGGCACGAACTTTGAGAGTGCGCTGCTCAAGGCCGTGCGCGGCGCCGAGATCCATCTCGACACGCTGCACGCCAAACCGCTGTCCGACCGCCCGGTGCGCGACCGGCTCGCCGACTGCGACGATCACCGCCTGTTCACCGTCTTTGAGGCGCTGTGCAGCGGCGTGTCCATCGACGAGATCCACGACATCACCCGCATCGACCGCTGGTTTTTGTCCCGGCTGCAAAACCTCGTGGACTACGAGGCGAGCATTCAAAACGGCCTGACGCCGGAGCTTTATCAGCGCGGCAAGTACCTCGGCTATCCGGACGCGGCGCTGCGCCGCCTGTCCGGCAGCGAGACGCTGCCCCCCTTCCGCGCGGGCTACAAGATGGTCGACACCTGCGCCGCCGAATTTGACGCGCAGACGCCGTATTTCTACGCCAGCGCGGACGCACGCTGCGAGGCGCGCACCTTCCCGCGCAGCGGCAAGCCTGTCGTCATGGTGCTCGGCTCCGGGCCGATCCGTATCGGCCAGGGCATCGAGTTTGACTATTCATCCGTCCACTGCGTGTGGACGCTCAAGGCCATGGGCTATGACGTCGTCATCGTCAACAACAACCCCGAAACCGTCTCCACGGACTACGACACCGCCGACCGGCTGTATTTCGAGCCGCTCACGGCCGAGGACGTGCTGCAGATCATCGACGTGGAGCAGCCTGTCGGCGTCGTGGTCGCCTTCGGCGGCCAGACCGCCATCGCGCTCACGCAGACGCTCGACCGCCACGGCATCCGCATCCTCGGCACGTCGGCCGAGGGCATCGACATCGCCGAAGACCGCGAGCGGTTTGACGAGCTGCTCGAGCGCTTCCACATCTCCCGCCCGAAGGGCATGGGCGTGCAGACGCTGCCCGAGGCCCTGCACGCCGCGCAGACGCTCGGCTACCCCGTGCTGCTGCGCCCGTCGTACGTCATCGGCGGACAGAACATGAAGATCGTCCACGACGACGCCGAGGTCACGACGTACATGCAGCGCATCCTCGCGCAGGGCATCGACAACCCCGTGCTCGTGGACAAATACATGATGGGCACGGAGCTGGAGGTGGACGTCATCTCCGACGGCACGGATGTGCTCATCCCCGGCATCATGGAACACATCGAGCGCGCCGGCGTGCACAGCGGTGACTCCATCGCCGTCTACCCGCCGTACAACCTCAACGACATCATGACGGACAAGATCGTTGACAGCTCGCGCAAGCTCGCCCTCGCGCTCGGCACGAAGGGGCTTGTGAACATCCAGTACCTCATCTGGGAAAACGAGCTCTACGTCATTGAGGTCAACCCCCGCGCCTCGCGCACCGTGCCGTACATCAGCAAGGTCACGGGCGTGCCGATGGTGGATGTGGCGGCGCGCGTCATGCTCGGCACACCGCTCAAAGACCTCGGCTACGGCACGGGGCTGCACCCCATCCCGCCGTATTACGCGGTCAAGGTGCCGGTGTTCTCGTTTGAAAAGCTCGGCGACGTCAACGCCTACCTCGGCCCGGAGATGAAGTCCACGGGCGAAGTGCTCGGCCTCGGAAAAACAATGCAGGAGGCGCTGTTCAAGGGGCTGACCTCGGCCGGTATGGTCGTCGGCCGGCACCCGGACGGCCGCCACGGCGTGCTCGTGAGCGTGGACACGCATGACCTCGGCGAGATCGTGTCGCTGGCCAAAAAGCTCGACGACCTGCACTTCGCGCTCTACGCGACCGCAGAGACCGCCGCCGCCATTGCGCGCCTCGGCATCGACGTCGTGACCGTCGACGGCATCCGCGAGAGCGAGCACGCCTTCGCCCTGCTCGAGAGCGGCTGCATCGACTACATCGTCTACACCGGCGCGCTCAAGGACGCGACCACGGACGATTACATTGCCCTGCACCGCCGCGCGCTGCAGCTCGGCATCCCGTGCTTCACCTCGCTCGACACGGCCAACGCCCTGGCGGACATCATCGCCAGCCGCTACAACGAGCACAACACCGAGCTTGTGGACATCAACCACATGCGCACCAAGCGCCAGCGCCTGAAGTTTTCGAAAATGCAGGCCACCGGCGACGACTATATCTACGTCGAGAACTTTGACGGGCACATCACCTGCCCCGAGTCGCTGTGCATCCCGCTCTGCTCGCGCCACCGCGGCATCGGCGGCTACGGCATCGTGCTCATCGAGCACAGCGACGTGGCCGACGCGAAAATGCGCGTGTTCAACCGCGACGGCAGCCCCGGCGGCATCGGCGGCAACGCCATCCGCTGCGTGGGCAAGTACCTGTACGACAACGGCATCGTGCCGCGCGACGATCTCACGATCGAGGCCGGCGGCACCGTGCACCGGCTGCACCTGTACACGCGCTTCGGCACAGTCGGCCTCGTGACGGTCGACATGGGCAAGCCCGCGTTTGAG
>OLQD01002283.1_pt1 | contig 14113 bp, 10 predicted proteins | sample 1672841 | NCBI WGS metagenome assembly OLQD01 (sample SAMEA3136729, study PRJEB25190) | human gut metagenome | biome: human gut; feature: human-associated habitat; material: faeces | place: Austria | collected 2013 | reverse complement strand
CCCCTACCTCTCGGCAAGATTTTTCTACGCCGCCTTCTTCACCGCGTTCTTTTTCCAGGCACCGCTGACGAACCGGGCCACAAAGCATATAATGCGGCAGATCCAGTCAACGACCATGGCGTACCAGACGCCGACGGCACCCATGCCCATCTGCACGCAGAGCACCCAGCTCAGGCCCATGCGCCAGACCAGCATCGAGGCCGTGGCAACGACCATCGTGAACCGCACGTCGTTGGCGGCACGCAGGGCGTTGGGCAGCACAAAGCTGGCGGGCCAGAGAAAAATTGACATGCCGTTGTGGATCATGACCAGTGTCCACGCCAGTGCGCGGGTCTCGGGCGTCAGGGTGTACATGCTCAAAATCTGGTTCAGAGACAGCAGCACCACAACATTGACCGCGCCCTGGGCGATATAATCCCACAAAAGCAGTTTTTTTGTATAATAATTTGTCTGTTCAAAGTCCTGCGCACCGATGCAGCGGCCAATTACCGTGATCATCGCCAGACCCATGGCATTGCCGACAATGCAGCCGATGGCGTCCAGGTTGTTGGCCACCGCGTTGGCCGAGATATGCACCGTGCCGAACAGCGAGATCATCGAGACGACAAGCACGCGGCCCAGCTGGAACAGGCTGTTCTCAAACGCCGACGGGATGCCGATGTACAGAATGCTTTTGACCGTGCGGCCCTCAAAGCGGGTGACAGATTGCGGCGTGATGCGCAGCTGGTAGTCCTGCCGCGCGGCCAGCGCCAGAATGATGCACGCACCGACAGCGCGGGAGATCAGCGTGGGCACGGCAACGCCCGCGACACCCATTTTCAGCACGAACACGCAGAGCGCGTTGCCGCAGAAGTTGATACCGTTGACGATGACCGAGACCTTCATCGACACCGCGCTGTTGCCCGTGGAGCGGAAGATGGCCGCACCCGCGTTGTAAAGCGCCAAAAACGGAAACGACAGCGCCGTGATCGTAAAGTAAGTCAGGCACGCCTGCATGACCTCGTCGGTGATGGTGCCAAAGAAAAGCCGCAGCTGCGCCGTGCGGGTGATAAGGCAAAACGCCGCCACACCGACGCCGAGGATCGCGCTCAGGCCCACGAGCTGGCCCGCGCTTTTGGCGGCATCCTCGGGGCGTTTGGCCCCCAGATGTTGGCTTGTGACGACAGCGCCGCCGGTGGCCAGCGCACCGAACAGCGTGATGATCAGCTGGTTGATCATATCGACGAGCGACACACCGGAAATTGCGGCCTCACCCACTGACGATACCATAACGGTATCCGCCATGCCGACGAGAATTTCCAGCATCTGCTCAATGATGAGCGGCCAGAGCAGCGTCAGCAGCTGGCGGTTGGTAAACAGCCTTTCCTTTTTCATTTTTACAATACATCTCACTTTCCCAGCATCGAGTATAGCACAAAAAAAGTCCCCGCGCAATGCGGGGGACAAAAAGGCTTCCCCGAGGGGGAAGCTGTCACCGAAGGTGACTGATGCGGGCAGAGCTTGCCATGGTTTCCCGTTTACCGGGCAGCGTTGCAAACTCCGCCCTCATCCGGCCCTGCGGGGCCACCTTCCCCCTCGGGGGAAGGCTAAAGCCATTTACTCATACCGCAGCGCTTCGATCGGGTCGAGCTTGGCGGCCTTGTTGGCGGGATAATAGCCAAAGAACACGCCGATGGCCATACTGAAGCCGACGGCGATCAGGATCGCAGCGATGCTGGGCTTGGCGGCATAGCCCACCACATTGCTGAGCACTGTGCCCAGCGCCAGGCCCAGCACAATACCGATGAAGCCGCCGATCAGGCAGAGGATGACGCTCTCGGTGATAAACTGCATACGGATGGCCGACGCAGGCGCGCCCAGCGCCTTGCGTGTGCCGATCTCGCGGGTGCGCTCCGTCACGGAGACCATCATGATATTCATAACGCCGATGCCGCCGACGAGCAGCGACAGCGCCGCGATGGCCGAGATGCCGAGCGAAACCGTGCTCATCATACTGGTCATCGAGTCGAGCAGGCTCGCCAGGCTCGATGCACTGACCGTCCAGGAGTCGTTGCGGGTGTAGTAGCTGGCGAAGAAATCCCCCACCGTGTTGACGAAGTCCGTGACATTGACCGTGCCGCCGTTGGCCACAACGGTGATGCTCTGGTACCCTGCCCCCGCCCCGGCGATGGCCTTGGCAACGTCCAGCGGGATGTAAAAGTCCGTCTGGATGCTGTCATCGTCGCTGCCGCCGTACATGCTGGAGTAGCTATCCTCCGTGTATTTGTATACGCCCTGTATATAGAACGTGTACAAATTCTGGTTGATGGTCAGCGTGACCGCCTTGCCGATGGCGTCCTGCGCACTGCCGCCGATGGCCTGCTCGACGAACTTTTCCGACACGCAGGCGACCTTGCGCCCGGCATCCCTGTCGTCGTCCAGCCAGCGTCCGTACAAAATCTGCGAATCATCGTCCCTGGCTGCCAGTGCCGCATGATTGATGCCGCTGACAGTGGCCGTGATGGTCGTGGTCGGGTCACCGTATTTGGCAGTCGTGCCGCTGCCCACCTGCTGGGTCAGTTCGATGTGATGGACCTGGGTCGGGAAAGCGGCTGTAAAATCGTTTATCATCGCATCGGTGATAAGGTCTGCGTCCGACGGTTTGGAATCCATAAACCGGCGCAGCTGGACGCCCTGGGACGTGCCCGACGTGTCGGAGCTGCTTTTCTGCGTTACCGTGACAGAAATGTTACTGGCACCCATGCCGGACATCGAGTCCATGACCGAGCCGGTCATGCTGTTGCCGACGGTCTCGATGGCAATGACCGCCGCAATGCCGATGATGATGCCCAGCATCGTGAGCAGACTGCGCATTTTGTTGCTTCTGACGCTGGTCAGCGCCATGCCGATATTCTCAAAAAGCTGCACGTTCGCCGGTCCCCTTTCGTTCGCCCACGATCAGACCGTCGCGCAGCGTCAGCACCCGCTGGCATTCCTCGGCCAGCTCGGGGTTGTGCGTGATGAGCACGATGGTCTTGTGGTATTTTTCATGCAGCTCGTGAAAGAGATCCATCACGACGCGGCTCGTCTGGCTGTCCAGTGCGCCGGTAGGCTCGTCGGCCAGGATCAGCGCCGGCTCATTGACCATGGCGCGGGCAATCGCGACGCGCTGCTTTTGTCCGCCGGAAAGCTCGTTGGGCTGGTGGCGCATCCGTTCGCCCATGCCGACGCGCTCGAGCCATTCCTTGGCGCGGCGGGTGCGCTCCCCTGCCGGGACGCCCGCATACAGCATCGGCAGTTCGACGTTTTTTAACGCGCTCTGGCGTCCGATCAGGTTATATGTCTGGAACACGAACCCGATTTTGCGGTTGCGGATGGCCGCCAGGTCGTTGTCGTCGGCGTCGTGGATGTTGACGCCGTCCAGCACGTACTCGCCCGCCGTGGGCTTGTCCAGCACGCCGATAATGTTCATCAGCGTGGACTTACCGGAGCCGGACTCGCCCACGATGGCGACGAACTCGCCGGGGTAGACGGTCAGGTCGATACCGTGCAGAATTTCCAGCTCGTTCGGCTGGCCGATGTAGTAGCTCTTGCGGATGCCCTGCATCTGGATCAGGGGCTGCGCGGGATGCGCGGCCTCCTCCCCTATCAGGCTCCTGGCAATATTCTGCGCAAACTGTTGTGTTTTTTCCGGCATTATTGACCTCCCGGACCGCCGTCCGGCGCACCGCCGGGGCCACCGCCGCCGGGGCCGCCTGCATCGTCCGTGCGGGCAATCGTCACGCTGGCAGGCATATTGCTGCCGTCGCCGACGTAAAGGTCGCCGTTCTCCATCATCTGCACATCGCTGTCGGACGTGCCCGACTCAATGCCCTGGGTCAGGTCCGCCGTGGCGCGGATGACGTCGCCCTCGTTCAGGTCGCTGCCGGTGATCTCCACATAGTAGTCGTTGGTGTCGCCCTCGGTGACGGCGACCTGCTCAAAGGTCATATCGACGTCCTCTCCGCCGGTCTTGCGCAGCACGTAGGTGCTGCCGTCGTCGTTGGTGCCCACGGCGTCGCGCGGGACGGTAAAAACGTTGTCCTTGGTGCTGATGACGATCTCGACCTTGGCGGAAATGCCGACCAGCAGACCGCTGTCCTGCCCGTTGACCGTGACGGTAGCGCCGAAGCTGCCGCTGTCGTTGGCGACAGGGTCGATACGGGTCAGGGTACCGGTGACGGTGTCGTCCGTGGCGTCGCTGGTGATGTTGCACTGCAGGCCGGTCTTGAGCCTGCCGACGGAGCTGGCCGGGATCGTGACTTCCACCGTCAGGTTGTCCACATCCTGAATCGTGGCCACCGTGCCGCTGCACACCGCGCCCACCGTGGCGTCCAGCGCGGTGATCGTGCCGTCCATCGTGGCAGTCAGGGTGCAGTTCTCCAGTGCGGTCTGCAGTTTGGTCAGGGTGTCGTCCTCGCGCTGGGACTGCTCGAGCTTCGTCTCGGTGTTGTCCACGCTGCGGGACGCGCTTGTCGCGCTGTTCTGATAGGACTGCTGCGCCTGCTCCAGCGCCTCGCGGTACTGCTCAATTTTATTGTAGGTCTGGCTGACGGCGTCAAAGCCCTGCAGGCCCAGCTCCGGGATGCTGCACTGGCCCTTGGCGATATTTTCCCGGCTGGTGTAATCCGCGATCTGGCCCTGCAGACCGTCTGCGCGGGCCGTGTCGCCGTCCTGCTGGGCCTGGGTCAGCTGAATGTTCAGGTTGGCAAGGGTGTTCTCGTACCCGGCGATTTCCTCGGCGTAGCGGGTGTACCAGTCGGTGACGATCTCACGGTTCGTCTTGCCGCTGTTGGCGGCGGACGCCATCGAGGTATAGTAGTCATCCATGCCCAGCGTGTCGTAGTTCTTCTGCGCCTTATCGAGATTTTCCTGCGCCGTAGCCAGGTTTGTCGCCTGATCCTCGACGGCCTGGGTGTAGTTCTTCCGGGCGTCGGTCCGGGTGTCGCTGAGCTGCAGCTGCGCGTTGGCGATCTGCTTTTCCACGTCGGTGGTGTCCAGCGTGGCGATGACGTCGCCCTTCCTGACCGTGTCACCGACAGCGACGTTGACTGCCGTGACCTTGTAGGTCTTGACGGAATCCGACGCCGTGACGCTGGCGCTGCTGCCGGCCTTGACCGTGCCGGTCACGCTGACCGTATCGCTCAAGGTCGTTTTGGTCAGCACGGTGGTACGCACGAACTGATAGCTGCCGGCGGCGGCCGCCTTGTCGGTCTTGCCCAGCACGTTCACGAGGACGAGGGCCGCGACCAGCACAATGACCAAAAAGATCGTCAGCTTTTTGTGGCGTTTGACCCAGCCGAGCGGGCCGCGTCGGGTTTGTGTTTTTTCTGCCATACCGGGTTCCCTTCTGTTTTCGGAGATTTTTTGACAAAATTTAGTATATATTGCAAATGTGTTGGATTTTTGAAAGAAGCATGAAAAAAGGCGGCACATCTTAGAAAGATGCGCCGCACGGACTTTTCTATAAGGCTTCCCCCTCGGGGGAAGCTGTCGCCCGCAGGCGACTGATGAGGGCAAAGCTTACGGCCACTTCCCATTCACGGGCAGCAGCCACTAGGCCGCCCCTCATCCGGCCTCGGGCGGGGCCTCGGCCACCTTCCCCCACGGGGGAAGGCAACCTTACCGCTCCTCGCGGAAGTAGGCCAGACCCAGATGAGCCGGGGGCTGGTTCTCCTTCTTCTTGCGCATCGAAACGACGATCAGGACGATGATCGTGACGACGTAGGGCAGCATCTGCACAAGGTCGGTGATGTGGCTGGCCATCGTGATGCCGAGCAGCGACGGCAGGAACTGGTACAGCCAATAGAGCATACCGAACAGGTACGCGCCCCAGATGGCGTTCAGCGGCTTCCAGGTCGTGAAAATGACCAGCGCCACGGCCAGCCAGCCCAGCGCCTCGATCTGGCCGGTGGTCGCCCAGATGCCCTGGTTGTAGTCCAATACATAGTACAGGCCGCCGATGCCGCAGATGCCCGCGCCGATGCAGGTGGACAGGTACTTGTACAGCGTAACGTTGACGCCCGCGGCGTCCGCGGTGGCGGGGTTCTCACCGACGGCGCGCAGATTCAGGCCCGCACGGGTGCGGGTCAGGAACCAGTGCAGCACCACAGCCAGCAGGATGGCCGCATAGACGAGAAAACCGTAGGAGAACACGACCTGCCCGATGTCGCCCAGACCCGACAGCACGGGAATTTTGGCGCTGAACGCCTTGTTGGCGATGGGAGCGGCGGAGTAGCTGGCGCCGTTCAGGATAAACACGCCGAAGAAGTTTGCCACACCCATGCCGAAGGTCGTCAGCGCCAGACCGGTGACGTTCTGGTTGGCGCGCAGGGAGATGGTCAGGAACGCATAGATCAGGCCGCCCGCCATCGAGGCCAGAATGGCGCAGGACAGGGCGATCAGGATGCTGACAAAGCCGTTGGGGTTGGCAGCGCTGTTCTCATAGGCCCAGGCGCTGGCAAAGCCCGCGAAGCCGCCCAGGTACATGATGCCCGGCACGCCGAGGTTCAGGTTGCCGGATTTCTCGGTCACGGTCTCGCCCAGCGCACCGTACATGATAATTGTGCCAAACGGGATGGCGCGCATGATCCACGCAATCAGACTGCTGTGCATATCACTTGCCCTCCTTGTGTGCGCCGCGCGGGATGACGCGGTAGTTGATGAAGAACTCACTGCCCAGAATGAAGAACAGGATGATGCCGGTGATGATGTCGGCGGCGTACTCGTTCAGCGAGTACGCAGACGCGATCTCCGACGCACCGCGCTCGAGGAAAACCAGCAGGAACGAGATGAGCGCCATATAGAAGGTGTTGAACTTGGCCAGCCATGCGACAATAATGGCCGTGAAGCCGCGCCCATTGGCGGACGCCGTGGAGATGGTCTGATCCTTGCCGGCCACGATCAGGAAGCCGCACAGGCCGCAGATCGCGCCGGAGATCAGCATCGTGCGCACCGTAACGCGGCGGACGTTGATGCCCGCATACCGCGCGGTGTTCTCGCTCTCGCCGACAACGCTGATCTCATAGCCCTGCTTGGAGAAGCGCAGATAGGCGTACATGACGAAGGTCAGCACGATGACCACAATGATGTTGATGGTGTAGCGCTGGCCCATAATGACGGGGAACCAGCCGGCCTTGGTCGCCTTGTTCAGCGTGCCGAGGCTCGACGCCTGGCCGCGCATGATGTTGGTCATGCAGGCAACAATGGACGTAGCAACGTAGTTCATCATCAGGGTGAACAGCGTCTCGTTCGTGTTCCAGCGGGACTTGAACCACGCGGGGATGAAGCCCCACAGTGCGCCCGCGGCAATGCTGCCCAGCGCCATGGCGGCAAACAGCAGCGGCAGCGGCAGATTGTTGCCCTGATACACCATGATGAGGGCGGCAGTCAGGCCGCCGATCAAAATCTGACCCTCGCCGCCGCAGTTCCAGAAGCGCATCTTGAAGGCCGGGGCCAGCGCGATGCCGACGCAGAGCAGCGTGGACAGGTCGCGCAGCATCCAGCTGAAGCGGGTCATGTTGGCGAAGGTGCCGCTCCACATGACGCCATAGACGGACAGCGGGTTCAGGCCGGTGACGAAAAAGATAAACAGCGCATCGACGACCAGCGCCAGCAGAATGGCGATGGCGCGCACGGCGATCTTCTGGGGCATCGTCGTGCCCTCACGCTTGGCAATGCGCAGCAGCGGCTCGCGGGCCGCAGTGGCAGTCTGACTCATGCCTGCTCCTCCTTTACCAGGTTGGTCATTCGCAGACCGACCTCCTCCTTCGTGGTCTTGCGGCCATCGAGAATGCCGTTGACCTTGCCGCCGCACAGCACAACGATGCGGTCACACAGCTCCAGCAGCACGTCGAGGTCCTCACCGACGTAAATGACCGCCACACCGCGCTTTTTCTGCTCGTTGAGCAGGTGATAGATCGTGTAGGACGTGTTGATGTCCAGACCGCGCACCGCGTAGGCGGTCATCAGGACGATGGGGTCGGCGGCCAGCTCACGGCCCACCAGCACCTTCTGGACGTTGCCGCCCGACAGGCGGGAGACCGGGGTGTTCAGGTCGGGCGTGACGACGCCCAGCTCTTTCTTGATCGTCTCGGCCAGCGCCAGCGGGGCCTTGCGGTCCACGATGGGCGAATGGCCCTTGCCGTAGCTTTTCAGCATCATGTTGTCGGTCATTCCCATCGAGCCGACCAGACCCATGCCCAGACGATCCTCGGGCACAAAGGACAGGTGGATGCCCGCCTCGCGGATGGCCTTGGGGCTTTTGCCGACGAGCTGCACGGGTGCGGCAGCGTCGGGCGCGTAATACTCGATGCTTGCGCCGCTCTCGGCGGGCTGCAAACCGGCAATGGCCTCCAGCAGCTCCTTCTGGCCGTTGCCGGAGATGCCCGCAATGCCGAGGATCTCGCCGCCGTAGACCGGGAAGGACGCATCGTCCAGCACGGTGATGCCCTCGGCGCTGCGGACGGTCAGATGTTCAATGTCCAGCCGCTTGACCGGGTTGACCGGCTCGGGGCGGTCAATGTTCAGCTCGACCTTCTCGCCGACCATCATCTCGGTCAGCTTGGCCTCGTCGGCGTCCTTTGTGGCGATGTCGCCGACATACTCGCCCTTGCGCAGGATGGCGACACGGTCACTGATGGACAGGACCTCGTGCAGCTTGTGGGTGATGATGATGACCGCCTTGCCGTCGGCCTTCATGTTGCGGATGACGCTGAACAGCTTCTCGGTCTCCTGCGGGGTCAGAACTGCCGTAGGCTCGTCGAGGATCAGGATGTCCGCGCCGCGGTACAGCACCTTGACGATCTCCAGCGTCTGCTTCTGGCTGACGCTCATCTCGTAGACCTTCTGGTCGAGGTCAAGGGCGAACTCGTACTTTTCGCAGATGGCGCGGGCCTTGTCGTGGACCTTTTTCAGGTCGAACTTCTCGCCGCTGCCCATCGACAGGGCGATATTCTCCGTCGCGGAGAACACGTCCACGAGCTTGAAGTGCTGGTGGATCATGCCGATGCCCAGGTCCAGCGCGTCGCGGGGGGAGCGGATGGTCGCCGCCTTGTCGCCGACATAGATCTCGCCCTCGTCGGGGAAGTAGATACCGGCGATCATGTTCATCAGGGTCGTCTTGCCGCTGCCGTTTTCGCCCAGCAGGGCCAGAATCTCGCCGCGGCGCACGCCCAGGGAAACATCCTTGTTGGCCACGACGGGGCCAAAGGTCTTGGTGACGTGCTCCAAGCGCACAGCATATTCGTTCTGCGCCATTGTGCAGGCTCCTTTCAAGAGTCAAGTTGGTAGGGGCCGGGCATGCCCGGCCCGCGGCCTTGCGCGGCCACCCATAAGCGGGCAACCGCGGTCATGCTGCGGGCGAGGCATGCCTCGCCCCTACAGGGATTCAAAAAATCAAGGCAGGAACATTATTATAATAAACCACCAAAAGGGAAGGCTGCGGTTCCACCGCAGTCTTCCCTTTAGATTCAGTCAGAATCAGGCGACGGGGTCAGCGTCCTCGATGATGCCATCGATGCGCAGGGCAAACGTCGGGGCTGCACGCAGCTCACCCTCGTGGAAGTAACCGTCGGAGATGGCTTCTTTGGTCTCGCCCTGATAGACAGCCACAGGAGAACCGGTGCTGAAATCGTAGTAGGTCAGGTCGATGGGGGCGGTGGTGACCTCCGCGCCGTCGACGGTGAACTTGCTGGTATCGAAGACATGCAGGCTGCCGTCCTTCAGCGCAGCCTCCACCTCGGCGACCTTCTCGGCGGTGCCGTCGGCGACTTCGGGGCCAAGGTCGGTGATGGCGACAGCGCCATCCTCATAGCCCTTGCACCAGTCCTGCGGGATGCTGCCGGCCTGCGCACCCTCGAACAGCTCCTTGTAGTAGACCTTCCAGACGTTCGTCGCGGAGGTCAGGGCAGCGGTGGGGGCGGTGTCGAGCATGTCGATGTTGTAGCCGATGGAGTAGCAGATCTTGCCGGAGTCCTTCAGCTTCTGGGTGGCAGCGGGGGCACCGGTGGAGTCAGCGTGCTGGCCGATGATGACCGCACCGTTGGCGATCAGGGCCTCGGCGGCAGCGCCCTCCTTGTCGATGTCGAACCAGGAGTTCGTGTACATGACCTCCATCTGGACATCGGGGTAAACGCTCTGGACGCCCAGGAAGAAAGCGGTGTAGCCGGAGACGACCTCGGCGTAGTTGTAGGCGCCGACGTAGCCGATCTTGACCTTGCCGTCAGCGGTGAAGCTGTCGGGCTGGGTCTCGGGGGTCAGGGTGCCGGACTCGACCAGCTCCTTGACCTTCATGCCTGCGACGACACCGGAGACATAGCGGCTCTGGTAGACGGCGGTAAAGGCGTTGTAGAAGTTATCGAGGCCGGAGATAGCGGCGAAGTCGCCGGTCATGGCCACAAAGTTGATGTCAGGGTACTTCTCGGCTTCCTCCTCCATGTAGGTCTGATGGCCGTAGGAGTTGGAGATGATCAGGTTGCAGCCCTGGCCGACAAGGTCCTCGGCTGCGTCGGCGGTGACGCCGCCCTCAGCGATCTTGTACTTCCAGACGATCTGGTCATCGGACATGCCCAGCTCGGCGGCAGCTTCCTTGATGCCGTTGATGTGCGCGGCGCTGTAGCCTTCGGTCTCGTCGCCCAGAATGATAGCACCGACCTTGACGTCGGGGGCCTGGTTGTTGCTGCTGCCCTCTGCAGTAGCGGTGGTACCGGCGGCGCTGCTGGCAGCAGTGTCAGCGGTGGAACCACAGGCGGCCAGGCTGAACACCATAGAGGCGGCCAGCAGAATGCCCATCAGTTTCTTCATGTGTGTTGTTCCTCCCTGTTGTATGTACAGAAAACGGCAAAAATGCGTCGCTTCGTGCCGGAATTTTCCGGGAATTGACGCATTTTGCTGCCTTGCAAGACCCATTGTAGCCGCTTTACGATCCGTTTGCAATAATTTTTAAATTTTTGTGAAAAGTTCGGCAAAACAGGTAAATGTTTTGCCTGCGCAGACAGTACACTGGGCAGGACGCACAACGAAAAAAAGTAAAAGTCATACTTTCTTGTACAAAAGTATGACTTTTACTTTTGGGGCCGCCCTCCTCAAAGGGAGGCTTTTACCTCTTATGAATAAACTTTCTGTCCAGCCCCTGCTTTACGGCGGCGTTGAGCACGACCCAGGTCAGGAACACCTCGATGGGCAGCATCGTCGTGTTCTTTACCAGACCCGAGGTGAAATAGTAAAGGTAGCCCTTGCCGTAGAGCATCGCCTTCCAGACGCTGCCCAGCAGGACGTTGCTGCCGTAGTTGATGATGAGCCGCGTCACAATAATGCGCGGCAGCGTCGGTTTTTGGCGGTACAGCATAACGCCGTAGATCAGTCCCGACAGCATGGCCGTAATGAGGTAGCCGGGGAAATACGGCTCGCCGTAGCCTGCCAGCAGGAAACCCACCGTATCAATGATAGCCCCGGCCATCATGCCGACGACGGGGCCGTAGCACATGCAGCCCAGCGAGACGGCGAGGAAGCTGAAGTAAATTTTCAGGCTCGGCCCCAGCAGGTAGATGGGCAGGCTTTCCAGCACGATGGCCATGGCGCAGACCAGCCCCGAAAAGGCCAGCACCCGCGGGTTGTTCAGCTCGCGCCGGGCAGCGCGCCAGTAGTCAGCGGAAAAGACGGACAGCTTTTGTTCGCACATAAAAAATCCTCCTTTGTGCGTTGCCGCACAAGGGAGGAGGCAATTTTTGTCGGATGGGCACAACGCCGCATCCGCCGTTGCACACCATCATGCAGCAGTGGGATGCGAAACCTGCACCGCGGACGTTTCCGTCACTTCGTCCTGCCACAACTCCCCGTTGGTCAGGCACTCCGGGGCCAAGCCCCACGCGCAGGTCTCTACTCTGCGAAAACAATTTTAATTATACATGGATTTTGAGGAAATGCAAGAGAAAGCTTTTTTGTAAAGGGCAACGGGCAGTACCCCTCAGGCCTCGTAAACTCGGCCAGCTCCCCTGATGGGGCGCCTTTTTGCGCGGGCTTTGCCCGCGAGAAAGCCTCCCCATCAGGGGAGGTGGCCGAGCGTCAGCGATGGCCGGAAGGGTTCAGGACTTTCCCCTTATTGCCCGCTTGCGCCGTAGTTTGCCAGCACGCGGGCGCTGGGATCGTTGACATCGCAGTGAGGCCATGCCTTGTTGGGCATCCAGTAATCGACGATCATCTCGGCCTGACCGGGATAATACTTCTCAAAAATCTCACGGTACAGCAGGCTTTCTTTGGTAAACGGGCGGGCGTAGGTGTACTTGCCGCACTTCTCGGCAAAGTCGCGGTCCGTGTAGACCGTCTCGGCGTACTCCTTCAGGTCATCCACCATCGAATGGCCGACGGCATCGCTGAAGGCGGCCTTCTCGCGCCAGAGGATGCTCTCGGGCAGCCAGTCGCCCTCAAACGCCTTGCGCAGCAGATACTTGCCCTTGCCGTAGGTGTTCAGCTTTTTGGCCGGGTCGATGCTCATGACGTAACGCACAAAATCCAGATCACCGAACGGCACGCGGGCCTCGAGGCTGTTCACGCTGATGGAGCGGTCCGCGCGCAGCACGTCGTACATATACAGCTCGCGGATGCGCTTCTGGCTCTCGGTCTGGAATGCGGCGGCGGACGGCGCGTAGTCGGTGTACTTGTAGCCGAACAGCTCATCGGAGATCTCGCCGGTCAGCAGCACGCGGATGTCGGTGTGCTCGTGGATGTACTTGCAGACCAGATACATGCCCACCGATGCGCGGATGGTGGTAATATCCCAGGTGCCGAGCATGGCGACGACCTTATCGAGCGCGTCCAGCACGATGTCGCGGTTGATGATGACCTCGGTGTGGTCGGCGTGCAGGTAGTCGGCCACCTGCTTGGCGTATTTCAGGTCAATGGCGTCCTCACTCATGCCGATAGCGAACGTGCGGATCGGCTTGCCCAGCTTCTTGGCCGCAATCGCGCAGACCAGGCTCGAATCAAGACCGCCCGACAGCAGGAAGCCAACCGGCGTGTCGGCGTCAAGGCGCTTGTCCACACCGGCAACCAGCTTTTCGCGGATGTTCGTCAAAATCTCGGGCAGCTCGTCCTGGCTGTAGGCGGGCGTATCGGCAATGTCGCAGTAGCGCACAAACTGACCGTTGCAGTAGTAGCTGCCAATCGGGAACGGATAGATTTTTTTGCACAGGCCCACGAGGTTTTTCGCCTCGGACGCAAAGGCAATGTGCCCCGACTCACTGTAGCCGTAGAACAGCGGGCGGATGCCGATGGGGTCGCGTGCGGCGATCAGCAGCTTTTTGCGGCTGTCGTACAGGATCATGGCGAACTCGGCGTCGAGATGCCTGAACATGTCAAGGCCGTACTTGTAGTAGAGCGGCAGGATGATCTCGCAGTCGGAGTCGGACTCGAACTTGTAGCCCTCGGCCTCCAGCTCGGCCTTGACGGGGCGGAAGCCGTACAGCTCGCCGTTGCAGGCCACGCAGTCCGCACCGCGGAAGAAGGGCTGCATGCCCTCGGGCGTCAGGCCCATGATGGCCAGACGGCCAAAGCCCAGCAGGCCGAACTCGGTCTCGGCCACGCGCTGGTCGTCCGGGCCGCGGCTGGTGGTACGCAGCAGATATTCGGTGAAAGTTTCCTTGGGCAGATCACGCCCGGCATAACCCATGATGCAGCACATTGTTTGTTTCTCCTTTTCGGTTTACGTCTTACACCCTCCGAATGGTAAACAAAAAAGACAGCCCATTCGCCCTGCATTAGGACGAATCGCTGTCTTGGATCCGCGGTGCCACCTAAATTACCGCAGCCGAAATAATGGCATACGGTCACTTTTTCCGTACACGTTCACCTTTGAAACGCTGCCGCTGTAACGCACGGCCTGCGGCACACCCTACTTTTTGCATTTCAGGCTGCAGCTCGGAGGTGTTCTTTCGCGCCCTGTCTCCGTCCCGGCTTACACCAGACGCCAGGCTCTCTGTGCGGATATGGAGCGGTACTTTTCCTCTTCAACGCTTTTGATGGTTAAAGAATAGCACGGTTGAGGGGTGGTGTCAAGATGTTTTTCATGAAAAATTCAATCTTCCACTGTAGGGGCCGG
>OLQD01002280.1_pt1 | contig 14129 bp, 8 predicted proteins | sample 1672841 | NCBI WGS metagenome assembly OLQD01 (sample SAMEA3136729, study PRJEB25190) | human gut metagenome | biome: human gut; feature: human-associated habitat; material: faeces | place: Austria | collected 2013 | reverse complement strand
TTGTCAGTTAGTTTGCAACCTTTACCATACTGTGGCGTACTACGAAATCCTTGTAGGTGTAACCCTTCTGGAATTCTTCCACCACGATGTTCTCTCCAACCTCTTCATCCTCCACATGCATCACTGCATTATGGAAATCCGGGTTGAATTCCTTTCCCACTGCTTCGATCGGCTTCACGCCAAGCTCATCCAGTGTTGTGGTAAGCTGCTTGTAGATCATTTTCATTCCATCTGCAAAAGCATCGCCTTCCTGTGCCTGTGCAAGACCTCTTTCGAAGTTATCCACAACCGGCAGGATCTTCTCAACGATTTCTTTCGCTCCGATGATATACATGCTGGATTTTTCTTTTTCCGTTCTTTTACGGAAATTATCAAATTCAGCCATGGTACGCTTCAGGCGATCGGTAAGTTCCTCCACCTTCTGCTCAGATTTATCTTTTTTCTTCTTTCCGAAGAAGGAAGTTTTTGATTTTTCTTCTTTTTTATCCTCTGAGGCAGCTTCTTCGCCTGGAGTATTGTTTTCTTCCTCCGGCAGATCTTCTCCCTCCGGTGTCAGGTTTTCTTCTTCCTGATCTCCGTCAGTTACGGGGATTTCCTTCTCCGCTTCCTGCTCTTCGGATGTTTTCTTTGTTTCCTCCGACACTTTTTTTCTACCGCCTTTCTAAGTTTTCTTCTTTTTCAAAACGTCATCCAGATGATTCTTCAGTTCCTTCAGACTGTCCACTACATTCTCATAATCCATTCGTTTGGGACCGATGATCCCGATGGTTCCGTACATTCCGTCTCCCAGTTCATATCTGGCAGTTACAATGCTGCAGTCCTTCATGGTCTGGATTGGCATCTCATCACCGATGTAAACCTGGATTCCTGTATTCTCTCCATCTGACATCTGTTCTTTTACAAGATCGGCAAGTTCATGCTTCTCCTCAAATGCGGAGATCAGCTCCGTTGCCTTCTCTTTATCGGCAAGCTCCGGATACTTGAAGATGTTAGTTGCACCTGAAGTATAGATCTCCATATCTTCCTCTTCCACATGAATGGTGGCGGCCACTGCATCCAGAACCGTTGCCACCACACCGCTGTGGCTGCCTGCCTGTTCCTTCAGTCTGGCGATCATCCCAAGGTTGATATCCTGGATCGGGATCCCATTGAGATTGGTGTTAAGAAGAAGATTCAGTTTCAGGATCGTCTGGTCGTCCATTTCCTCATCCAGATTGATGATCTGGTTCCGGACTGTGTTGTTGTCACTGACAACCACTGCCACAAGCTGAAGTTCGCTCATTCTCGACAGCTGGATGAACTTGATCTTGTTGCCGCTGTACTGCGGAACGGAAACCATGGTAGCATAGTTGGTATTGGAAGCAAGAACCTTCGCAACCTTCTTAAGCACCTTATCCATCTTATCTGTCTTCTCAATGATCAGATCTCGCAGCTCTGCGACCTCCGCTTCCTTCTCCTTCATCAACTCATTGACGTAAAGTCTGTAGCCCTTATCTGAAGGAATCCTTCCTGCTGAGGTATGAGGCTGGACGATATAGCCCATATCTGTCAGGTCTGACATTTCATTTCGGATCGTTGCGGAACTGACATTGAGATCCGCATACTTGGAAATGGTCCTGGAACCAACCGGTTCTCCGGTTTCCATATAGGTCTTGATGATTGCTTTTAAGATTTTTTGCTTGCGCTCATTCAACACCTCTTCCATGAATCCATCTCCTTTCCTTTTTATTCTTTCCTGACGGATGTTGATTCTTTTTTTACATCTGTTAGCACTCATTTTAGTGGAGTGCTAACATCTACAGTCTTTAAGATATCACCATGTAAAATATTTGTCAATATGTTTTGAAAAAAAGTTCTTATTTTTTCAAAACAAAAAAAGCATCAGTACGATGCTTTTTTGTAATACTGGTCTATGCATTTCTGTGCCCCGGCAAAAAATTCCGCTTCTGTTTTCTGTCCCAGCACATATTTCTGAAATTCCGTACCCATAGCCGAAATAGCTTCTATGGAATCGGCACACAGTGGTCTTGCTTTCAGCTTATAATCTTTCAGATATTGCCGGATCATTTCAATGCCATCCAGATCAAAATTCTTATCCTCGATCACATCCAGTCTTGCCGGACACATTTTTGTCAGCTGTCCGTAATTTTTACTGGCCTCATATCCGGACACATACTGAAGGAACTTCAGAGCTGCTTCTTTATGATCAGAATTTTTATTCAGTACATACTGCCAGGTTGCGATATTGGTCACCTTCTCGTCAAATTCCGGAAATGGTGCCATATGGATCTTATCTTTTCCATACACGCCTGCATTCTGAAAGGTACTCAACGCACCGGTATACATGAACATACATCCATACTGGCCGTTTATAAATTTTTCACTCAGCTGATCATGCTGGTCGATCAGATTCTCCTCTGATATCATCCCTGTATCCAGCATTCGCTTCATATATCCTGCCGCTTCTCTGGTTTTCGAATCCGTCCAGTCTGTATAATCTCCTCCGAAAAAATTGACATACTCGCTGATACTGTTATATATGTAGGAAATCTCCCATGCATCCCCGTATGCATATTTTCCCGTATTCTGAAGCTTTTTCTGAAGAATCTCAAGATCACTGAGACCGGAGAGTCTGTCCAGACCAGCCTGATCCAGCAATTCCTGGTTCACCCAGAATGCCATGATATCCATCCTGAACGGTACCGAAAAAATATGTCCGTCTGACATGCATATTTCTTTCAGGTATTCCTGTGGAAAATTCGCCGCTGTCTCCTCTGTCATAACCGTATCTTCCAACGGAAGAAGAAATCCCTTATGTTTAAATTCGGATATCATCTCATCATTTACTGTGATCAGATCAACAGAATCATCTCCTGATGTCAGAAGAGTTGCTATTTTGGCCTGGCGATTGTCCGCATTAGCCGGACATTTTTCGATATGAATCTCTATTCCAAGATCTTTTTCCGCCTGGCTGATAAAAGAATCAAAGCCCTCTGTGTCTGCATCCACATGAAGGATCGTCAGTTCCTGTCTGTTCTCCGGCACAATATCAGATGCAGTCTCCTTCTTCTGGGCTCCACATCCTGTCACTGCCAGAGCCAGGGCAAATACCCCGCAAAATACCTGTTTTTTCAATCTCTACCACCCTTTTTATCTGGGCCATCTATCCTCTTTTGACATCAACGGCTGGAACGGTGCATGAGGAAGTGTCTGATACCAGTACGCTACACTTGCCACATCATCCTGTCGTTCAAACAGGCCACGGTATCCGACGCCTATCTGCTGGATCGTAACGCGAAGATCCTCTTCAAAGCAGATCGGATCCTGTAAGTGCCATCTGTAAAAGCCTCTCATTGGCGGGCAGTCATCATTATGATAAAAATTGTGGATCAGTTCGTCATGAGCAGAATAATACGGATATCCCAGATACGGTGTGTTATAATTCTGTTCCACGGTTTTTCCATCCACCTGTTTGGCAAAGCTCCAGGAACCTCCAAAGTAATCTTCCGTTCCTGTTCCGCAGATGGTCGGATACTCCTCATCCCCGTCAATATAAAACTTCATTTCTCCCTCGCCCCACCAGTAACGTTCCAGTGTGGTAAGTGCCATGTAGGTTCCTATATAATGGCCTTTTCCTTTTACTCCATCCAAAATTGTATAATCTTTTGTTTTTTCTGTCAACCGTTCCCTTCTCCACTGCGCATGGAAATAAGCAATATCGTCCGGAAGCTCATCATAGAGACAGTAATCTACCTGATAAAAGAAAGCCGGTATTTTATTTGCATGCTGGTTTTCCAGTGTGATCTTTGCTTTCTTCTTAAACGGCATCGGGAAATAGCAGTTAAAGCCCCTGTTTGGAACAACAGCCACCGGAACAGAATTTACAAAACATTCTCTTCCGAATCCGCAGCAGAAGAAATCACCCAGAGGACTTTCCACGGAAGGAGTTTCCTCGTCATCCCAGTACATACGGATTACAAGATCTCTCAGTACAAAGCAATCTGCCTCTGTAGTCTTGTTATCAACGGTGATCCAGATATGATTGATCTGTCCCGGTCCTTCCATTTCTGCCAGAGTTACCACAGTTCCCGGCTCAATATCCCTGAGACACGGGCTTCCTTTTCTGGACGGTCCCAGATGACTTGCAGCCATACCGCCTCTGCCTTTTTCTCCATGAGGATTTTCTGCGTTGATCGCACGGCTTTTTCCATGCTTTGCAAGTGCGATCCCTCCCAGTCCGCCTGTAAATGCCTGATACATATCTGTTTTCTCCTCTCTTTTGGAAATTAAAAATATTATATTTACGCTTTTACTCCACCTGCCATGATACCATCCATGATCTGTTTCTCAAAAACAGCTACAAAGATAATGATCGGAAGAAGGATGATCCATCCCATGGAGCTGACCAGATCCCACGGAACTCCATACATGTTGTCACGTAACGGAAGCTGTACGATGGAAACAGAAAGTACCTGAATACCATTTGAATAAAACAACGGTGTGAAAAAGTTATTCAGACAGGTAATAAAGTTGATGATGCAAACCGTAGCAATCGCCGGCTTCATCAGCGGCAGAACGATCGTAAACAGTCTCTGTGAAAAAGATGCGCCGTCAATAGCAGCTGCCTCCTCCAGTGAGATCGGGATCTCACCGACAAAGTTTCTGAGGATCAGAACCGTAAACGGTATAACGGTACTGATATAAAGAAGGATAAGTCCCGGATATGTATCATACAGCTTTACCTTCTGCATAAACTCATACAGCGGGCGGGCTGTAACAACCTCAGGGATCAGCATGGTAGCCAGAACAAACGCAAATGCAACAGAAACTCCCTTTGAGTTAAATCTTGAGAAGCCATAGGCAGCCATTGCACACAGCACGGTACTGATCACAAGTGTAATGCCTACGATCAGAACTGTATTTCCGATCTTTGAAAGCAGTCCTACATTCTGTATCAGAAATTTATAGCTTTCCAGTGTGGGATGATCCGGAAGATAATCGATCGGTGTTTTAAACAATTCTCCTGACGGTGTGATCGAAGAAATAAAGATCCAGTAAACCGGGAACAGGATCAGAAAAGCCACAACTGCAAACAGAACCCATCTTCCAACGGCTACCACTCCATGATAAACATTATATTTTCCTGTATTCTTCACGATAATTCCCCCTAACTGTCAAACTTATTCATAACACGTATATTCAGCCAGCTGAAGATCGCCATTACAACAAACAGCAGCATAGCCAGCGCCGAAGCATATCCTACGTTTAGATTTGTAAATGCTTCTGTTGTGATTCTGTATGCGATCAGCGCAGTATCCTCTCCAGGGCCTCCAGATGTCATGGAATAAACCAGATCGAAGGTTGTCAGTCTCCAGAGTGTGAACGGAATACATAAAGTCAGGACATTTTTTGCGATCAGCGGAAGTGTGATCCGGAAAAAGCTCTGGATCCCGTTTGCACCGTCTACCTTTGCTGCCTCATAGATATCGCCGGAAATAAACTGAAGTCCGGAAAGTACAAGAATTGCAAAGAACGGAAGGTCCTTCCACAGGTCCATTGCAATTACCGCTGCTCTTGCAGTACCTGTATTGATCAGCCAGCTGTTCTGGTAACCCGGTACAAACCAGCGGATAAAATCATTGATCAGACCATAATCATTGTTAAATGCCCATTTTGCAGCCATACCGGCTACTACTGCAGGCATAGCCCACGGGATCAGCACGATGGTCCTCAGAAAACGGCGGCCTTTGAATTTCATATTCAGGATCAGTGCCAGGATAACTCCGAGGATCACATGAAAGATCATGGAAGCAACCACAAATATTGCCGTAAAGCTGATCGATGTAAGCACTTTAGGATCAGAAAATACCTTCAGGTAATTCTTGAAGCCTATAAATTCATTGATACCTGCAAGGATACTGATATTAAAGAAGCTGTTTTTCACAGTCATCAGAATGGGATATACTGTTGTAAAGCCTCGAATCAGTACAACTGGCAGGATCAAAAGCCACGGTATCCACTTCATATTTTTTTTACTTATTGTCATGGAACTTTCCTCCCTGTTCATCAAGCAATGTAAAGCAGACTTTTACCTCTGCTTTACATTGCTGTTTTTTTATATCTTTTACTTATACATATCTACCACATCCTGAGCCTTCTTGCAGAACTCATCAACTGTGATCTCGTCTTTCATACAGGACTGGAAGATCGTTCCCATATCGGTGATAAATTCCATTGTCTGTGCCACCATCGGACGTCCCTGTACATTGCATTCATTTGCATATCTGCTGTACATTTCTTTTGCCGGGTCAGAATCCGGAACTACCTTCTCTGCAACATCCTTTCTTGCAGGATATCTGTCAAATGCTTTATAGGAAGCTTCCATTCCGCCTTCATCAGCCATATACTGGAGGAATTTCACAGCTGCATCTTTATTCTTGGATGCTTTATTGAGAACATAGCTCCAGGAATCTGTAAAGATCGCACGCTCTCCCTTGCCGCTGAAATCCGGTACCATTTCCATGTGGATCTTATCTGCGCCAAGCATATCTGCCTTTGCATAATCTGTTCCAAGGCCCCACATGAACCAGCATCCGTATTTTCCGTCATTGATCTTCGGATTCATCTGGTCATATTTATCTGCAATCTGTTCGATGGATGTTTCTTTATTAGCAACCAGATCGTGAAGGAACTGAACTGCTTCCTTGTTTTCCTCTTTGGTCCAGTCAAAATAATCGCCGCCGAACATGTTTACAAACTGTGCAAGCTCGTTAAATGCATAGGTTTTCTCCCAGGAACCGCCGTAGCCGAATCTTCCGTCCTTGGAAACAGCCTTCATATACTTCATGAAATCCTCTTTTGTATCAATGGATTTGATTCCGACCTCATCCATGATCTCCTGATTTACCCAGAATGCAAGATATCCTGTATAGCCTGGAACACCGACGATGTTTCCGTCCTTATCTGTGATCATATCCTTTACATATCCCTGGGCAAACTGATCAGCGATATCATCTGTCATTACTGTATCGTTCAGTCCTTCCAGCCATCCGGAATTTTTAAATGCCGCGCTCATCTCATCGTTGATCTCAATGACATCCACGGAAGTATCTCCTGTGGAAAGCATTGTGGTGATCTTCTGCTGACGGGTATCTGTATCTGTAGGTGCCGCAATTACATTAATGTTCAGGCCCGTGGCATCTTCCACATTTGCAAGCCAGTCCTCAAAATCCGGGTCTGTGGTGTTGACGCTGTATAAGGTAAGATCATATTTTTCCTTTGCGGAAACAGTAACCACGTTACCTGCCATACCCACAACCATCGCTGCTGCCAAAACTGCACTCATTACTTTTTTCTTCATATCTTTCTTCCTTTCTGGACATTTTCGTGTTTGTCCACACCTGTTTTTGATGGTTTAAGGATACCAGAGAGCCCCCTCATTCTAAATACAATATTTTATGATTTATTTATATTATTTTTCGTTCTCTTGTATTTTTGTTGTTAATTTTTTATAATCCTTTTATATAATCTATATTTGTAACGGCTTTTTTCACAGCTGGATTCGGTTTCATTAATTTGTTTTTGACATAAAGGAGAATATGTACTATGAAATTCTACAAATGTATCCCACCCAGTTTTTCCTCATTTCGCTATAAGCTCCTGCTCGCATTTCTGATTGCAACTATGGTACCTCTGATTTCCCTGACCTTCATCAGCTATCACATTTCCTATAACATTGCCAGAGATCGTATCATCGATTCTGCCGTAATGACTGACAAGCAGCTGGTCTCTCAGCTGAACGACCGCCTCGGCCAGGTTGAAAATGTAGCAGATACCATACAGTTTCAAATGTACTCCCTAAATCAGCCTTCCTCTAATAAGGTAGATGCACTGAAAAAATTCACCGCTGTGAAAAACAATATTTCGCTGTATAAATCCACATTCGATTTCTTCCATATATATGTTTTTCTGCAGCCCGATCAGCTCGGTTCAAAAGAAAGCCTGTACTTCTTTTCCACAGATGAGCTTTCTGCATATGGTCTGGATAAAAATATTGTTTCCGGTTCAGGCTTTTCCTCTGTCTGGATACCGGTTTCCAATATGCCTCTGCCTAAAATACTGTCCACAAAAAAGTCATCTGCCGATGTGATCCTCTGCGTCCGGGCACTGAAAAATCAGGCCACCGGTATTCTGGAATACGCCTACGGCATTGCTCTGGACACCTCAGAGCTTACCACTTATCTGCAGCCTGCTGCTTTGGATTCCCGCATATACAGCTACATTCTCACAGATCACGGAGAGATTGCAGCAAAAAATACATCCTCACTGAATTTATCCGGAATTTCCAAAGCACAGTTTCAGAAACTCAAAGGAAATGCAGATTCTTCTTTTCACAGCGGCGACAAATATTATAACTGCTGCACCTTAAGCAATGGCTGGCTTCATGTTACCGAAATCCCGGAAAGCTATATTCAGGGCAACACGCACATCCTGATCCGTGCCTTACTGATCACTGTCCTTATTTTCTTGCTCCTTACTGTTATCATCGTTATCCTGTTTTCCGAAAATCTTACCCGGAAGATCACTGCACTTTCCTATGCAATGGAAGCCTTTCAGCTGGGATATGACCCGGAACATCTATCTATCGTTACTGTTCCCCACCCGGATGATCCTTCCAGGTATGATGAGATTGACAGACTGGGCATCACCTTTGAAGATATGCAGCACACAATAGCCGGAAACCTGAAGTCCATTGTAAATCTTTCCGTAAACGAAGAACGTCTGAAATACCAGCTGCTCCAGTCACAGATCAATCCGCATTTTCTTTACAATATCCTGGGATCGATCCGTACCTGCCAGTCCCTTGGAAAGCTTGACATTGCTGATCAGATGATTGCAAATCTGACTGCCTTTTACCGTCTTACCCTGCGTAAATCAAAGGAACTTATTCCTATTAAAGATGAATTGGAAATTGCCCGGCTTTATCTGGAAATGGAAAAGCTCTGTCATAAAGATAATCTGGACTGGGAGATCGAAGCAGAAGATGGAATCGAAAATTTCCTGATCTGCAAGTTTACACTTCAGCCATTTCTCGAAAATTCCATTCTGCACGGGATTTCTTCGGGCACACCAGCTGTTTTCATTTCGATCCATGTTCTTTATGGCGATGATACGGTTGTGATCTCCATTGAGGACAACGGTGCCGGCATGGACTCCGAAACCCTTGCACAGCTGCGCCATGCTATTGAGCATAATGTTATTGATTATGAGAAGCATTTTGGAATTTCCAACGTAAGTTCCCGTATTTCCAACCCATTATACGGAAACGGTTCCGTAAGGATCCGCAGCAACCCCGGAAACGGCACATACGTCACCATTGAATTCGAACAGATGGAGGAAGATATCGATGAAAAAAATAATGATCGTAGATGATAATTACTTATCTGCAGAAGGTATCGAAAAAAACATAGACTGGGAAACACTGAATGCAGAGATCATCCATGTCTGCTACAATGGAACCTCTGCTATCGAAGCCATGAAAAAAGAGCCTGTAGATCTGATCATTTCTGACATTGAAATGCCTGATCTTGACGGCATTTCCATGAGCCGTCAAGCTCTTGAGATCAATCCTATGGTGAAGATCATCCTGATCAGTGCCTATGATAAATTTGAATATGCAAGACGCGCTCTGCTCCTCGGTGCTCTGGATTATATCGAAAAGCCTCTGGATTATGCCTATCTTATCCAGAAGGTAAAAAACGCTTTTGCACTGATGGAAAAGGAACAGAAAAATCTCCAGCTTCTGAAGCAAAGCAGGCCTCTTCTTACGGAAAAATTTTTCCGCGAGATCACACACCTTCCGTCTTCTGAAGCAGCCTACCGACTGAAGCCTTATCTTAAGTATCTGAACCTGGAGCTGAATTATGATTTTTATACAGTTGTTATTCTGGAGCTTGAAAATGCTCCGGATCTAAAAGCTGTTTACGGGATTGAAAAGTTTCAGATGGAGCTTTTCAACCTTCAGGATCTGATAACTGAGGAAACCGCTTCTCTTGATTTTGTGTATCTTCTCCCGGATATGGATGGCTATCTGTGCATTCTGGGACACAGCGGCTGTCAGTCCAACAGCTTCCGCCAGCTTACCAGCGGACTTATTTCCTCAATCGCAGATGCCTGCCAGCCACTGGGACTTTCTCTCAATGCAGGTATCGGAACAATTGTCCAGGATTTCTGGAACCTGAACCATTCTTATAAAAGCGCCGTACATGCACTGGAATACAGATTCTTTTTCCCGCATCAGAATATCTTTGACGGAAGAGAGGCTCTGGGTTCCGATCTGTCTGTTGCAGATTTTTCAGATACAAAGGAGGATGAACTGATCCGGCTTCTCTGCAAAAAGGATACCGCTGCCATAGATCTCTGGTTTCAGAATTTTTCCGACTGGCTCACTCAGAAATTTCGCACAAAGAATTTCGCTTTCATACAGATTTATTCTCTTCTTGGCCGGATCCTGAAATTTTTCTATGAATTAAATCTGGATACGCATGACCTTGAAGCTAAAATTTTGTATGTTTACAACCACATAAATGAGTTTCATAATACGGAAGAGCTATGTCAATGGCTGAAGGATCTGTGCCATCTTTTATGCCGGAAGCTTGATTCCTCCATGAATGATTATCACCAGAAGCTCTGTGAACTGGTGATTTCCTATATCAACGAACACTACACTGACAATACGCTCTGCCTCAATGATATTGCTGCCTCTGCCAATGTAAGCCCTGCTTATTTAAGTGCTCTTTTCAAAAAAAATCAGGGAATCAGTCTCAGTGACTTTATCACATCTCAGCGAATTTCCGCAGCCGCCCGTTACCTGACTACGACTACTATGAGTCTGAAGGAGATCAGCCTGAAATGTGGTTATGCCAATCAATATTATTTCAGCACCAGCTTCAAAAAGAAAATGGGGATCACACCTTCCGCCTATCGGGAACAGCATACATAACTTCTTCTCTTCTTTATAACAAAGTTACTGGCACAAATGCCAGTGCCCTTCTCCGGAATTTTACTTATAATCAATCAATAAAGAGAACCATCATATTTTTTCGAAGGAGGGATCGCTATGAAAAAATGGGAAAAAATCCTGATATCTCTGATAACAGTCTTTGTACTGACCATGCTTTCGGCAGAATCGGCAATTCTGCCTGGCACAGTCTGTGTTACAGAGGCCGCTCCCAGGATCAGTTCTTCCAAGCTTACCATGATCAAGGGGCAGAGCAGAACACTGAAGATCACCGGTCTCAAAAAAGGGCAGAAGATCACCTGGAAGAGCAGCAATTCCAAGATCGTTACTGTAAACAAAGCAGGCAAGCTCCAGGCAAAGGCTAAAGGCTCTGCCACCATTACAGGAACCGTTTCCAAAAGGAAATACACCTGCAAAGTCACTGTACAGGTCCCGAAGCTGAACAAAACCTCCGTAACTCTGAAAGCCGGTCAGACATATCAACTGAAGCTTAGCGGTACCAATCAGAAGATCACCTGGAAGAGCAGCAGTCCGAAGCTTGTAACGGTATCTGCTTCAGGCAAGCTTTCTGCAAAATCTGCTGGAAATGCCACAGTTACTGCTCAGGTAAACGGGATCCGCTTTGTCTGTAAGGTTAAGATCCAGAAAAAAGCCACTCCGACAAAGCCAGCTCCCACCGTTGCTCCGGCAAAACCAACCCCTACCGTAGCTCCGAAGCCCGGCATAAAATTAAAAAACCACATTCTGAGCAAAGGCAAAAAGGACAGTGATGGAAGCGTAAAAATCGAACTTAACACACACGATGAATCAAAAAAAATCGATATGGATTTAGGCGGTTTGGGTTCGTCATCTTCTTCTATGCAGGTTTCCGTAGATGAATATCGAAGTATCACATACATTCCAAAAAACAACAGTTTTAAATTCTATTTCCGGTTTTCCAGCCATGATGATTTAAAAAGTGATATTACTTTGACTTTCCCGATGAATTCTACTGCGGCTTCCTTAAACTTTTATTTTTACATGAGCATACTTCCTGATGATGAATCCGGTACACTGATCGCCACTATGAGCAGCTCCGCTCCGCTTTCCGCCATCAGGAATGAATCCTCTAATTTATCCTTCCACTTCCAGAAGCTTACAGATCCTTATGAGATCCTGACACAAAAAGATGCTTCCGAAATTGCAAATGACACTCTGGATATGGCTGTTCCATATTGGGCTGATCTTCTCAAGGGCTCCGGCATCACCCTGCGCTCCCTGGGCTTTTCAACTACAAAATAAGCTTTTCCTAAAAACAGATCGAGCATACCCGGCAACACCCCTGGCTGTAACAGCCAGGGGTGTTGTACTGTCAGCTGCTTTGCAGCCTATTCCGTTAATTCTTCCAGATTCTTTTTTAATTCGAGCATCTTGTCTCTCAGCTCAGCAGCCTGCTCGAAATTCAGGTCTGCTGCCGCAGCACGCATCTGCTTCTCTACCTGAGCGATCACCTTCGTCAGTTCTTTACGGTTCATGGATTCCGGATCCTTTTTAAGCTTCACTTCTGTCTCTGCCACCTTCTTCGAAACAGCGATCAGATCACGGACCGCCTTCTTGATCGTGGTTGGAGTGATGCCATGCTCCCTGTTGTAAGCCTCCTGTATCGCTCTCCTTCTTTCTGTCTCCGAGATTGCTTTTTCCATGGATTCTGTCATATTATCTGCATACATGATCACATGGCCTTCGCTATTCCGGGCAGCACGGCCGATAGTCTGTACCAGGGATGTTTCCGAACGAAGGAAGCCTTCCTTATCTGCATCCAGGATCGCTACCAGCGTGATCTCCGGAATATCCAGTCCTTCTCGCAGAAGGTTGATCCCGACTAGCACATCAAACACATCCAGGCGCATATCGCGGATGATTTCCGCACGTTCCAGAGTGTCAATGTCTGAATGAAGGTATCGGACACGGATTCCCAGATCCTTCATATAATCGGTAAGGTCCTCTGCCATACGTTTGGTCAGGGTCGTGATCAGGACTTTATTTTTCTTTTCAATTTCCTTATTTACTTCTGCTACAAGATCATCGATCTGTCCTTCGATCGGACGCACCTCCACCTTCGGATCAAGAAGCCCTGTAGGACGGATGATCTGCTCTGCGCGGAGAAGCTCATGGTCATATTCATATTCTCCCGGTGTCGCAGATACAAACATTACCTGGTCAAGCTTGTTCTCGAATTCATCAAAGCTCAATGGACGGTTATCCTTGGCAGATGGAAGTCGGAAGCCGTAATCCACCAGTGTCTGTTTACGGCTCTGATCACCGGCATACATACCGCCAACCTGGGGAACTGTCTTATGGGACTCATCTATAATAAGTAAAAAATCATCTCCGAAGTAATCCATCAGTGTATACGGTGGCTGCCCCGGTGCAAGCCCTGTCAGGTGCCTGGAGTAGTTCTCGATCCCGGAGCAGAATCCCGTTTCCTTCATCATTTCCACATCAAAGTTGGTACGCTCCGCAATTCTCTGAGCCTCGATCAGCTTATCCTCACTTTTAAAGTATTCCACCTGCTGCTTCATCTCTTCCAAAATAGCATCTGCTGCACGACGGATCTGCTCCTGAGGCACAACGTAATGAGATGCAGGGAAAATCGCTGCATGGCTTTCCACACTTTTGATCTCTCCGGTAAGCACATCGATATCTGTGATACGCTCGATCTCATCTCCGAAAAACTCCACTCGTACTGCCCGGTCTGTAGAATTCGCCGGAAAGATCTCCAGCACATCACCCCGGACACGAAAGGTTCCACGGTGAAAATCCATCTCATTTCTTGTGTACTGGATATCGATCAGCTGTTTGATAACCTCATCACGGTCCTTCTCCATTCCAGGGCGAAGAGAGATCATCATATCAAAAAACTCCTGAGGTGCACCTAAGCCATAGATACAGGATACCGATGAAACTACGATCACGTCTTTCCGCTCACATAAGGCCGCTGTGGCAGAAAGGCGGAGTTTATCGATCTCGTCGTTGGTGGATGCATCCTTGGCGATGTAGGTGTCTGTGGAAGGAACGTAAGCCTCCGGCTGGTAGTAGTCGTAGTAGGAGACAAAATATTCCACTGCGT
>OLQD01002274.1_pt1 | contig 14158 bp, 13 predicted proteins | sample 1672841 | NCBI WGS metagenome assembly OLQD01 (sample SAMEA3136729, study PRJEB25190) | human gut metagenome | biome: human gut; feature: human-associated habitat; material: faeces | place: Austria | collected 2013 | reverse complement strand
GAACGTCACCACCCGTTGGCGGGGTGTTTTCCGTCCGTAGGCTATCCGTACCATGCCGTCTTTCCATTGTCTGCTTCCCGTGCATGTCCATTCGCTTTCGGGCAGCGACGACTGGAACAGCCTGCTGCCGTTTCCCGCAATGACGGGAACCATGTAGAGGATGATTTCATCCACAAGCCGCATCCGTATCATGCCGTTGATGATGCCTGCCGTCTTTTCGGTTGCTTCTATCAGATAGTTCAGGGAATCGCCGGTGTTTTCCATCCGGCTGGAGAGGAGTGTAAGCGACGTGTCTTCTGTCAGGACGCAGGTGGCAGCCTCTTTCAGCGCACCTATCCCGTACTGGTCGGAACCAAGCCATCGCCCGGACAGACCGGTTGTTTCTGCCGGACAGCCGTCCATCGTCAGGACGGCGAGTAATCGGACTTTTGCCATAGCGGTCATTCTGTTGCGACCGGAAGCCGTAAAATAAAAAATAGCGTGCAAATTACGCTACTTCTGGTGATGGCTCTGGAAAGCCTGACAGGAATTACGTAAATGCACGCTATGCCCAGGCATAGCATAAGCATCACGCAATCGTATCCTGTCTTCAAATTTTCCAGATTTTCACCAGAAACGCCTTGCGGTCTTATTCTATACTATATCTTAGTCGGTACGGGAAACCGTGTTTCTCCGTACCGTATTTCTCCTATGTTCATGCAAAGATAGGATTTTCAGTTGAGATTTTCTCATTTTTCGCTCTTTTTCTGCATGATACCGTATTCTTTCATCTTGTTGTACAGGGTCGTGCGGCTGATACCCAGCAGTCCGGCAGTCATTTCGCGGTTCCCGTCCGCCTGTGCCAGTGCCCGCACGATGCGTTCCCTTTCCTCATTCCCGTCTTTCAGCAGCAGGGAGCTGCCTGCCTGTGACGTACTTTCCGCTTCCAGCCTGTCGGCTCCTATCAGCCTTCCTTCCGTCAGCAGGACGGCGGAACGCACCGTCTGTTTCAGTTCCCTCACATTTCCTGCCCACATCCGCCTCATGAGTTCCTTTTCCGCCTCCTTGTCGAATCCTTCCGTATGCCGTCCCAGTTCCTCGTTGGCAAGCTCCCGGAAAAACTCCGCAAGGGGCAGGATGTCCTCCCGGCACTCCCGCAGCGGCGGTATCTTGATGACAAACTCCTTCAGGCGGTGATACAGGTCCCGCCGGAAACGTCCTTCCTCCACTGCCTTCTCCAGATTCTCGTTGGTCGCCGCCACAATGCGCACATCCGCTTTCCGCTCGTGGGTGCAGCCCGTCGGACGGTAGCATTTGGTCTGCAGCGCACGCAGCAGTTTCTGCTGTACCTCAGCGGGCAGGTTGCCCACCTCGTCCAGAAACAGCGTGCCGCCGTCAGCCTCTGCCATGCAGCCCTTCTTTCCGGTTATGGCTCCCGTAAATGCGCCTTTCTCGTATCCGAACAGTTCGGATGCCGCCAGCTCCCGTGTCAGCATACCGCAGTCTATCGCGACAAACGGACCTTTCTGCCGGGTACTCTGCGCATGTATCTTTTCTGCTACGTGTTCCTTGCCCGTGCCGTTCTCTCCAAGTATCAGCACCCCTATGTCCGTCGGGGCTACCAGTGAGATACGCCGGTCGATGGTCCGGAATGCGGCACTTCTGCGCTCCAGTATGGGCATGGTATGCCTTTTTTCCGATTTGCGTACCAGCTCACTTATCCTCGGAAGCAGCTTTTCCTGCAGCAGGGTCTTGGGGATATAATCCTCGGCTCCCAGCCTCATGGAGCTGACTGCCGACGCGACCTGCGCATAGTCGGTCATGATGACAAAGGGTTGCATCCTGCCCTCCTTGCGCATCCAGCGCAAAAGGTCGATACCGTTGCCGTCGGGCAGGCGCAGGTCGGAAACCACAATGTCCCCGTCTGCGGCCTGTTGCAGATATTTCTTCGCGGTCGAGAGGTGGAAAGCCTGCACGGTGCGGAATCCCTCGCGTGCCAGCAGGTTGCAGACGAACTCGCAATACACAATGTTGTCCTCCACCACGATGATTTTTGTCTTATCCATTTTCGTATTTTCTCCTTTCTTCTTTTGCCAGCCGGATGATTTCCGAACCCTTATCCAGCACAGCTTTTACAGCATTATAGATAGCCTCGTTATTTGATGTACCTTTGCTATGAAGCAATTTGTATAGTTCCCTTAACGGCTGGTCGGCACGGAGTACCTCCCATGAACTTCGCAGGTGATGTGTCAGGGCGTCCAGTTCCTGAAGGTCTTTCCGTTGTTTCGCATCCCTGACCGACTGCATTTCCTTTTCGGTTTCCGTTATCAGTTTCTCCAGCATGACGGCTTCATTGCCGTAGGACAGCAGGGAGGTGAAATCCGGCTTTTCATTCCGGCTGCCTTTCATGGCGCATTTGTCTGAAACCTCCAACAGTTCCGATATGGAGAACGGTTTGAGCAGGCAACCGGAGAAACCACGTTCCATAAGTTCCTCCTTGCTGCAACTGCCCGAAGCGGTTGTCACGACTACCGGGATAGTCTTTGAATTGCCCACATTGGAGGTGCGCAGCAGTTCCAACAGCTCGAAACCGTTGATTTCCGGCATGTTCAGATCCGTCAGAAGCAGGCTGTATTCCTTTTTTCGTATCAGTTCCATCAGTTCCGCAGCATCGGTGCAGGTGTCGCAGTGTATTCCTTCCTGTGCATACATCTCTTTCAGCATCAGAAGAAGCACTTCGTCATTGTCGATGGCGATAATATCATGGAATGCACGGTCATGATGAATCAGTGCCTGATTTATCCGTTCCGGCAGTTCCCCGGTTGTCTGCATGGGTATTTCCACCGTGAAACAGCTGCCTTTGCCTTTATAGCTCTCCAGCCGTATCGTGCCGCCGAGCATTGTCACGATACGCTGAACGATAGACAATCCTAATCCGAAGCCGTCTTTTGTGGCGGCGTTTGACAGACGTTCAAATGCGCCGAATACCCGTTGCTGTTCCTCATCGGTCATGCCTGTTCCCGTATCTTCGACTATAAGTTTCAAGACACCGTTATTGTAAGCCGTTGTCAGAGAAACGCCACCGTTCTCCGTGAACTTGATGGCGTTTGACAGCAGGTTGTTGCCGATTTGCAGGATACGTTCCTTATCAGCCAAGACAATACAATCCATTTGATTGGTTATGGTAAGAGCCAGCCCCTTGTTCATGGCGATTGGCGTAAACTCCGTTTCAAGAATGTGCGTGATTACCGAAATCCGGCAAGGAGAGAAATTCGGCTGCTCCTTGCCGTTGTCCAGACGGAAAAAGTCAAGCAGTGTGTTAAGCATTTCGCGCATACGGTCGGAAGATTGCCGGATATTACGGACATACACTTTGATTTTGTCCGTGTTACAATCTTTCTGCATCAACCCAGCATAGCCTGTGATTGCCGTCAGCGGTGTGCGCAGCTCATGGGTGATGGTATGAACCGCTTTCTTGCGGGAGGCTATCAGTGCCTCGTTTTTCTCTATCGCTTGTTGTAGCTGTTTGATTAAATTTGTCGTTTCCCGTTTGTACCGCTTGATACGGTTAGTATTTCGGTGAATTATGATATATGAAATGATTAACAGAAGAAGAACGAACCCTGTCAAGCCACCGATTTGTATAAATGATTGCTCACGCATTGCGGCTATCTCTGTTTCTTGCTTTTGAAGGTCGGCTTGTACTTTCCTGTCTATTTGACAAATCAAACCTTGTAACAGACGGTTAAGTTCCGCATTTCGTACCGCAAGGCTGTCGGTGTGTTCCGACAGACGGCGGCTTTGCGCCCGTTGCTCGGCTATCATGTCCCGGTCAAGGGAACGGAGCATTGTTGTGGTCACGGTTGGCTTTGGCTTTTCTTTCTTGCCGAATATGCCGAGAAATCCTTTCCGCTTCGGTTTTTGCGGTTGTTCCTGCACACTTTTCTGTACGATTATGGGTACTTGACGAGTGATCTTATCATTGATGGCTTGTTGCTGTTCAAATACCTGCACGATTTGACGCATTTGTCGTTCCTTATCTTCGAGAAGATGGCGTACACTGTCTATGCGCTCTGCCGGATAAATCGTTTTGAAACGGCATAGCATACTGTCCATTGCCATGCGTTGATAATGGTAATGTTCCAAATCTGTATATTCCCACTCCAATACTGTCTCGCCCGATAAAGATAGCTCAATAAGAAAAACAAATATTTCGTGCGATTCTTGGCGAAAAGTATCTATATGACGATTCTGAACTTCCAATTTCTCTAATTCGTACCATTCTTTACGCCAAATATACATTATGCCGATAACCAATAGTGCCATCAACAAATAGCCGAGTGAAATTAGATTCTTGATTGATTTCATACTGCCTATAATTTATCCCAACGTCCATCTTTCAGATAAGGCAAAAACTCCCGTATCTTATCTACCGACCAGTCCCACCATTTCAAAGCCTGCATCTGTTCTATCCTATCAGGACTGAACCGCTTTCGTATCTCTTTGGCAGGGACACCACCCACAATGGTATAGGGCGGAACATCTTTCGTCACAACCGCCCTTGTACCAATAATAGCCCCGTCACCGATATGGACACCAGCCATAATAACGGCTTCATAGCCTATCCATACATCATTGCCTATTACGATGTCGCCTTTGTTGTCCCAAGCGGAAGCCACATTTGCCTTATCCAATTCCCAATCTTCATAAAACAGCGGGAACGTGTAAGTCGATAGTGATTTCAGGGTATGATTGGCGCAGTTGAACAGAAATTTTGCACCGCAAGCAATAGAACAGAACTTTCCAATTATCAGCCGTTCATGGTTAATGGGATAATGATACAATACGTTGTTTTGCTCAAACAGACACGGGTCTGAAACAAAATCATTGTAAATGGTATAGTCGCCTATTTCGATAGACGGGTCTTTTACGACAGCATTCAAATAAACGGTTTGCGTGTCACCTTTACGGGGATATATCTTGTTCATCATAACTTTCAGTTCTTAGTATTGTTTATATTTAAGATAAATGACGGATTGTGTACCAAGCAGCATTACATATAAGTATTCCACTGCCCAATATGCCGCTAACGGAACATCACAAAAATCTAATCCCCATAAGCAGAACAGATAAGCAATAGTAGTTGTCACCTGAAAAATGAATACTGTTCGTGTCGCTCCCGTTCCGGTGGCAGCATTCAGATAGACGTAACCGGGTAGTGCAAAGAAGTAATTCAATAGCATGACAAGAAAAGGCGGCCATGCAAGCTGTATGATAGCGGGATTTTCCGTATAAGCCCCTATAATGTGCTGGTGAAAGAACAACGCAAAAGCAATCAGTGGAATGCCTGTCGCATATCCTAAACGGATAATCTTATGTAAAAGTGGAAAAACTTGTTTCTTTTCACCTGCTCCAATCAGGTTACTCACCAAAGAACCGGTGACACCTGCCAACGCATTGACGATAACGGAAAACAGGGCGGAAACACTTCTTACAATGTTCGATACAGCCAATTCCGTTTCTCCCAAACGTTCGATAGCCACGAAGAACAGAAACCAAATGGCTACACTTGTAAAGAACTGGAGCATACTCCATACCGAGATAGAAAACACCTCTTTCAATACCGTTATATCAATACGCCAGTATAAGCCATACGCTTTTTTATCAATGTGCCGAAACATATATGCAGCCAATACAGCCAGCGAACACATTTCGGCAAATGAAGATGCGATAGCCGCTCCCGATATACCCATATCGAAGCCGAATATCAGGAGCCAGTTCAGCGGAATGTTTACCAGTACGGCAGTGAAAGCTGCCATGTTCAGAGCTTTTGTCTGTGTGATGCCTACCAAAAACGAGCGTAATGCAAGGAACGGGAAAGAGAACAACAATCCCCAAATACGCCAATCCAAATAGTGGATAACCGCATTATAGACATCATCCGAAGTTATCAGATGCTTCAACAGAACGGGAGAAAATATCTTGGACAGCAGACAGAGGAGTACCGCCAGTATCAGCAAGAAAAACAATCCCTGAAAGAACGTTTTTCCCGTTTCCGCATACTGCTGTTCTCCGTTATGGCGGGCAATTACCACTTGCAACCCCAAACTGAACCCGAAGCCGAGCATATAAATTGCCAAGAACCATATTCCGGCAAGGGCAGATGCGCCCAGTTCCACATCACCCACATGCCCTAGAAACAAAGCATCGGTAATATTTATCAGTTGTTCGATAAGGATGCTCATCATTACAGGAAAAGCGATGAGCCAGATTTTCTTATAGGTATAATTCATTTGTTCAAACCAATATGATACGATACATCCTGCCGCTTTAAGCAGCACGACAATCTTATAGATTTATAATAAGGGATAATGACAAAACAATGACAGGCAAACTTAAAACATAAGCCTGTCTATTGCTGAATAGCAATAATTGGAAGTGCTATTCGTTGGGCGTAGCTATATGCACAACTGCCATTTCATATTGTTGAACAACTATTTATTTTTCTGTTAGTTCTGCAAAGATAGCGTTTTTCCCTGAACTTATATTCTCAATTTATCAATTTCTTTCTGAACCCCATCTAAAAAGCGGGAAGCGTGCGCCCCGTCCATTTGCGTGTGGTGGAACTGGAAAGAAACGGTGAGCGTCGTTTTCAGCAGGTGGCGTTTGTATTTGCCCCAAATAAGAAACGGATTATTAAAAATGCCGCTATACATCCCGACAGCCCCGTCTATTTCATATTGTGCCAAGGCGGAGGTTCCGATAACCATGCTTTCCGTCAAGTCGTGATTGACGCAACTTTCAGCCACTTGTTTGGTAAGTTGCAGATAGTGTTGATTAAATAAAGATAAATCATCACAGAAAGGAACATCACACGAACTTACCTCGCCCTTTCTGTTGGCGACAATGGTGTTTACTGCAATGGTATCGTACTGCATCAGTTTGTCGTTTACGGGCAGCAGATAAAATTCTTTCACGCTCCTTGCGGCTTTGCCGATGCACCAGCACATCAACATATTAAACTTCATGCCCGATTTCCGACTGATTTTCACAAGGCGTGACACGTTGAGTGTCTTAAAGAACGTCACCATTGGCATAGGTGCGTTCATCCACATTTCAAAGGCGTATGCCCGGCTGGTTTCTTGGGGATTTACTTCTTTCATACTTAATGCTATTTTTATTTAATGAATCAGGTAGCAAAAGTAGGGGAAGCGTTTGAACCCGGATAGAACAAACGGGACATTTATACGGGATTGGTGAACAAATCGGAATATGGATTTGATATTTTCAGCAAAGACACGGGCGTATATCCGCAGAGTTTCTTGAACTCCCGGATAAAGTGCGACTGGTCAGCATAACCGCTGGTGTATGCTATTTGTGCCTGATTGATTTCTTTACCCGCTTGATGCTGCATCTGCGCCAAAGCCTTTTGGAAGCGGACGATACGGGTATATTCTTTGGGATTGATACCTACAAATGAATGAAACAACCGCTCAAACTGTTTTTTACTTAGGCAGGCAATGGCAGATAATTCGTTTACAGAGATTTGCGGAGTGATATATATTCGCTGTATGGCGGCATCTATTCTTTTAATTCTGTGTGTGGTATCAGCTAAATTATCGGCAATTTGTGACAACAGCCATTTTTCTATATAGCTTATGCAAATAGAATTATTCTCACAGTCGAATATTCGTGTAGCCAGTTCATTCAAACTTTTGTTTTCAAGGCTGTAACCGGACACTTCTCGATTATAAAAGAGTGAAGTCGGTATGTTCAGAAACATACTCATAGCGTGAGGGTGGAATACAACCACTATCATTTCTATATTTCCGTCTGCATATAGGTGTGACGAGAAATTAACTTGTCCGCTCACAGTCAGTTTGTCTTGTGTAACATTCAGTTCAGGGATATATAACGGTGCTTGCTTATGGAAAATTATTTGAGAGCAACCGATAGGAAAAGTCAGGGTATTCAAAAACTGGTTACTTTTGAATACCCAATAATATCTCACGTAAGGTTGCAATAGCTTACATGGTCTGTAAAAATCGAATTCCTCTTGAATCATTTTACAAAGATAGTAATTTCATATTGATAGCTAAGTGAACATTTGCAACTATTTATCCTCTTGAATATAAAACGACTACCTAAAACGACTGCACCATTATAAATGATATAGTCGTTTCAATTATAAGAATTTAGTTTTCAAGTCTGTTAAGTAATACTTGTCTTTGTCCTAAAGTTCCGAGTGCACGATTACAACATGATTGACAATGAAATTGTCAGTAAAAATGCGTTCATTTACCGAGTTACGTATCTGTAATGTGTATCTTGGGTATGTAACAGAATTATTCTTTCCGTTGTTCCCACTTGGCATACATTTCCCTTGAAAGTTCCACAATTTCCCGGCTCAGTTTCACAAGGTCAATGGTATGTTTCTCCAACTTGTAGAGCAACGCCATCGCCTTCTTCTCCGAAAAATGGATGCGCAATTCTTTAACGACCTGATTGTAGTTCGTACCGATGGCACGGAACTGGGCGTGGAAGTCCGACAGTTTGGTGTAGTAGTCCACCAGCGTCTTGTCCACCTTCAGGACCTTGAACTTCTGTCCGAAGAAATGCGCCTTGAGAAAGACGGCTTTCGCATACACGTTCGATTCCTCGTACATCGTCAGGAACCTGTTCCATTCCACATCGTCGAAGCGCACCATCACGCAGTGCGTCTTTGGGTTCAATTTGGGATTTCTCCCGTACTTGCTCTTCTTTTTCATTCTTCTTACTCTTTTAATTTTATGGTTTGTCCATTGTTTAATCTTTGATTAAGGAACCCCGAAATTATCCGACTGCGGAGGATAATTCTGCCCACGGCGGTGAAGGTGTTTTCAGTTACTTAGAATTATTCGGGTAACTGAAAATATATCTTGCTGTGTCTTTGAAGACACAAGAATCCTCCGCCTGGTCGGATTGGTTTGTGAGTATAATAACTCATTTGGAATATCAGTCAAGCCGATGGAGTGTATTCACCGACTTGATTGGTTCTACCGTAATCCGCTCAGAGTTTGCGCCACTGCTCGATATCCTCCCGGTAGGTTTCAAGGTGCAGGCGGGCGAGGTTCTCAATAAGTCCCGATGCGCTCATGCCACGCCCGCCGAGACGGCGGACAATCCCGTCCAGCCGGTCACGCACCTCACCGCTGACGAACACAGGCTTGCGGTCGGTTATCTTGGGAACTTGCAGGTAAGCGGTACGGTACTCGTCCAGCGACAGCCTGCGTTGCTTGCTGCTGACACGCTTCTGCGGCACTGCCATATCTTCGGGTGTTCCGCCTGACGGTTCATCCATCGTAGCTGTTTCCGCTTTTTTCATGACGGTCTTGCCGGGTTGTGCCGGCTGTTCCGGGTCCAAACCGACGTTCCTGTAGAAGTCGTCCATAGACTTCTCACTGCGGGATTCCCTGCGTCCCATTCTTTCCACGATTTCACGAGCCTGCTGCTCACTGATACTTGGTTCTCTTTTCATTGTCATAAAACAGATTGATTAAGTTATTACTGTGGTCTTGGTCAGTACCTCGACCGATTGTTGCAAGCAAAGTAAGACGTTTTAGTACAGTTAGTCAATCGTTTGGAGCCGATCAGGCAATTTTGTGTGACTTTGCTTTATGGTGACAGAGATATCGGTGAGGACTTCACAGATTTGCCGGACGTGAGTAGTCGGAAGAACAAAGGTGCGATTACAGTCAAGTTTGAATTAAGCTCTTGTTTTCTCTCTTGCCACATTGCTGATTTCCGGGATTAAGAATATACACCAAATCTGTGCCAACCTCTACCAACCTGTGCCACATGCTTCCACTTTCTGGAAATGCATTGCCGGATAACAGATTATGTATTCCTTTGCGGCAAAAGAAACAGTAACAATAAAAAAGTATGTATATGGAAATCGTATCTATTGAAAGAAAGACCTTTGAGGCGATGGTCGCCAAGTTCGACCGTTTCGTCAGTCGCATGGATGCCATCTGCCGGCGGCACGGAGAGAAGAAGATGGGCGAGTGGATGGACAATCAGGACGTTTGCCGGATGCTCAACATCAGTCCACGCACATTGCAGACGTTTCGGGACAACGGGACGCTGGCTTACTCGCAGATAAACCACAAGACCTACTACCGTCCCGATGACGTACAGCGCATTGTTTCCGTTGTGGAGGACAGGCGGAAAGAGGCGAAGTTCAAGGGAAGAACTATATAAACTTGATGAAATGAACGAAGTAAACTAACAATACCCACTAAATCCAAAGTAACATGAATGAACTGATTAACAAGGACAGCGAGTGGATAATCCACTTCATGGGCAGCCTCGACCGTCTTTTGGACAGCTTCGAGCATCTGACTGCCAATTACCGCCCGACACTGAACGGAGAGCGTTTCTTCACCGACAAGGAAGTGTCGGCCCGGCTGAAAGTAAGCCGCCGGACACTTCAGGACTACCGGAACGAAGGGCGCATAGCCTATATCCAGTTAGGCGGCAAAATCCTCTACCGTGAATCCGACATCGAAAGGATGCTGAATGACGGCTACCGCTCCGCCTATCGGCTGACAGACACATGATTTTCTTGAAGGAGTGCAGTTTGCCGTCTGCCCTGTGATTGTGTTAACAACGGACTTTCAGCAAAAAGAGAAAGGAACGGCTTACGGACGGAGCGTCAAAATCCTGTTTCGTTTGTAAGCCGTTCCTCTCTTCTTTTTTCTGATTTCCCATCAGTCGCTTGTTTCCGTTGCCGGATGCTCTTCAAGCGTATGGTAGGCAGTGGCAAGGTTTTCGGGTTGAATACGCTCCGCAGGAGGAAGATTCTGCCCGAAACGGCTCTGCCGCCCGACCTTGCCGCTGCCATCAAGCCATGCGCTACCTTTGTATCCGTGCATCGGAAACAGGTGGCTGGTGGAATAAACCTTAACTATACCATCGGTTGTTACCTCTGACGCTGGCAACAAATAGTGTAATCGGTGTAGCTTTCTTAATGGTGCTAATTTCATTTATTATAAACCGTCTGAACAATACACTCTCTTTACTGCATATCCTGAATGCAACGGCTATAATCACTTCAATGTTATAGACATCGTAACTGATGCCATCCGGTTGTTTGAGATACTTCATTGTGTCAAATTCGTTCAGTTCCTTGTTCTTGTAAATGGAATAAATAACCTTGCGAATATCACATGAGAAGACTCCGAACAGGTCGGCTATCTCAAATTGTGTCATCCACACGGGTGCGGTCGACATAATGACCACACCCTTTTCACTGATTGTTATTATACCTCTGTTCATAATGGGGTGATTTGATGTTTGTTATTTTCGCTGTTTATATTTTCGCCGGCCGATACTTTCTTTCTCCGTTCCATCAGCTTGTCCATGTCCTTGGAAATCTTGTCATCCGTGATTTTGGCATAGACTTGGGAACTGGTGATATTTGTATGTCCCATCATCTTGGCGATGCTCTCTATCGAAATGCCAGCGGAAATCAACAGGGTTCCGAAGGTGTGCCGGGCTTGGTGATGGGAGAGATTTTCTTCAAACTCCAGTGCGTTACCGATGGAATGCACCTCATGCCAAAGTATATCACGGATGGGCAAAGGGAAAACGGGGTTGGTATCATCGGTCGTGTTGTAAAGCGACAATATACGCTCTGCCACGGGATGCAACGGAACAAATGCTTCCACCTTGGTCTTACCTCTTTTTTTGCGGATATATTTCCTGCCGTCCGCAATCTCCCCGATATGGTGCGGATAGAGCCTGTGTATATCCACATACGCCAGACCGCAGAAACTCGAAAAGATAAACATACGCCGTGCCAATTCCATGTTACTGTCCTCAAACGGAGTTGCCATCAGGCGTTTCAATTCGTTACGGCTGATATGTTTCAGCTTTGGAGGATTCTTCTTTTCATATTCCACGTCCTCGATAGGGTTGGCACGTATGATTTCCCTGTCCACTGCAAGATACAACAACCTGTTGAGCCAGCACAGGCACTTGTTCATCTTGTCTGTGCTGCATCCCAAGTCCTTTAACAGGAATGTCTTGTAATCATTGCCGAACCCTTCCGTTATTTCCTCCAACGGTATATCCTGCATGTCATACACCGATTCTATGTACAGCCTGATACAGTCTTGAAAGATAATGGATTGTCGGTAAGTGGAGCGTGATTGTATCTCGACAGAGCGTTTCTTCAACCTCTCCAGCTCTTGTTTGCCTGTTTGTAACAGGGTTGTGGGCAAGGAGCTTTCCGCCACTATGGTATTTTTCAGCAATTCCGCACTGACAACACCCTGTTCTTTCAGTATGGTGCCGTATGTATCTTCAATGTGTCGGCGATATTGGCTTAACCGTCCGTTTGTGCGAACGTCCTTTACCTCGCCCTTTTTACTGTTCCAATCATCTGGATTGCAATAAATACCCGTGGAAAGCACCGCCTGTTTGCCATCTATGGAGATTCTGCACCAAATGGCGGTCGTACCATCAGCTTTCACCTTGCTGCGGTTGATGTAATAGAGTTGTTTGAATGTACTGCGCATAACTGATTATCTTATTGAACTTGATTAAATAGTTGCATCAGAGAACAAGCACCAAGTCTTTGGTCGCTTCGATAAATGTGTCCATGTCCTCAAAAAGTTTCTTCGGGGTCACACGGGCGTAAATTTGCGTTGTCTGGATATTGGTGTGTCCCAACATTCGGCTGATGGTTTCGATAGGTACACCTTCTTCAAGCGTTATCAGGCTTGCGAAACTATGGCGTCCGACATGATAGACGATATCGGTTTTGATTCCTGCCAGTACACGGAGGCTCTTCATGTTGGCTCTCAACACGCGGTAGTCCTGAACAGGCAGAAGTGTTTCCCGTGATTCGTCCTTGTATTTGTCCAATAGGGCAATCGCTTCGGGAAGCAGTTTCACCCGTGCGAGGTACTCGTTTTTCTTGCGGTGGTATTTCAGCCACAGGTTCCCGTCATCGTCGGAAAAGAGATTGTCCCGCGTGATGGACACGGTATCGGCATACGCTGTTCCGGTGTAGCAGGCAAACAGGAACAGGTCACGGGTGAGGGCAAGCGAGGGCCTGCGGCGCACGGATATTTCCACGTCACGTACTTTCACAAACTCCTCCCGTGTGAGTGCCTTCGGTGCGCTGATTTCCTGTTTCGGCAGCTTGAAGTTGCAGAAGAAATAGCGTTCGGAATGTCCCTCCTTGTAGGCGATGCGGCATACCTTCTTCAAAAGGGCAAGGTAATGGCGCACGGATTGCAGGGATTGTTTCTTCTCATCGAGCACATAGTCCTGAAAATCCCGGATGAACCGCTCGTAAAGTTGCCCGAAGGCGACATCCTCCGTCTTGAATCTCTCACGGATGAACCCTGCGAGAATCTGCCGTGTGTAGTAATACTTGGAGTATGTTCCCTCGGCACGGTCGATGCCTATACGCGATTTCAAGTCCTCGTTGATACGGTCAAACTGTTTCAACAGGGTCATCTGCTTATCCATGCTCCCCTGAAACATGTCCTTGACTGCCGTAGCGTCAAACTCCTGCTTGCGCCCCAACAGAGAATCAAATGCGGAATTGATGGCAAGCAGCAGTTTCTCAATCTTGGCGTTGGTTTCAACCGCCTCTTTGCTCTTGCCGTTCAGACGGCTTTCACGGGGATTCCATAATTCGGGAGTGCAGGACAGCTTGCATCCGAACTGTGCCATTGTGCGGTTTACCGTGATGCGCCCCATGATGGGAGCCTTTCCCGATTTGTCCAGTCCGCTCTTTTTGAGGTAGAGCAACACCTTGAATTTTTCTACTTTCATACGCTTATATTTTTTAGTGCAAAATTACTTGCCGTATAAGCGTTCCTTGATATGCAAAATATTGTGTATGAGCGCAAACAAAACGGTGAGGATTTCTTTTCATTGCCTGCCGTTACCTATTCCTGTTTCGGTAACTGCCCGGCTAACGGTTTGGTAACTGAACAACCTCAATATTTCGTTGTCATTTGCATTTTTCCAACTTGGCAGAACACTGAAACAATGCTCATTTCAAACGGTTTACGTTTTATCTTTACCTGTTCGCTTTTCCTTGCACAGCCTATCACTTTCCACGTAGCCCGGCATACGAACGCCACCACCGTGCTGCTCTCGCACGGTGTGCCCATCGAGA
>OLQD01002271.1_pt1 | contig 14166 bp, 8 predicted proteins | sample 1672841 | NCBI WGS metagenome assembly OLQD01 (sample SAMEA3136729, study PRJEB25190) | human gut metagenome | biome: human gut; feature: human-associated habitat; material: faeces | place: Austria | collected 2013 | reverse complement strand
AGAATACGTCCAGCTGCTTTTCCGGCAGCCACTTCACGCCCTCGCGGACAGTGGCAGGCTTCAAAAAGTCCAGTGCTACCAGCAGCTTCTGAGAAGAATATTCAATGATCGAGAATAAACCGCATCCGATTGAAAAAGAAGTTCTTGCTCTCAGAAAATATACTGTATCTGCATTGCTTTCGGTTGGTTGCAGGAGTAAAATAAAAATGATTTATTATAGATTGTCAGAACCTCTAAAAGGTGATAAGGGTTAAAATAACAGGCGACCATCATGGAGCCAAAAGCAACCGGTGTCAACAGCCGTGCAGAGAAGCTGTTTGTACAGCTTTTCTGTGAGGCTTTTGGCCCAGAAAAGACCGAAAATTTGCAGGTCCAGTACCCCTGCGTGGACATCTATGGTCGGCACCGCTATATCGACTTTGCGTTGGAATCTCCTGAGTCCAAAATTGCAATCGAAATTGACGGCGAGACCTACCACAACCCCAGCAAGGTGTCCGAAAACAAATACGCTGATGACCTCCTGAATAGAAGTTCAGCGGCAAGCAAAAAAGCTCTTGACCTTTATATTAAAGGCCAAGAGCTTTTTGCAAAGATGATGCTGTAAAGAAGTAAAACAGTGAAAGCAATAAGAACAGGTGGTCAATTACTTTGCATTTTTTGCATGCGTTGCGCTAACCAGTGATTGAGAAGGCGTTAATGGAGCAAGCCATACTTTGCCGGTTCCCTTATAAACATTTACCAGACCCTCACCGGATGCGGCAGAACCAAGCAAGGTTTTTCCGGAACGTTCAACCGTAAAGCTGAGACTGCCGGACCAGCAAATCGCAAAGCTGCCATCAATTTTTAAAACGTCGTCTTGAAGGTCGATTTCTACGATTTCCGAACGGGGAACATTGCTTTCCAGTACACATACACCATTGCCAGCAAGCCGTAGATTGAAGAGCCCTTCATTTCCGAGTGCTGCAGAAGAAAGCGAGGAACGTGCCTGAATCTCGTGCTTGACAGTGGATTCACAGGCTAGGAACATGCCGTCTTCCATTACAAGACCGCCTGTCCAGTCACCGACATTTTCGGTCAGAAGATATTTATAGGTGGGTTCGGTCACGAGCACACCCGTTCCGACGTACTCCGGTTTGATTGCGCTTTCTTTTGTGACGGAACTTTTTACCATTTTGCCTAAGAAGTCGCCAACACCCTTCAATCCGGTGGTTGCTTGTACGTTGCCAACAATGTACTGCATTGCGCCCGCTTGGAGAACAAGCCCAACTTTTCCGTTGAGATTGGCAATGGCCTGTTTCCGTTTGACATTCATCTGGCTCATATAGTATTCTTCCATTGCATTGCAAGGCGCTACGGAGAAATCGACATTGTGCTCAACAATGGAAAAGATACCCTTCTGTTCGGTGACGATGTGACTTGTCTGATTTGCCAGATTGTTGATTTTAAACATAAGCAAATACCCCATTTCAAAGTAGATTTCGCATTTTTGTATGCAAGATTTGGTGTCCGTAAAAATGCTTAGATAAGTAGTCACAGTACAACTGAATAACTCCTTAAAATTCAGTGTATCATACGTCAACTGAAAATACTATCATCAAACCACACAAAACGTTTGAGACTTTTTTGGCGAGGGGAGAGTATAGGAGTTGAAAGTTTGGCCAGTGAGAATATAAAAAACAGGTTACTGATGCAAGTCGAAAAACTGCCGTTTGTAGCAGATCTGTAGTAAATTGATTCTATTTGATGAATCATCGTTCTAAAAAACGAAAAGTCATCATGCATCACACGCAGGGGGTCTGGGGTTCAGGTGTGTTTTTTGTTCACGGAGGTTTGCGTTTACGCAACGGAGCGGTAAACAATCAAAGGCAGGGTATCATCACGGCGATGGTATCCTGCCTTTTTGCTTTGCAGAAGGGAGCTTGCGTTGTGCGCGCCTGACCGCTCCTACAAGACAGGCGTCTAAAAACAGCCTTGTTTCAAACAAGGTTTTCCATTGCATTTCACGGAAAAGTGTGTTTCAATAAAAAGAGTGATACGGCAATCAGACGCAGAGAGAAGGTGGGGGCAGGATGTTCAGGATCGCGATCGTGGAGGATCAGGATGAAACACGGGAATGCCTGAACCGGTTCGTCCGGCAATATGCCGAGGAGCAGGGAGTACAGGTGGAGATCAGCCTCATTACAGACGGCTCCGAAATCGCAGAGCACTATACGCCGGGGTTCGACATCATTTTTATGGATGTGGAGATGCCCCGGCTGGACGGCTTTGGCGCTGCCGAAGCCATCCGGGCAGTGGATGCGGAGGTGGTGCTGGTCTTTGTGACCAACATGGCGCAGTATGCCATCCGAGGGTACGAGGTGGACGCACTGGATTATGTGCTGAAGCCAGTGAATTATTATCAGTTCTGTACAAAGCTCTCCCGCGCCATTCAGCGGGTACAGCGGCGCAGAGGCGGGCAGGTGGTGTTGCAGCTGGCGGGCGGCGGCATCCAGCTGCTGGACACGGCGGATATCTATTATCTGGAGACTCACAGCCGGATGCTGTACTACCACACCTCTAAGGGGGAGTTTGCGGTGCGCGCCAGCCTGCAAAGCGCTGAAAAGCAGCTTGCAGAGTACCATTTTGTCCGCTGCAACCAGTGCTATCTGGTCAACTTGGCCTACGTCAAGGGCATTGAAAGCGACTTTGCCCTTGTGAAAGACGACCGGCTGGAGATCAGCCGACGGCAGCGCACGGCCTTTCTTACCGCAGTGGCGTCCTACATGGGAGGTGTGCTGTGACCACATCCCTGCTGAACAGCCTGCTCCGGGCGCTGCTGCGCTGGGGTGCAGCGCTGGTCTTTTGTCTGCCCTTGCGGCATCGCTCCCATTTCTGGGCGCGCGCCTGCGGGATGCTGTTCCCGCTGCTTTTGCTGGCGCAGCTGCTGGACCCGCTGGCACAGTCCACAACACTGTGGCAGCAGCAGCTCTTGCTGCTGGCGCTTTATATCTCCTTTTTTGCGCTGCTGGGTGGAATGATCTACCTGTGTACGGATATCAATAAAAAAGGAGCCATGTACTGTGCGGTGTGGAGTTTGCTCATCGCGCAGTGCGCCTACGAGGGCTGGTGCTTTCTAGAGCTGCAATTTGCCCGGTACGGACACCCGCTGAACATGGCTTCCCCTTGGGCGGTTCTGGTACAATTGCTGTCCGGGGCGGTATTCTTTGCGGCAGTGTACATCCTGCTGGCACGGCAGCTGCCTTATAAAGGAGAGTATCATATCGGGCCCCGGCAGCTATTCAGCGCATTTTTTATCGGCATCCTGTTCATGGTACAGGCAGCGGTGCTGGACAATTTCCGCGCGGAACAGTTTCCGCGGAGCGTTATAGCCACCATTCTGATCGGGCAGTTCTATTTTATCACCCTGCTGTATTTTCAGAGTGAGTTGTTCAAGAAATCTGCCATGGAAAAAGAGATGAATGCCCTGAACCTGCTGTACGAGCGCCAGCGCCAGCAGTATCAGGTGGCACGGCAGAACGTGCAGATCATCAATAAGCGCTGCCATGAGCTGAAGGTGCAGATCGCCAATCTCCGCAAGCTGTCGCCTGAAGCGGTGCCGCCGGAGCGCATCGAGGAGGCCGAGCGCGCAGCCCGCCTTTATGATGCGAACCGCAACACCGGCAACGAGGTGCTGGATGTGGTGCTGACCGAGAAGAGCCTGCTGTGCGAGTCCCGGGGGATCCAGCTGAATGCCGTGGCAAACGGCAGTTGTCTTGGCTTTATCGAGGCAGGGGATCTGTACGCGCTGTTTGCCAATGCGCTGGACCATGCTGTGGAAAGCGCAGTGCAGACCGCCCGCCCGGAGTGCCGGGTCATCGACCTGCTGGTCTGTGTGCGGCAGGGCTTTGTGGTGGTGAATATCATCAGTCCGCTGCGCCCGCCGGAAAAGCAGGCAAACCGTTCTGCACAGTATGAGCTGAAGGTGATCCGGCGTATCGTACAGAAATATAAAGGCACGCTGACCTTGGAGGAGCAGGGCGAATTCTTTGCGGAAAAGATCATCTTTCCGCTGCAAAAATAAGTTAAGGAAACGGCAGCCGCCGCAGAATTTTCGAAAACGGAAGTCCTGCGGCGGCTTTCTTTTTGCGGTTTGTTGGATACATCTGTTTGTGAAAAATATACAAATATGCCGGTTCACATTTGGAAGCTGAAAACCGAATGCGCACGCAAAGCGACCGATTTTCGCGGGCGTCTTGCGAAATGCGGTTGCTTTGATAAAATAACAACGAAAGAAAAATGTACGGAAAAATTACCGGAGCACAGCAAAAAACAGGAGGAATCGGATGCGTAGTATTGCAAAGCTTATGAAGGACTGGCAGTTCACCGGCCCGGACGGCGTGACCGCTGCCGTAGTACTGCCCCATACTTGGAACGCCGTGGATGGACAGGACGGTGGTAACGATTACTGGCGGGGCACCTGCACCTACCGTACCAGCTTTGCAGCACCGGCCTTTGACCCGGCACAGCAGCAGGTCTGGCTGCAGTTTGAGGGCGTCAATTCCAGCGCTGCCGTGCTGCTGAACGGTCAGCAGCTCTGCACCCATGACGGCGGCTACTCCACCTTCCGGGCAGAGATCACGGAGCTGCTGCAGGCAGAAAACCAGCTCACGGTGCAGGTGGATAACAGCGTCAACGACCGCGTTTATCCCCAGAAAGCAGACTTTACCTTCTACGGCGGCATCTACCGGGATGTAAGCCTGCTGGTGGTGAACAAAAACCACATTGCATTGGGGCACTTTGGCGACACCGGCGTGAAAATCACCCCCGATCTGAAAGAGGGCAGCGCCGACATTCAGGTGGAAACGCTGGTGGAAGGCGAGGGCACTGTTGTGGTGGAACTGCTGGATGCCGAGGGCAGCACCGTTGCAAAGGGCGAGGGCTCAAAGGCTTCCCTCCATTTGGATGCTCCCCACCTGTGGAACGGCGTGAAGGACCCCTACCTGTACACCTGTATCGTCCGCTTGATGCAGGAAGGCAAGCCGGTGGACGAAGTGACCACCAAGGTGGGCATCCGCAGCTTCTCTGTGGATGCAAAAAAAGGCTTTTTCCTCAACGGCAAGCCCTACCCGCTCCACGGCGTTTCCCGCCATCAGGACCGCAAGGGTCTGGGCAATGCCATCACCCGGGAGATGCACGATGAGGATATGGCGCTGATCCGGGAGCTGGGTGCAAACACCGTCCGGCTGGCGCACTACCAGCACGACCAGTATTTCTACGACCTGTGCGACAAGTACGGTATGGTGGTCTGGGCAGAGATCCCCTATATCTCCGAGCACCTGCCCAATGGCCGGGAAAACACCATCAGCCAGATGAAAGAGCTGATCCACCAGAACTACAACCACCCCTCCATCGTCTGCTGGGGCGTGTCCAACGAGATCACCATCTCCACCAAGGACAAGGCGGATATGCTGGATAACCATCGGGTGCTCAACGAGCTGTGCCACAAGATGGACCCCACCCGCCTGACCACCTTGGCCTGCTACGCCATGTGCGGCCCCTTCAACCCGGTGGCGCACATCACCGATCTTGTCAGCTGGAACCTGTATCTGGGCTGGTATGTGCCGGGGCTGTTTTTGAATGACCTGTGGATGGGCTTTTTCCATCTGGTATACCCCAACCGTCCGCTGGGCTTTTCCGAGTACGGTGCCGAGGGAATGCCCAACCTCCACAGTGCCCACCCCCGCCGGGGCGACCACACCGAGGAGTATCAGGCCAAGTACCACGAGTACATGCTGAAGTGCTTTGACCGCCACCCGTGGCTGTGGGCGACCCATGTCTGGAATATGTTCGACTTTGCAGCAGACGCCCGGGATCAGGGCGGCGAGCCGGGCATGAACCACAAGGGTCTGGTCACCTTTGACCGAAAGACCAAAAAGGACAGCTTCTACCTCTATAAAGCATGGTGGAGCGAGGAGAACTTCGTTCATATCTGCTCCAAGCGGTTCACCGACCGCACCGAGAAGGAGATCGAGGTCAAGGTCTACTCCAACCAGAAATCCGTTACCCTGTATGCGGACGGCAAAAAGCTGGCAGAGCAGACCGGGGAGCATATCTTTAAGTTCCGCGTGCCGCTGCACGGAAAGGTGGAGCTGAAAGCCGTTGCAGGCGACTGCATCGACACCGCCTGCTTCCGCAGCGTGGCGGCCCCGAACCCCAGCTACAAGCTGGTAAAAACCAAGTCGAAGAGTGCGAACTGGGTCTGAGTACCGGTCCACACCTTGGAATAAATTGCCGCACTTTGGAAAATGGCTGCGCCACAGCGGCCATAAAAAGCCTGCGGCGATCGCTGACACACACAAGAAAAGGAGAACAACATGAAGAAGGGCAAGAAGAAAGGCTCTGGCGTTGTACTGTGGAGCATCCTTACGGTGCTTTTTACGGTACTGTTCGCCGGTGCCTGCATCGGTTCCAATCTGGCATTTGCCAGTGCACAGGCCGTGAACATTGCACTGAAGACCCCCACCCACAAGACCGTGGGCAAGGACGACAGTGCCGTGTATTACGAGAGTGATTTCAGCAGTGTGGAAGAGCTGGAAGCACACGATAAGGAAATTGCAGAGCAGCTTACCGGTGAGGGTGCTGTGCTGCTGAAGAACGATAACAACACCCTGCCTCTGGCTGCGGGCAGTAAGGTGTCTACGCTCAGCCATTCCAGCGTGGACGTTGTGACCTGCGGTACCGGCTCTGCCGATATCGACACCTCCAAGGCTCCCACCTGGAAGCAGGCGCTGGAGGATGTGGGCTTTGACGTGAACCCGGTGCTGTGGGACTTCTACACCAACGGTGCAGGCAAGGACTATGTCCGCTCTCCCAGCAAGGGTACCAGTTTGGGTGACCGCTCTGCATGGCACATCAACGAAGTGCCTGTCTCCCTGTACAGCACGAACGTCAAGGCTGCGGATGCGGCAGCCGGTGCAAACATCACCGATGTGCGCTCCAGCTTTGCCTCCTACGGCGATGCTGCGATCGTGATGCTCTCCCGTGTGGCCGGTGAGGGTGCTGATCTGGAGTACGGCGATTTTGTGGATGGCACCAATGTGCTGTCCCTGACCAACGAAGAAAAGGATATGCTGAAGATGGCTAAGGAGGAGTTTGCACGCACCATCGTGCTAATCAACTCCACCAACGCCATGGAGTGCGATTTCCTCAATGATCCAGAGTACGGCGTGGATGCTGCTTTGTGGATCGGCTACACCGGCTCCTACGGCCTGAATGCCGTGGCAGATATTCTGGCCGGCAATGTGAACCCCAGCGGCCATCTGGTGGACACCTACTGCTACGACAACACCACCGCACCCGGTCTGGTGGACTACTACGCAAACCAGTATACCAACTATGACGAGAAGGATACCAGCAAGTGGTATTCTGTTGCAAACGGCGGTCTGGACGGCAACGGTTACTACACCACCTATCAGGAAGGCATCTATGTGGGCTACCGTTACTACGAGACCCGCTACGAGGATGTGGTCATGGGCACCCAGAACGTGGGCGAGTACGACTACGCCTCCACCGTGGCCTATCCCTTTGGCTACGGCATGAGCTACACCACCTTTGACTGGTCCAACTTCCAGTCCTCCTACGATGCCGCTACCGACAGCTTCAACATCAGCGTGGATGTGAAGAACACAGGCTCTGTGGCAGGTAAGGAAGTGGTGCAGGCTTACTTCCAGTCCCCCTACACCAGCTACGACCAGCAGAACAAGATCGAGAAGGCTTCTGTGGAACTGTGCGGCTTTGGCAAGACCCAGCTGCTGGCCCCCGGCGAAAGTGAGACTGTTACCATCAATGTGCCCCGCAGCGAGCTGGCCTGCTACGATGAGAATGTGGCACAGACCTATATTCTGGAGGCCGGTGATTACTACCTGACCGCCGCACGCAATGCCCACGATGCTGTGAACAATGTTCTGGCTGCCAAGGGCTACACCACTGCCAACGGCATGACCGCCAACGGCGATGCCGCTTTCACTTACACCTACACCAACGGTGTGACCGATACCGAGACCTACTCCATCTCTGCCGCTACCGGCGAGAAGATCACCAACCAGCTGGATTCTGCCGACATGACCTACTACGGTTATGACGAGATGAATATGCTCACCCGTGCCAACTGGACCGGCACCTGGCCGGAGAAGATCGCCATTGAGGCCAACGATGCCTTGCTGGTGGATATCAACCCGTATCAGAGCTACAAGGGCATTGATGGCTCTACCACCGAGATGCCCACTATGGGTGCCGACAACGGCATGACGCTGGGCATGATGATCGGCAAGGATTACGACGATCCGGATTGGGACAAGCTGCTGGATCAGGTCACCTATGAGGAAATGGCCGAACTGGTGGGCAAGGGATATCACAACACCGCTATGGTGCAGAGCGTTTCCAAGCCTGCCACTACCGATGATAACGGCCCGCAGGGCTTTACCCAGACCCTGACCGGTGTAGCCACCTGTCATGCTGCTTACAGCGACGAAAACATCATGGCCGCCACCTTCAATGTGGACCTGATGAAGGAAGTGGGCATCTGCATCGGCAACGATATGCTGGATCTGGGCGCTTCCGGCCTGTACGGCCCTGCTATGAACATCCACCGCACCGCTTACTCCGGCCGCAACTTTGAGTACTACTCTGAGGATCCCTTCCTCTCCGGTAAGATCGCAGCCGCCGAGGTGGAGGGCATCCAGTCCAAGGGCGTGTATGTCTACATCAAGCACTTTGCCCTGAACGATACGGAATCCAAGTGCCGCTGCATTGCAACCTTCACCAGCGAGCAGGCCATCCGCGAAGTCTACCTGAAGAGCTTTGAGACCGCTGTCACTGAGGGCGGTGCCAAATGCGTCATGAACGCATTCGCCCGCATCGGAGGCATCTGGTCCGGCGCACACAAGGGCCTGCAGACCAACATCCTGCGCGGCGAGTGGGGTCTGACCGGCTTTAACCTGACCGACTTCTCTGGCAATGCCGCCTTTGCAAACTACGGCATCACCATGAAGAGCTTCGACGTGGCACAGGGTCTGCTGGCAGGCACCGACAGCTGGGATTCCAGTGCACAGCAGTGGACCAGCGAACTGATCAAGACCTATCAGGGTGACCCCGATATCACCCAGGCCATGCGGGAGGCTACCCACCGTATTCTGTACACTGTGGCCAACTCCAATGCCATGAATGGCTTTACCGCAGATACCAAGATCGTGGGGGTGACCCCGTGGTGGAAGACCGCACTGATCTGCGTTGATGTGGTGCTGGGTGTTCTGGTGGCTGTCAGCATCTTTATGCTGGTCAAGCGCATCAAGGCACGCAAGGCCGCAAAGGCTCTGACTGCCCCGGCGGAAGATCAGGAATAATCAACCCTCCGAAAAATCAGATTTTCGCAAGCGGCAGCCTGCCCCGAAGGCGGGGTGGGCTGCCCTTCTTTTTCAAAAGGAGAGACCGCAATGGGCGAACAAAAAACAACGGCGTCGAGTGTGAACCGCGCCAAAACCTACCAGCTGGTGCTGTTTCCGCTGAACAACGGCGCAACGAACGTGTACTATGTGCTGGTGCTTTCCTACATCGCCACTTTCGGCAGCAAGGTGCTGGCGCTGAGTATGCTGTTTGCTTCGGTGATGGTCACCGGTATGCGTCTGTTTGACGCTATCACCGACCCCATCATCGGTGCCCTCATGGACCGCACCAACGGCAAGTTCGGCAAGTTTCGGCCTTTTATGGTCATCGGCAACCTGATCATGGCGGCCAGTGTACTGGCGCTGTACTGTCTCACCCCGCTCATCCCCGCCAGTGCCATAGGGCTGCGCTACGCCGCCTTTGTGGGACTGTACGCCGTGTGGGTCATCGGCTACACCTTCCAGACCAGCTGCACCCGCTCCGGCCAGACCGTTTTGACCAATGATCCCAAGCAGCGTCCGCTGTTCACCATCTTCAATACCGTGGGCAGCCTGCTGGGCATGGGTGCCATGCAGTTCTTTGCACCCATCCTTGCCAAGAACTATGAGGGCGGCTACGCCTCTGCCGGGTTCTTCCGCACGCTGGCACCGGTGGGCATCGCCATCTCCATTCTGCTCACCCTGCTGGCCGTCATCGGCATCTGGGAGAAGGATCAGCCCAAGTACTTCGGCATCGGCGGCGAGGTCAGCGAGAAGGTCAAGCTGCGGGAGTACCTCCAGATCATCAAGAACAATAACCCCATGCAGCGGCTGATGGTGGCCGGTGCTGGCTGCAAGCTGGCACTTTCCATCGCCACCAACACTACCGTGCTGTGCATGCTGTACGGCTGCATGATGGGCAACTACGACGGCCTGTACCTGCCCATGATGGTGCTGGGCTATGTGTGCAGCGTGCCCTTCTTCCTGCTGACCGTCCGCACCAGCCAGAAGGAAGGCCAGAAGGCCAGCCTGATGAAGTACGTCACCGTGGCGCTGGTGTGCTATGTGGGCGTGCTGGTGCTGCTGCTGCTCTGGGGCCGCGGCGATGCCTTCACCCTGTCCATTCTGGGTGAGAACGGCCTGTCCCTGAACCTGTACACCATCCTGTTCATCGCCTTCTTTGGCATCGGCTACGGCGCTTACTACGCCACCGCTGATATGCCCATCCCCATGGTTGCCGACTGCTCCGACTACGAGACCTACCGCAGCGGCAACTACATCCCCGGCATCATGGGCACCCTGTTCAGCTTGGTGGACAAGCTGGTGTCCAGCCTGTCCGCTACCGTTGTGGGTATTGCGGTCAGTTTTGTGGGCCTGCAGAGCCTGCCCACTCAGTATGACCCCTACACCCCGGGCATGAACTGGGTGGTCATCGTGCTGTTTTGCATTATCCCCATGGTGGCTTGGGCGGCTACCCTCATCGCCATGAAGGGCTACACCCTGACCGGTGCCAAGATGAAGGAAATTCAGGCTGTCAACGCCTGCCGCCGCGACGCAGTGGCCAAGGGCATGAAGCTGGAAGAAGCCATGGACAAGTGGCAGACCATGGAGCAGCTGCCGGAGGAGTACCGGATCTGAGACGCTGCCTGCAATAAACAAAACAGGGGCTGCTGCACAGGGAAGAAACCTTGTGCAGCAGCCCCTTATTGATTGGATAAGATCAGTCCTTCTTCTCTGCGGTGCGGGCAAAGAAGTTGGCAAGGACAGCACCGGAAATGTTATGCCACACCGAGAACACAGCGCCGGGGATAGTTGCCAGCGGATACTGTGCAAAGTGGGCAGCGGCCAGCGAGGTGGCCAGACCGGAGTTCTGCATACCGACCTCGATGGAAATTGCACGGCACTTGGTGGAATCCAGCTTCAGCAGCTTGCCCACGCCAAAGCCGGTGAGGTAGCCCAGCAGGTTGTGCAGGATGACCACGGCAAGGATCAGCAGGCCGCTGGTCATGATCTTGGCGGAGTTTGCAGAAACAACGGCGCAGATGATGAGCACGATGGCGGTGGTGGAGACCAGCGGCAGCACGCGGACAGCATTCTGAGTGAAGGCATGGAAGAAATGGTTGACCACAAAGCCCAGCGCGATGGGCACCAGCACTACTTTGACGATGGACAGGAACATGCTCATGGGGTTCACCTCCACCCGCTGACCGGCATACAGCAGGGTCAGCAGGGGAGTCAGGAAGGGTGCCAGCACGGTGGAAACGGCAGTCATACCGACGGACAGTGCAACGTCACCCTTGGACAGATAGGTCATCACGTTAGAGGAGGTGCCGCCGGGGCAGGTACCCACAAGGATGACACCGATAGCCAGCTCGGTGGGCAGGTGGAACAGCTGCGTCAGCGCCCATGCAAGGAAGGGCATCAGGGTGAACTGCGCAATGCAGCCAATGATCACGTCTTTCGGGCGGCTGAACACCACCTTGAAGTCCTCCGGCTTCAGGGTAAGACCCATGCCGAACATGACGATGCCCAGCAGGGTGTTGACCCATGCGGTCTTTACCACACTGAAGGTGCCGGGGAACAGCAGAGCCAGTGCCGCCACCACAATGACGATGGCGGCCATGTACTTGCCCACAAAGTCGCTTACTTTTTCCAATGTTTTCATGATAAACTCTCCTTTTTCCTGAACACTTATTTTTGCGGATGTAAAGGCAATGAAACATCCGGGAAATGGCTTTCCCGCAAACAAAAACGCCTTTGCCCCTTACGGTTCGTAAGAGACAAAGGCGTATAAACTCCTCTGCGGTACCACTCTTATTGCCGGTGCAAAGCCCGGCCCCTCAGTGCGCATCCAACAATGCGCGGCCCGTGATAACGGGGGCCTGCCGTTCCCGCTTACTGGGGCGTAGATACCGCCCATTCAGCCGGAAAGCTCGGAGAGGATCTTCCCACGGACGCCCTGCACTGCCTTGCACCATCCGGCAGCTCTCTGCAGCATTCTTTCCGGGTACTCTTTCTCGTCATAGCCGAATATTTCACTGCCACGGAGTATACTCCCCCGGGGGACTGAAGTCAAGGGATATGACCCGTCTGTTTTTTCATCTGGTTCATATCATGAGTGAAAGCAGTTCAGGCAAGGCCTGTCCGGCTGGCTTTGTCGGGCATGGCTCCTGCAAAAAAAGGTGAAGTGACCGTGGGTCACTTCACCTTTTTGTGCCTCATGTATTTTTGCTGTTACAGGATGCGCACCCGGATGACGGCGGGGATGCTGCTCAGCTTCTCGCTCAGGCGGGCATCCACGGCACCGGTGGCGTCCAGCATGGTGTAGGCCATGTTCTTTTTGCTCTTGTTCACCATGTTTTCGATGTTCAGGCCGGCTTCGGTGGTCAGGGCGGTGATCTGGCTGATCATGCCCGGCTCGTTTTTGTGGATGATGCAGATGCGCTTGCCGCCGGCGCGGGGCTGGTGCACCTCCGGCAGGTTGACCGAGTGGGTAATGTTGCCGTTGCGCAGGTAATCGCTCAGTTCCTGTGCCGCCATGATGGCACAGCTGTCCTCGGCTTCCGGGGTGGAAGCGCCAAGGTGCGGGGTGCACACGATGCCGGGACGGCCCAGAATGGCCTCGGAGGGGAAGTCGGTCATGTAGCCGGACACCTTGCCGTTGTCCATGGCTTCCAGCAGGGCGGCGGTGTTCACCAGCTCGCCGCGGGCGTAGTTCAGGATCTTGACGCCGTCCTTGCACAGGGCAAGGGTCTGGGTGTTAATGGTGTCCTTGGTGGTGGGCAGGTAGGGCACATGGATGGTGATGTAGTCGCACAGGGGCAGCATATCGTTCAGGTTTACGCAGTGGTGCACCTGACTGCTCAGGTTCCATGCAGCTTCAATGGAGATATAGGGATCGTAGCCGTAGACTTCCATGCCCAGCTCGATGGCGCAGTTTGCCACCCGGGAGCCGATGGCACCCAGACCGATGACGCCAAGGGTCTTGCCCTTGATCTCGTTGCCCACAAACTGCTTTTTGCCCTTTTCCACGCTCTTGGCCATGGCCGGGTCACCGGCCAGACTCTGACACCACTGGGCGGCAGCGGCCACGTTGCGGCTGCCTGCGATGAGCATGCCGATGACCAGCTCCGCCACGGCGTTGGCATTGGCACCCGGGGTGTTGAACACCACGATGCCCTGCTCGCTGCAGCGCTCCAGCGGGATATTGTTCACACCCGCACCGGCGCGGGCGATGGCAAGCAGATTGTCATTGAAGGTGGTGTTCAAAAGGTCGGCGCTGCGCACCAGAATACCGTCCGGGGCGTCGGCATCCACCGTGACATCGAACTGGTTCTTGGGCAGCTTTGCCAGCCCCACCGGGCTGATGGCGTTGAGCGTTTTGATGGTGTACATATCTGAAACCCCTCTTTATGCATTCTCTTTGCGGAACTTCTCCATGAAGTCCACCAGCTTATCCACGCCCTCGGCAGGCATGGCGTTGTAGATGGAAGCGCGCATACCGCCTACCAGACGGTGACCCTTCAGGTTGACAAAACCGGCCTCGGCGGCCTCGGCGCAGAACTTTTTGTCCATGTCCGGGTTGGGGCTAGTGAAGGTGACGTTCATGGTGCTGCGGTAGCGGTGCTCAACAGGGTTCGTGAAGAACTCCTGCCCGTCCAGATAGTCGTACAGCACCTTGGCCTTGGCTTCGTTGATCTTTTGCATATTGGCAAGACCGCCGATGTCGTTTTCCAGATACTTGAGCACCAGACCGGTCATGTAGATG
>OLQD01002268.1_pt1 | contig 14177 bp, 8 predicted proteins | sample 1672841 | NCBI WGS metagenome assembly OLQD01 (sample SAMEA3136729, study PRJEB25190) | human gut metagenome | biome: human gut; feature: human-associated habitat; material: faeces | place: Austria | collected 2013 | reverse complement strand
TCCGGAGCAGGGCGAGCTCCACTCCAAATTGCATTTTGGAGTGGAAAATACGTATGACTATAACGGTATCCCAGCATCTATTGATCCGATCACAACACCCAAGCTGAGCTATCGTGATGCGGGAGCGCAGATCGTAATAGATCTAAGCACTATAAATAAGAGAGTCTCTGCCGCACACCTCTATAATATGAGTGGTGAACTCATCAGGAGCTACAAGCTCTCTAGCGGATCCCTCGAAATAGACAAGAAGGAGCTACAACAAGGGGCTCACTACTTGATCCACATAGAGGGGATAGGGTCGCTCGTACTGCACCGCTAACCCGATCAGCTAGAGAAAGTTTCCCGTTGTAAAACGATGAGACGTCGCCCTGTAGGGACGCACGGGAGTGTCTAGCGGGAGGGCGTCCGTCCCCGTTAATACCACGATGCTGTAACTTTTGACACAACGGACGCACAGATCGTGCGTCCCTACAGGACGACGTGGGGGGATGACGTGGAACGAAAACAGGACGACGTTTCACTCCGACACCTCCGATCCGCTCTTTGCGACTTTACATATCTTTACGGGGGAATTCGTCCGATCCCCTCCTTTCTCGAATATCCACGTGGGAAATCTCAAATCTCCACGTGGATATTTTTTATTCCCCACGTGGAGGCGAATCATTTCTTCCGAAGTTTCATTTCATTCCTCCGAAGTTTCATTTCATTCCTCCGAGGAATTTTTTATTCCCCACGTGGAGATTTTGAAATATCCACGTGGAAATCACTTTTCCCCGACAGAGTTTCGTTTCGATATGTAATCTGCTCTAAATTATTATAACTGCTGCAAAAGTAAACAGTCTCACAATCTTGCTTGCAAGATTGTCCTGACTTTGCAGAACGGATGAAGCGCAAGGCGCTGAGGGTGAGATCTGAAGCTCACACACCTCCGTATGTGACCGAAGCCGAATCCCGAAAGCAACACCGCGATTCGCCTTTATGCAACAGTCTCTTTTGTAACGGGCCAACCCTGCAGCGTAACGAAAGAAGGCACCTGCCCCAGACGAGGAGCAGATGCCTTCCTTATTATATAGGTATGTACGCCACGAGGGGCGTCGACGCCCGTAGCTTGTGGCGCAGCGCTAGAGTAGGCGGACCGAGGTGATCATGTTTGAGGAGATCTCAGCCTGGGCACCCTGTATGCTACCAGTACCCTTAAGAGCCATCGTACCGAAGGTATTCTTGATCATACCCGTCTTGCGGTCCAGAACGATGTTGTCTATGCCATTACCCTCAATGACCAAGCCCTCGACAGTCTTGGTCGTCTTGCCGTTGGCACGGAGCGTATAGTCTGTATCAGATACAGCTACCAGTGTGACGACGCCCTCGTACTTCGTACTAGAGCCAGAGAAAAGCGGTTTATTGACCTTGATGGACTCACCCTGTGCTACAGGCTCTGCGGGGAAGAATGCTGGGCCTATTGACATCGAGAGAACACCCTCCTTGACGAAGTCATCTGCCATCTCACCCTCAAGCTCACCTAGGGGCTTAAACTTAGCGTCCACCCACTGAGTAATCTTCTGATTGACCATCTTACGTAGCTGGCTGGTTGCCTCGTCCTTAGCGTCTGAGTCGGTATCTAGATTTACCTCTTGTCCCATAGAGCTGGTGAAGACCTGCATGCGATCGAGGTTGATCTCCATCAGGTAGTTTCCATCCTTGACGTCCAGTACCTTATAGGTGTAGGTGAGAGTTTGGGCTTGCTTGATCTCCATCTGCTGACCCATCATAGATATGATCATAGGATAGTTAAGCGTCATCTGATAGGTGAAGGTCTGCCCCTTCTCCAGGTTCAGACGCAGATCGTACTTCTCCTGTGCGAAGACGGAGGTCATCACACCAAGGAGGAGTAGCGTGTGTAGAATAAACTTCTTCATCACGTTTGAGTGTGGATTGTCTGTGATTGCTTAACGTTGCGTACACAGTATGCCCTATACAAACCTTCTTAGTATACGGCTAGTGGGCATTATACAGAAGCGTTAGAGTAGGCGAAGCGAGGCGATCGCATTTGAGGCGACCTCTGCCTGAACACCCTGCACGTTGCCACTACCCTTGAGAGCCATCGTGCCGAAAGTATTCTTGATCATACCAGTCTTGCGATCCAGAACGATGTTGTTTATGGCATTGCCCTCAACGACCAAGCCCTCTACAGTTGTCGTCGTCTTGCCATTGGCACGGAATGTATAGTCTGTATCAGATACAGCTACCAGTGTGACGACACCCTCGTACTGCGTATCGGCATTCTCCCCTGCGAAGAGCGGACTATTGACCGTGAAGGACTCACCTGGTGCTATCGGCTCTGCGGGGAAGAATGATGGGAACATCGACATAGAGAGGATACCCTTCTTGACTAGGTCATCCACAAGTTCTCCCTCAGGCTCACCTAGAGGCTTAAACTTAGCGTCGACCCACTGAGTAATCTTCGTATTGACCATCTTACGCGTCTGAGTCGTTATTTCGTCTTTAGCGTCTGAGTCAGTATCCACATTCATCTCCTGCCCCATAGAGCTAGAGGAGACTTGGACACGATCGATGTTGGTCTCCATCTGGTAGTTGCCATCTTTGACATCCAACACTTTACAGGTATAGGTGATGGTCTGGTTTTGCTTGATCTCCATCTGCTGACCCATCATAGAGAAGGTCATAGGATTGTTGATCGTCAGCTGATAGGTGAAGGTCTGCCCCTTCTCTAGGTTCAGACGCAGATCATACTTCTCCTGTGCGAAGACAGAGGTCATCACACCTAGGAGTAGTAGGGTGGATAGAATAAACTTCTTCATCGCGTTTGAGTGGGGACTGTCTGTGATTGCTTAACGCTGCGTGCAGTATGCCCTATACAAACCTTCTTAGTATACGGCTAGTGGACATTATACGGCAGCGTTAGAGTAGGCGGATCGAGGTGATCGTATTTGAGGAGACCTCTGCCTGTACACCCTGCACGTTGCCACTACCCTTGAGAGCCATCGTACCGAAGGTATTCTTGATCATACCCGTCTTGCGGTCGAGTACGATGTTGTCTATGGCATTGCCCTCGATGACCAAGCCCTCGACAGTGGTGGTCGTCTTACCATTGGCACGGAATGTATAGTCTGTGTCAGATACAGCTACCAGCGTGACCACACCCTCATACTTTGTACTAGCATCTCCGCCAGTGAAGAGAGGCTCATTGACCGTGAAGGACTCCCCCTGTGCTATCGGCTCTGCGGGGAAGAATGCTGGAACCGTTGCCATGGAGATAATTCCCTGCTTAACAACGTTATCTACATTCTCGCCCTCAGGCTCTCCTAGGGGCTTAAGCTTAGCGTCTACCCACTGAGTAACCTTCTGATTGACCATCTTACGTATCTGATTGGTCATTTCGTCCTTAGCCTCTGAGTCGGTATCTATATTCATCTCTTGCCCCATAGAGCTGGAAGAGATCTGGAAACGATCGATATTGAACTCCATCAGGTAGTTGCCATCCTTGACGTCCAGTACCTTATAGGTATAGTTGATAGTCTGGTTTTGCTTGATCTCCATCTGCTGACCCATCATAGAGATGGTCATAGGATTGTTGAGCGTCACCTGATAGGTGAAGGTCTGTCCCTTCTTGAGGTTCAGACGCAGATCGTACTTCTCCTGTGCGAAGACGGAGGTCATCACACCAAGTAGTAGCAGGGTGGATAGAATGAGTTTCTTCATAGTTTTATTGTGGTTTGATTATACGTTGTTTACTTGACATTGTGCAGGTCATGCCCCATACGCACCTTCTTGGTATGCAGGTAGTGGGCATTGTACTGATTGGGCTTGATCTCTAGAGGCACAGTCTCCACGACCTTCAGCCCGTAAGCCTCGAGACCGACGCGCTTGACTGGATTATTGGTCATCAGTCGCATCTCGGTCACGCCAATAGCACGGAGTATCTGAGCACCGACACCATAGTCACGCTCGTCGACCTTGTGTCCAAGGTGCAGGTTAGCATCGACCGTGTCGAGCCCCTCGTCTTGAAGCTTGTATGCCTTGATCTTGTCCATCAAGCCGATGCCACGTCCCTCTTGGTTGAGGTAGACGATGACACCCGCGCCCTCCTGCTCGATGATCTCCATAGCCTTGTGCAGCTGCTCTCCGCACTCGCAGCGCAGACTACCGAAGATGTCTCCCGTAGCGCAACTGCTGTGCATACGTACGAGCGTAGGCTTATTGGTAGAGATGTCACCCTTGATGAGGGCAATGTGCTCTAGTCCGTTGCTCTTCTGGCGAAATGGTATGATGTCAAACATACCCCACTCGGTCGGAAGCTTAGCTCTCACACCCTCCTCGACGATGCAGTCGGTCTTGAGGCGATAAGCGATGAGATCCTCGATGGAGATGATCTTCATATCCCACTGCTTAGCGATCTCTACGAGCTGAGGAAGACGCGCCATGGTGCCATCCTCGTTGATGATCTCGATGAGTGCCCCAACGGGCTGGAGACCAGCGAGACGCGCCAGGTCGATAGCCGCCTCCGTATGACCCGCACGACGCAACACACCACGATTGCGCGCCCGCAACGGGTTAACGTGACCAGGACGAGCTAGGTCTGTCGGCTTGGTGTTGGGATCTGCTAGCGCTTTGATGGTCATGGCACGATCATACATCGAGACACCCGTCGTACAGCCGTGACCGATGAGGTCGACCGTCACGGTAAAGGGGGTCTCGTGTAGCGATGTATTCTCATGCACCTGCATATTGAGTTCGAGCTGGGCTGCACGCTCTTCGGAGATAGGCGTACAGAGTACACCACGCCCGTAGCGCATCATAAAGTTGACCTTCTCGGGTGTTATCAGTTCGGCGGCCGTGATGAAGTCGCCTTCGTTCTCACGATCCTCGTCATCGACAACGATGACAAACTTGCCCGCTTTGAAATCTTCGATAGCCTCCTCGATGGAGTTTAGTTTGAAGTCTTGGTTCATATTCTAGGAATACTATATATAAGGAGCAGATCACGCTGTCTGCGAATCGATCTGCTTGACAATATGGTTCAATATGGGTGGCATCTGATGCAGCTGTCTCTTGTTGCGCCGTAGGGCGATGCCTAGGTATAGCATCAGGAGCAAGGAGACCGGTAACAAAGGTATGCAAATCCAGACATATAGCTTGCGTTGCCAGAGGTTACTTGCCAATGTTTTCCCCAGGAGTGGGATGTTGATGAGCTGTGCAAAGATATACTTGTCGGGGTAGTTGTGGAGCGTCTCGACAGTCTCCTCAAGCTGCTGGTAGAGCTGCTGATACGCAGTGGCAAAGTCCGGCAGGCGATCCAGCCTTAGCCCCCTACTCTGAGCATAAGTCATACCGAGCAGTGCGTCCATCTGACTTTGCAGTTGCCCTATCTCACGTAGCACCTCCCCAGAGGTGGCGGGCTGCATGATAATCTCTTTGTACTCTAGTTGTCTTGAGTAGTTCGGGTGGAAGATGCGACGGAAGAGGACCACGTAGGCATCAGCATTGAGCGTGGCTGAGTCTCGCGAAGCCTTGTAGGTAAGGAAAGCACCCAGCGGTAGGATCACAGCACTCGACAGCCACATGCCAGCCCAGACGGGGATCTGCCCACTATTGATCATCTTAAGACCGAAGGTGTCGATGACGTAGTAAACGATGAAGATAAGCACCGCCAAGACCATCGGCGTACCCACGCCTCCCTTACGGACGATGGCTCCCAGCGGAGCACCCACAAAGAAGAAGAGCAGACAGGCCACGGGGAAGGTGAACTTGCGGTGCATCTCCTGCGCATTAACACGGTAGTCCGAGGCGGCATCGTCATAGTAAGTGTCGGCAATCTGCACCGACGAGGAGAGACTCTCGAGCCACTCTAGAGCCTGCTTGTAGCCCATCAACTTCTCCTGATCGGAGGCTCTATCCATCAGCGTATCTATCGTATAGGGTGGCGGCGAGGCGTGACCAGACTCAGCCCCTAGTAGCTCATCATGGCTCAACCGACGAGCCGTGACTGTCGCAAAGGGACGATGCGAGAGTTGATCTTGCTGTAGCCAAGCAGCAGCCTGTAGATTAGCACCGGGCATGGTCGAGCCAATATCCGTAGAAACTAGCGGCGGGAGCTTGGTATGTATCTCAAAGAGTACGTTGCTCCCCACCTGACGCCCCACGCTGTCTGTCGCCATACGGGTGCTATCGCTGTAGTTAATAAGCTCTCGGAGGTTCTTACCGACGAACTGAGACTTGAGGTAGTCATCGCCCATCATCTCAAAATTGGCATCAAAGGGTATGAAGATCACCTTCTCCGTAAAGTGCTCCTTGATATAGGAGGCGGGCCGCTCATCCGACGCTTGACTGCCTGGGATCAAGGTCGTCTGACTGCTGAGTTGCTCAAAGCTCTCGCCACTCCTGAGCGACATAATGAGATAAAGCTTGCTCTCGTCCATCAGCAAGCGGCCCGTATCGGCTAGTATGATGCGTGGCGTGCGCTGCTCTGAGAGGTCGTAGATCATTACACTATATAGGGTACTCGTCGCAGCATCTTTGTCCCCTACGTAGATACTGTAGCCATCGATACCGTTGAAAAATATCCCCTTCGGTATCTCTAGCTCTGGACGCGCATAGCGTGCCGAGAAGAGTATCTGATAGACGCGCACACTAGCCTTTTGCACACCCCTATCTAGATAAACGAAGAGCCCCAGAGCGATACAGGTCACAAGGATTACCAGCGGCTTCATGATCTTGCTCAGAGGCACGCCTGCCGACTTCATGGCCAGCAACTCCAGTCGCTCACCAAGATTACCAAAAGTCATCAGCGATGCTAGCAAGACGCCCAGCGGCACAGCCGTAGGCAAGACGTAGAGCCCTGCGTAGAAAATCACCTCCAGCAGTACCCCCACATCCATACCCTTGCCGACTAGGTCGTCAATATGCTGCCAGAGGAACTGCATCAAGACGACAAACCAGCAGATCAGCAGGGTCATCAATAGGAGAGGCAAGAAGGACCTCACCATAAAGATGTGCATGATCTTCGGCCGCAGACGCATACCTCTTACTTGCATGATCGTAGGATTGGGTAGGAGTAAGCTTTTTACTTCATGAGCTTGCCCTCACGCTTCAAGTCATTAAAGAGTCTATCTAGCACGGCATTGATAAAGGAGGCACTCTTAGCGTTGTCATACACTTTGGCCAGCTCGATGTACTCATTGATCGTCACGACGAGTGCTATGTCAGGGCAGCTGAGAGCCTCCGCCACAGCCATCTCCATCAAGATCATATCAACCAGAGCGACACGATCCTGCTCCCAGTTATCTAGTCGTGGCGTCAGCATCTCATCATACTCCTCACGATGTAAGAGCGTCTCTGAGAGGAGCTGATGTGCGTATAGGCGATCCCGATCACTGTGAAACATGGGGAGCAAGTCGCTCGGTAGCTCTAAGCCATCCTTAGCACCACGGCGCAATGTCTTCAGCGCAAAGTCCTGTATCGTCACCACAGGCTGATTGGTAAAGGGGATGACACGATAATCCTCCGACCCCTTGAGGCGCTCTACCGTCGCCTCCACCTGCTCTACAGTAGGCATCTCCTCGACCTCTAGACGCTCGCAGATAGCGGTCGCATCAGCCCAGTAGAAGGAGCTTGCCGCAAGATGCTCATTGAGCTCCGCCGTACGGAAGAGTTGCTTAAGGATATTGCTCCAGTAGTTACACTGCTCCTGCATAGAGAGCGTAGAGACATCTTCTGGTAGCGCACTATACGAGGGGTCTTCCTCGACCATGCTGTAGAGCGTGCGGAGCAACTGCTCATCCTGCTCCCAGCGCCTCTGCATCTCGTCGAGCGGATTCTGTATCTCCGTACAGCGCGCGATCTCCTTGACGAGGGTCATATCGGAGAGCCTGCGAGGAGTCACCTCGTCCGACGACTTGAGGAAGCGTCGCTCACGTATCTCTAGTAGCTCCCTCTGATAGGCTGCGAGCGCACGTATCAGATCTAATAAGTAGTAGTAGAGGTAGTAGGTGTGACGTAGGGAGGTCGTGAGCGACTGGTCCGCAAGTGCCACATCTAGACGACCGCTAGAGATAGACTGGTAAAGTTGCTGGAAGACGCGGATGCGTACGATAGACCGATTGATCATATCACTCTATGAAATAGATAAATATAGTAGGAGCAAATAGTTCACGAGGAGGGCACTACCCTTCCCAATCTGTAGTCCACGGCGACAAAATCAAGGCACCCGCCCTGCTGCCCACCGCAGATTCGCCACAAAGGTACAAAAAAGGTCTCGGAGAGGATCACCCCTAGACCGCTCCTTGAATCCGCAAGTCGAATAACCCACTGTCAAGACGCACGGCTAGCATCTCGTGAGCATGCTCCCGAGATTGTTCAGTAGCACGTTTATCTCAATCTCTCCGATACTTTTCGAACTACTCTGACCACAACCACCTCTCTCCACATAGGAATTTCTAAATCCCTAGGGAGGGACGAAGAAAAACTTCGGAAGAATGAAATGAAACTTCGGAAGAAATGACTCTCGCCCACGTAGTGTATAAAAAGCAGCCGCGTGGAGATTTAGCATTTTCCATGTAGCTATCACATCGCAAGCCCGCTTGACCAGAATAGGCTAACCAAGACCTTTCTCAGCATCTCAAAATAAGCATCCACCTCTACATCTGCTACACGTCTCATCGTACTACCCTACTCATGGCATTTAGAACGTTTTACCCTTCGCTTCATTCGTTGCAATTTTATATCTTTGTGGCACAAAGACAAGTATTCATCGAATGGAGGAAGCAGAGTTTAGCGACTTCCGTTATGATCCATGAGGGCGCAAGGCATAACTTGGGGGGTGAAGGCGAGCTTTTGTCTACTCCTTTGGCTAGCGACTCACGTCTTGATAGTATTTCTTTCAATGTGCGGCACAGAGCAAACGTATAGTACACTCACTTTATGACTAGTTCAAACATCCTCTCGTTAAATTCAATGCTCCCGTCTGAGCCTAATACTCAGATCATGAATCCTGCGACATACATTGGGATTGACTTTGGGACATCCACGACCGTTGTCTCCATCGCTACTATGGAGGATGGCATTGAGAAGATTAAGACTTTACCGATTAAACTGACACAAAGGCTTGCTGACGGGACCATCTATCAAAGCGAAAAGCTCCCGAGTGTCATCGCCTGGTATGATGGCAAGCTTCTTGTCGGGGAAGGTGCCTCCGACCTTAAGTATACACTCACCAAGGGGAAGAACATCTGGTTCTCATTTAAGATGGAGATCGGAGAAGACCTAGGAGCAAAGTACTACGATAGCGAAGTGAGCAACATAGAGGGTATAGAGATTCGGAACCCCAAAGACTGCGTCAGGGTCTTCTTTATGTACCTCAATATATTGATCAAGAAGTATTGCCAAGCGAATGGTTTATCTGACAATATCCTATACGCAGTAAGTATTCCAGCTTCATTCGAGGCCAATCAACGTAAGGAGCTAATGGAAGCCTTGGAGTCCAATGGGATGAGTGTCTCAAAGCAATCTCTTATTGACGAGCCTAATGCTGCCTTTATAAGCTACGTCAGTGACAGCGAAGAGTCTGAGACTCCCCTGATGATTAGCCCTCACTACAACTCCAAAGTCCTTGTATTTGACTTTGGTGGGGGTACTTGTGATATTTCCATTCTTGAAATTGGGAAATCAGCAAATGGTTTCTACTCAAAGAATGTAGCGATATCCAAATTCACAAAACTAGGAGGCGATGATATAGATCGGTACATTACCTACCAATACATACTGCCGCGATTTCTTGAAGCTAACGACGTGACAGCAGAAGACTTCAGATCAAAGGAGATTCAGTATTTCGCCACTCAACTCTACAAGATATCAGAGCGCTTGAAGATCCTTCTCTGCAAGAAGATCGCCAACCAAATGTATCGGTTAGAAATACCGGACTATGTAAAGACCCGCAACGACAAAGAGACTATCTCTATCCCCCTGTCAATAGAGTCTAAAAAAGGACTACTCACACAGCAAGACTTTTACCTTACAGTCAAGGAACTCTCTGAGGTAATGTCTGTGTTTATGAGACACTCTAGGCTTGCGACCAAGATCAAGAGGCAAGAAGACTATAACAACATCTTTATGCCTATCGAAAGTGCTATCAAAAAGGCAAACATAGAAAAGTCTGAGATAGACTATGTACTCCTTATCGGTGGCAGTGCTCAAAACCCATTCATTCAAGAAGCTCTAAAAAAAGACTTTGAGGATTCAGACATACTCGTTCCACAAGATCTACAGACTCATGTCTCTAAAGGAGCGGCCATACACTCTCTCCTTCTGAACGGGATGAACAAATGTATCATTCAGCCCATCACAAGCGAACCGATCTTTGTAATTACTAAAGACACTATTAACAAGACACTTATTCCCGCTGGTACCACAATTCCTTGTGACACAGTTGTAGTCGACGACTTAATGCCGACAAAAGATCACCAAGAGGCTATTGAGTTGCCTATATGCGTGGGTAATGCCAATAAGATGCTGTTTAATCTTAAGATCACACGTGATGGTGGCTTCCTGACGTCAGCGCGGGTTACTTTAACATTGGAGATTACAGCAGACAAGCTGCTACTCGCTAGGGCAGACTGCATGGGTGTGTCTTGTATGGTGGAGCCTCAGAATCCATTTGCAAATAAAGAGCTGACAACGGAAGAGCGTATCGTCTTGCGTGCCGAAAGACAAGCTAATCTAGAGACCGAAAAAAACGGTGGCGTACCTAGCAAAAGCTGCTTGGCAGCTCTGTGTCGGGCATATAGAGATGCAGGAAACGACTTTAAGGCTGCCGAAACTCTAGAACAGCAAAATGAGTTATATCCTAATCCTGAGGACTACAACGCTATCGGTGTGTATTATAGTAACTCGGGAAACGAAGACAAAGCCATCGAGTTCTATAAAAGAGCTTTAGAGTACAATCCCAATAATAGTCATGCAAACTTCAACCTGGGGCATACGCTATACTACCAAGATCTTCAGAAGTCAAAAGAATACCTAAACAGAGCGTACAAGCTTAACCCCAAAGATCCTTGTACCAACATCATGCTCGCAAGGATTGATCTGCAAGAAGGCAACGAATCGGCTGCAAAAGAGAAGTTTCAACTGGCCTATGATGTGTATGAGCAGCTCTGGAAGACAAACTCATTACATCGCTCTGATTATGGATGGTTCGCATCGGCAGCAGAGGCTCTAGGCAAAAAAGACAGAGCCTACGAGATCAGAAGTGCCGAGCCCAAGATAGAGCAAACAAACTATTACAACGAAGAGAACCTCACGCAGAGTAGAACAAAGTCTTTAACAGAAAAGTAACCCATAAAACCTATTCGATTATGGCATGGTTAGTCCCCGAAAACAAGTTAGATGACCAGCAGCGTGATTTTGTCGAAAACGTCGACATAAATCAAAGGAACGTCTGGATCAAAGGATTCCCTGGTTCAGGCAAATCCGTATTGCTAGCATATACTATGAAGCGAATCAAGAGAAAAGACCCTCAGGCCAGTGTCGCTGTAGTGGTCTTTACACACTCCTTGATTTCCATGTTCAAAGCGGCATTCGAAGAGATGGGCGTCTCTGCGAATATAATGACCTACTATCAGTTTATGGCAGGCTCATCGAGATATGACTATGTCTTAAGTGATGAGGTGCAAGATATGACAAGTCGTGTATTGTCGACGATGACAAGCCGTGCAAAGCATGTTATTGTCGCTGGAGACGAGAACCAGTCTATCTATGAGAGCGACCCTAAATTCCGAGAGCCTACTGTGACGCCCTCACAGATATCCGATTTGCTTAATTGTCGTAGCTTTGAGCTGGGTATTATCCATCGCCTTTCGAGCTCTATCATTACAGCTGTTGAGAAGTTCATGCCAGGCATGAATATCTTCTCCTCTCGTCGTGACCTGACCAAGAAAACGACTCAGATCAGACTATGCACAGCACACTCCGAGGAGGAGGAGGTTGAGTATATTATGCGAGAAGCGCAGAGAGCCGTCAATGTCGGAGATACCGCAGCCATCCTCATTCCTTCACAACAGAAGATCTTGACCTTCTTCCAGATGGCATTGTCCGCCATGGGCAAGAGTCAGTGGACTGTACAGCTTAATCAGTGGGGCAAAGTAAATTACAACAAGCTTAACCAGTACTTGAGGAGCAATGGCATCAAGTTACAGTATGTAGGAAATGGATATGGCTCACTGAGTGATGACGACAATTGTATCTGCGTAATGACCTATCACAGCTCGAAGGGACTTGACTTTGACAACGTATTCCTGCCATTCCTTAGCCAATCATTATACATCAATAGTAATGAGTCGCTAAGCCGTACACTCTTTATGGTGGCGATGACAAGGAGCCGCAACAATTTGTATCTGACACATAGTGGGTCTAAGTCTGCATATCTTTCTAACTTTGCTAGCGACTGTAGCGAGATAAATGTCCACAACGTCTTAAATGGACAGACGGGCTCATCGGGTGAAGGTAATATATTCGGGATCTAATCATGAAGAACTATCTAGCTGTCATACGTAGAGCCGATTTTATCGACTTGTACAAATATGGTTTTTCCTACCTAGACAAAAGCAGGATTACCGAATTCGACTGTGAAGTCTCTGCACTTCCAGATCGAACAGATATTTTCGACGCCCTCTTCAAAAGGATGAATTCTTTCGAAAGCTCTTTCACCTACTTGATCATCCACTACACAAAAGGAGATGGAGAAGATGCGGGAGACTATTCTTTTGTTCATATTGAGGAGTTGAGGCATATCTTCCCGCTAGACAGAGAGGCCCAAAGGGAGTTTGAGACCTCATTTGACGAACACATCAAAATCGAAGCTCCGATTTGGAGTGATGCTGTGAGGCTCGTGAAGAAAAAGCAACTGTTCCATAGCTCTATGCAAGGAGCAAGAAACGTATTCCACGTCTTTAAGCTCGATGGTTTCGACTCATGCAAGGAGGTCATCAGCGATGAAACCATCAAGAGACTACTCGCTGACGTTTATGATGACATCCGTCCCCAGGAAGACCTACCTATCTGGGTCTATTTGATGAGATATGAGCGTCATTCATTCTACCCAAAAGGTCCTTTTGGGTACTTCATGGATGTTGTCCATGTCATAGTCAACTTCTTGTCTAAGCAAGAAGTGGATGACACCGCTGTCGAGGCGACTAACATCTACAAGGTCCTTTGTAAGCTTCACATTCAGTACGAGAACAAGAAGCTAAAATCGCTACAAATCATGGATCTTCTCAAGAACGAAAATAGTGCAAAAGCATTCTTAAAGAAGGTTTCAACGTTCGTTCCCGACAGAGACTTTATTACAACTGCAGTTTGCTATCTCAATCTGCGAGACTTATACCAGGATAGTTTTTCTTATGATAAGAAGACTGTAGAGATATGCAAATCTAACTATGGAACGAGCTTTACTCTTGCTGCATATATGGTTGGTATAGCACTTAGCCATGATAAGACCTACTCCTGCCTTTACGAGACCCTCCCGCTGCCCATTTACAGATCTAGGGAAGAGATGGAAGCAATACGACAACGTAAACGAATGGAGCAGGCAAGAGCCAAGTCTGAGATGGAGTACCTCGAGCAAAAGCGCAGCGAAGAGCAAAAGCGTAAGTCCAAAGGCAAAGGTTCTAAAAAGAAAGTCGGGCAAAGAGGAGAAGATATATTCCCTTTTGGAGAACCTGGCCGCAGCCCGAAAGGAGGGGGCTATTACAAACTCTCATCTCAGCAGCCAGGAGAATCATATCCATCATCTTCAGAAGGTAAATACAGCTATACTCAGACATCTACCGAGAAACAAACGAGTAGTAAAAGGACTAATTCAACGAAGCAAATACTAGATAAGGTGTCTTCTACAAAGGACACCCCTGAAATATCTGTAGAGAAGAAGCCGACTCAAGGTAGTCTCTTCCAAGAAACAGAGATGCCGAGTACTCAAGAAGAAACTCTGAATACTCAAAAAGAGAGCCAGAGGACTCAAGCTGAGATGCCGAGTACTCAAGAAGAAACTCTGAATACTCAAAGAGAGAGCCAGAGGACTCAAGCTGAGATGCCGAGTACTCAAGAAGAGGCTCTGAATACTCAAAGAGAGAGCCAAGGGACTCAAGCTGAGATGCCGAGTACTCAAGAAG
>OLQD01002267.1_pt1 | contig 14182 bp, 6 predicted proteins | sample 1672841 | NCBI WGS metagenome assembly OLQD01 (sample SAMEA3136729, study PRJEB25190) | human gut metagenome | biome: human gut; feature: human-associated habitat; material: faeces | place: Austria | collected 2013 | reverse complement strand
AATTGTTGGGATAGATTACCACAAAAATCGCAGTGTGTCAACAAAAAACTTTGAAAACACGCCACTTTCGGCAGTGTGCAAGAAAACGCAAGGGAAACCTTGGTAAAAAGAGCGAACAGGATAACTCGTTCTGTTTGTAATGGAATGCCAACTCGGAACTTTTTTGAGCAGAAAAACAACCGTCCACTTCAAGTTGAGCTTGAAAACGGACGATCATTCTTGCAAAGTGATTTTCAAATTTGGGAGGCGTTTTGAAAGGCCTCATAGCGCTAGCAAGAGGTTATACAAAGACCATTTTTGCGTTGCCAAACACTTGTTGGGAAAGTCAAACCCTTGAACTGCATCCGGTGGATGCAGGCTGTGCGATTGCATCGCTGATTCGTTCAAACTCATCGCAGCCCTATATTATCGCTCACACTCCCGATCAGGATGTCAAATGCAGAAGCGGCCATCTGCATCTACGCAAACAGCCGCTTCATGATTCATTTTGTACTGGTCACTGCAGTACCTTATTCATCAGCTCTTGATAGCTGTCTACATGGTCGTATGTCACAAGACCATCTGACAATTTTGCGAAGAGCTTCTTGGCGCAGTCGATCTTGGACTTCTCGATTGGGCGCAAGTTCAGGCTTTCCATCGTGCCTTTGGTTTCTGCTACAAAATAGATGTGTTTCACCTTGCCCTCATGGAACACGATTGCCCAGTCCGGGGAGTAGTGTCCAACCGGGGTCGGAATATAGAAGCCTTTCGGCAGTTTTGCATAGATAAAGACTTCCTCTGCACCATCCAGATTTTCCGCAAACTTCCGTTCCACGCTCTTTTCCGCTGTGCCATCGGTGAAAACGTAATCCTGAATCGCCTTTTGTGCCTTGTAAGCCTTATCCATCGTCAGAGCGTGTTTCTCTGCCGTAAAGATGCTGCTGTCGTAGCTGCCCTCAATGGTATCATAGGTGATATGCTCCACGATCATGGTAGCTTTCTGCTCCTTGATCAGCCGGATCACCTTTGTGATAAATTCTTCCGGGTTGTTCTGGTACATCGCAAAGATCGTCGGCTTGATGCCCTGCAAAATCCGTGCGACAGTGCGCCGGGTCAGCGTTGTGTTCTCTGCAATTTTTCCGATCAGGTCATACGCAACCTGACCTGCGTAGTCATGTTCTAATTTTTTTGTTCTGCTCTTGGCATCTCTGAAGCTGCTGCCTTCCCGCACCATATCGGCACTCAGAACATCTTTCTGACCAGCATAGGTGACGGTATATTGCAACCGGCTGACGTACAACTCGCTGTCGATGTGTACGATTGCTTTCTGAATCAATTCCTCAGAATCAAAATCCACCGTATAGGCGTATTTGTGGTTGATCGTCTGCCAGAGCTTCTGGAACTCTGCCTTTTCAAACCGGTCGTTCAGCGGATTTTCCAGCACTTTCGGCTTGTTGCCATCCTCAAACATAGACTTGAGCATACTGTCATCATAAATTGCCTGCACAAGCGTGTGCACGCCCTCTTCAATGGGCTTCAGCGTTTCCGGCACCGGTGCAAGTGTTCCGGTCTGCACATCGTCCCGGTAGTCCTGCGTGACGTTATCCTGCTCATCCACATAGTTGTTGCGGACAAGGTACTGATAAATCGCCCGTGCCTGATGGTCATCCACCTTGACAGTTTTGCCATCCAGCCTGATGGTCTTGCCGGTAAAATATGCAATGTCTGCCTTACGGGGGCGATCATACAGCACTGCTTCGGTCTGCTTTTGCAGTCCGTCTACAAATCCTGCATAGCTCTCGCTGGCAATAACGGTCAGGACGTTGATATCCTGCACCTTATCTCCCAGCACTTCCGCATCCATGCGGTTTCCGTCCTTATTCACGCACAGACGCAGACCACGGCCTACTTCCTGCCGCTTCTGCGTAGTGCTGTCGCTGTGCTTCAGGGTGCAGATTTGGAACACATTCGGGTTATCCCAGCCTTCCCGCAGGGCAGAGTGGGAGAAGATGAACCGGGTCGGCTCTTCAAAGGACAGCAGACGTTCCTTATTTTTCAGGATCAGGTCATAGGCAGAAATGTCATCCGACATATCTGAGCCACGCTTGACCGAACTGTTGACGCTGTGACCTTTCTTGTCGATGCTGAAATAGCCCTTGTGGACATCATGCACATCGGTCGAATCCAGATAGGCAGTATAAGCCGGGTCGAACAGGGTGCGATGCTCATTCAGAACCGAAAGATACTCCTGCTCAAAAATCTTGCCGTACTCGCCCAGCAGCTCGTTTCCGTCTTCATCGTACTGGCGGTATTTTGCCACTTCGTCAATGAAAAACAGGGAAAGCGTCTTGATGCCCAGTTTGAAAAGATCCTGCTCTTTTTCAAAGTGCGAAAGGATCGTTTCATGGATCTGCACCCGGCGCATATCGTTTTCGGAAACGTCGCCGGTAACATCGCCTTTGCGGATTGTATCGCCGTTCGTAAAAGTCACAACACCCGTGATCGGGTCGATTTCCGACACTACGAAGCCCTTGTACTGCTCCATTTCCCCGGATTTATAATAGAGATTATCGCCCACATCCAGCATATGGAACTCTCGCTTCGTGCCGTTCTGGTGGCTGACCTCCATCTCCACTTTTGCCCGTGGCGGATTCTTCGGGGAGATGATGATGCTTTCCAGATACAGACACTTGTCCGTACCACGCAGATTTTTGACCTCAAAGCCTTTGACTTCGATTTTCTTGACCAGTCGCTTATTGTAAGCGTCCAGCGCATCCAGAACGTAAATCAGATTATGCTGCTTGGCGTGGGTAGCAGAGTAATTCAGTGTGAAAAGTGGATTGAACTTTTTCAGGGCTTTCTGAGTGGCAGAGTCCTCTTTGCCCATCTTCTGCGGTTCGTCCAGAATCAGGATCGGGCGGTTGGCGGCAATCACATCAATCGGGCGGCGGGAGCCGAACTCATCCCGCTTGGTGTAGATAATTCTCGCAGCGGCATCACCCTTGCGACCTTCCACGTTCTTGTCCTCGTTCATGGAGGCGGCAAACGCCTGCGTGTTGATGATCATGACATTGATGCCGGAATTGCTGGAAAAGGAATCCAACTGATTCAGGTTGCTGCTGTTGTAGATAAAGAACCGTGCCTTTTTGCCGTAGCACTCCATAAAGTGATCGGTAGTGATCTCAAAGGACTTCTTTACGCCTTCACGGATGGCGATACTCGGCACAACAACGATAAATTTGCTCCAACCATACCGCTTGTTCAGCTCGAACATGGTCTTGATGTAAACATAGGTTTTGCCTGTGCCGGTTTCCATCTCAATATCCAGAGAACACCTGCCCAGCGGTGCCACCAGCTTGTCCGACTGATGGATGTTTGCTTCTGCCTGCAATGTGCGGATGTTCTGAAGCAACTCCTGATCGGTCAATTGGAGTGCTTCGTTCTTAAAGCCGGAATCGTTGATTAAATCCTGCAATTCCACCTGTGTTGCATCGTCCCCACTGGAAACAAGGCTCAACTGCTGCGGCTGTGCAGACAGGTTTCCCATATCCCGCAGGTACGACACGCCTGCATTGTAGGGCTGACCCTGAAAGACCCGTGCCACCGCATCCACAGCATCCGTCTGGTACTGCTGAATCTTAAAACTAAACTTCATCTTTGTGGTTTACCTCCTGCTCCAGCATCAGGAACCGGTCAAAATCGCTTTCATACAGGCGATCCTGAATGACACGATACTTTTCGTATTCGGTTTCCGCATGGAGTTTGGCCTGTTCTGCGCTGATTTTACCGGGGCCTGTCAGCAGTTCATTGCCGTTGAACTCCAGAAAACCGTCCAGCCGCTTTGCCCAGTCCTCCATGCTCATGGGGATCTTGCGCTCGGCCTGCAGCTCGGCATAATCCAGATAGAGCGACACGATTCGCTCCAGATAGTTCATTTCCTCTTTGCTCAGGTAGTTTTTGGCTACTGTCACATCCGCTTTCAGGATTTTCCCATCCGGCGCATTTTCCCATGTGGTAAGCCCCATGTGCTCCTTGTTGGCATCGGCACGCTCCACGATCAGTTCTGCCGCCGTGTGGCGATGCACAGCATAGTGCATCTTATTCTGAACCGTCTGGAAGAACCGCCGGGTCGTCTTGGCGTCCTTGTCATAATCAAACGCAGTTGCGTACAAATCTGTGACTTTCTGGTAAAATTTACGCTCCGACAGACGAATTTCCCGAATCTGCTGCAGCTGCCGCTCGAAATATTCATCCGTAAACATGTGGCCTTTTTTCAAGCGTTCCACATCCATTGTCCAGCCCTGAATGGTGTGATCCTTGACGATCTGCCCCGCCCACTTGCGGAACTGCACCGCCCGCTGGTTGTTCACCTTGAAGCCCACGGCAATAATCAGCTGCAAATTATAATGCGTCAGTTCCCGATTGACCTGCCGAGTGCCCTCGGTCTGAACTATCCGGAATTTCCGGATAGTTGCCTGCTCGGTCAGTTCGCCGTCTGCATAGATTTTTTTGATATGCTCGTTGACCGTGCGCACATCCACATCATACAGTGCCGCCATCATCTTCTGTGTCAGCCAGATGTTTTCATCCTCATAGCGCATTTCATAGCTGGTATCACTGTCTCCGGTAGAAGCCACGAAGGTCAAATATTCTGCCGCAGAACTGTGGATGATTTCATTCTTTTTTTTCTCATTCATACCATAATACCTTTTTAATACGAAGACATACCAATCAGCCGTCTGGAATCGTCCAACAGATTATCATAGTGTAGCAGTTTTATGTCGCTTTCTTTTTCCAGCTGCCGTTGCAAAACACGAATTGTAGGATCATCAAAATCTTGTCTGCGGCCTGCAACTACTGCATAGTGCATCCGTGTAGGGTCATAGCGAAGGAACTCTTCTGGCAGAACCTTCGGTGTATATTTTTTGAATTCTTCATACAATACCGCGTAATTGGCTGCAATATAGGCTTGCCAGTCTCGAATCTGCTTCAGTCCCTTTCTGACAGTCATACCCCAATCGCCATCCTTTACCACGATATTATTGTATGGATTTTCAAATTCAACAAAGATAAACTGCCAGCCACCAGATGCCCGACCTGCCAAAAGATAATCTACTACATACTGTGTTCCCAGCGGAAACTCCTTAAACAAAACAGCTTCGTGATGACCAAAGGTATAGTTGCTGAAAATAGATGCAGGGAGGTGATAATATTTATTGTTTTGAATGTACCGCTTGATGTCAAGTTCTGAGATGGATTTATCATTAAGCAATGCTTCAAAGCCATCACACTGAGCATTGAGTACTTTCTCATCCCTTAGCAACATGAAATCCATAAAGTTATTCGGAAAAAGGCTGGCGTAATAACGCCGGACAGCTTCCGGATAGTAGTGAAACATATTTTTCTGGCCAAAGCGAGTTTTTCTAGCAGCATTTCCCTCGGCATCGATTCGCTCTTTTTCTTGTTCTTCTTCAGGGGTTAAAACTGTAAAATCTTGATCATATAAGCCTTTCATTCTTATAGAACCTTCCTTACCGTATCCGGACTATAGGTTTCAAAAATCTGGTCAAAGTTTGTCGCAACGCTGTCGTTTGCCATGGAGCTGTCACGGAACACGGCATAGTAGGGCTTCATCTGAGCAATCGCCTTGACGGTTTCCTCGGTCACATCATGGTCAAAGCACGCCAATAGGAACCCATCTGCCACGTTGAACACCTTTTTGCCTGCGATCTCTTTCACCTCAATGGGGCTGGACAGCAGCACACCCAGATCCAGCATCACCTGGAACAGCAAATCTTCCGGGGTGCGGTCAGGTTTTAAGTTATCCACCAGCGAGAACATATCCTGCTGCTGGGTCTCCTCCGGCGTGTAGTAGACGTTTTCCATATTGCCGCTATCCAGACGCAGGCAGCGGAAACCAATATCCAAATCAGCCGGAGCCGTCAAACCGGCATCCTCTTTGATTTTCCGGCCAGCCCGGCGGATACGCTCCTTGCCGATTTCGCAGATGTTCTTGTAACCTGCCTTGTACGCTTCGCTCTTTTCGTCCGTCTTTTCCGGCAACTGCACCATGATAAACTTTCGGTGTCCGCCGTCCTCGGCGTTCAGTTTCATCACAGCATGGGCAGTCGTTGCGGAACCAGAGAAGAAGTCGAGAATAATCGAATCCTTCTTTGAAGCTATATGAACTATTCTTTTCATCAATCGAATTGGCTTCGGAAAATCCATTATTCCTGATTGCCCCAAAAGAGTCGCAATTTCTTTAGTTGCCTCTTGCGTATGTCCAACTTCTGTATTTGGCCACCATGTCCACATGGTTTTTCCTGCTCTATCTGCAAGATATGTCTTTTTTCTCGGAACACCGTTTCCATCCGAACCAAACCAAATATGCCCTGCCGCTATCTCTTCTTCCATTCTTTTTTTCGTATACCTCCAGCACAGACCCTCTTGTAATTTTACAACACGTCCCGCTGGAGTTACCATATCATAGAATTGATCTTTTGTACCATGTCCGCCTTGCGCAGTACAATCAGTCGAAATCCACGGTCCATTTGGATCATTGTCCGGGTTCTTATATCTCGCATAATCTGCATCATCAAACGGCAACGGATTTAACACTTCATGACCTATCTCCGAATTTTTTATATATGCAAGCACATATTCATGTCCTGCACTAACAATTCTTCTTGCATCGGGAGAAGTTCTCTTTTGCCAAACCATTTGGGCTATAAAATTATCTGCACCAAAAATTTCATCGCAGCATTTCTTTAGATTTTCTTGTTCATTATCATCAATCGAAATAAAAATAACACCATCATCTGCAAGCAAATCTTTTGCTAGTCTTAGGCGTGGATAAATCATATTGAGCCAATCTGTGTGAAAACGGCCATTGCTCTCTGTATTCAGTTCCAACCTACCAACGATCTGGTTGCCCTCTTCATCGTAGTTTCCGCTGGTGGCGTTCCATTCCTCATCCCTCATTCCAAATTCATCATTATAAACAAAGTCATTGCCGGTATTGTAGGGCGGGTCGATATAGATCATCTTGACCTTGTCCAGATAGGTTTCCTGCAAGAGCTTTAGCACTTCCAGATTATCGCCCTCGATGTAGAGGTTCTCGCTGTCAAAGCCACCGGGAGTGCCATCTTTGCCAACGCTATCCGCCACAACGGGACGCAGAGTTGCCGTGATGGGCGCATTGGCCGCCAGCATCGCCTTTTTCTTGTCCGGCCATGTAAACTGGTAACGCTCCTCCCGACCTTCCACAATGGAGTCGGAAAGTTCCTGCCGCAGAACGTCAAAGTCAATGGCGTGTTCTACTTTGCCGTTGCGTTTCACCTCGGTAATGGCGTTGGGGAACAGCTCGCCGATCAGCTCAATGTTGCGCTGTACGCCGTCAAGGCTGTGCATTTTTAGGGTGTCCATCATATAACCTCTCACTTTTTATAAATAGAATTCAACGTCTTCATGTTCATATAGTGGCAAATCTTTTTCTTCAAATTCTAATCCTTTGCAGACGCCACGATAAAGAAGACAACAAATCGAATCATAGTACAGATTTCTGTGTTGAATAAATCTCTGAATCGTTGCACTCCCCGTAGTCGATATAAGACCATCCGGCACATTGCCGTCTGGAAAGTCCGCTGTACAGGATGGATTCATTTGTATGCCAAGTTTTTTCGATGAATAGCACTGTGAATCTATACACAGAAATCTCATATCACCAATATTATTGCAGATAAGTTTATAGTCATATTTATTTCGAATAAGATATTTGCTAGTATCAAAAATATTATAATATGTTTCTTCGTATAATTCAGGCAAATTAGAAAACAGTTTTCCGCATATATCATTGCATCTGGAAATATACTCTGGATTATTGAATTGAACCAAATCGTACCAATGATATCCCCAAACCGGAGTAATCTCTTGCACCTTCCGTTTTTCAAGTTCAAGAATTGCCAAAAGCCACCGTACACTTTCATCTGTCAAAAGCCCAAGCACACTTCCTCGAAAACGATTTTCATCATCTCTTCCATAAGCACAATATTTTTTGAAATCTTCCGGACATGAACGTGCGCACTCAAAGATATCGTAGAAATTTTTTCTTCCACGAGAGAGAATTTCATTTGTCCGTTTTACATATGCAATTTCCTTATCTGAAGACGCATATCCTGAGAGAACAAAGCACATGTAATTGTGCAACAATACGAATCTACGATGAATATCAGACGGCAAGTATATATTCGATTTTGATTTTTCAAAGAAACAGTTGCTTTTTTCAATGAAGTCCTCCACCCGTTCTAACAGCACAAGTGTTGGTAAGCAGTCGTGTTGTATTCCGATTCTAAAATAGTTTTGAATAATTTCATGTAGTGTGTTTTTACTATATTTCTTCAAATCGGTTTCAGATATAAAAGAAAAATGTGTAAACATATTTTCTTTTATATTCCAGTCATATTCGTGCACTCCTGTGTCAAGATTTCCACGCATTTGAGGATACAACGCAACACACCCAGCAACTTGAATCGTTCTATCATTAACTTGAATATCACGGTTCGAGCTATACTTAATGCCAATCCTCCACAAATCCGGAAAAACACATTCCTTTATCTTCTTCAAGTCACCATTCAAGTGCTGGTTAAGGTAATCCACGGCATCTTGAAGTTCTGAAATCTGCTGAGGTGTTTTATATACAAAAAGTCGATTACGTTCTTGAGCGATATGCCTCATTTCCAAAATGAAAGAATTTATATCAGAAATAAACTCTGTCTCCTGAAAATGATATGTCACTGTCTTTTTTCCTTCAAAATTCAATCGCATAAGCGTTTCATCTGAAAGATATATCCAGAATACCTTTTTGGTCGAAAGATCTACGACAAAGTAAATTGCCGGACATTCCGTCACCTTGTCTTTAACATACTGCAAGAAATTTGTTTTGAGTGAATAATCATATTTTCCAATGTTTTTTCCTTTTGTATTCTGTATCAATTTGTCAACTTTTTTTATTTGGACGATAAATTGTTTGACAGGTTCACATTCATTGTTTACAAGCTCAAATGTTCCATCATAATTTGGAGTTCGATCATTTTCGCTAAAAAAAGTTTTAATTTCACGTGTTGATTCCAAAAGTTCCTCTAGAATTCTGATTGATTCAGACTCGTCAAAAGCTGATTTACTATGCTTTGAAATCATTGAATTAGACATCTTTCAGCCTTTCCTTTAACATTTTAATTTTTTGAACCATCTCAAATTTCTTTTTCGGTTGCTTTTCCTTGCGGATTTTGGCTTCCAGTGCTGCAATCTGCTTTTCCAGCTGCTCACGTTGCTTCTGCTGCTCAACGCTGTCTTTCAGGGATGTACTTTCCCCTGTGCCAAGCGCATCGCCTGCGATTTGACGGACAAAGTTCTCGTACACAGCATCCAGTGTAAGCCCTTCCAGATGCACCGGCAGGTCCTCCTCGTCCAGCCAGTCCGTAGAATAATAGCGGTCTACCTTAAAGGCTGTCTTGCCCGCCGCAGCCTCCTTGTAGCCGATGACAGCACGATACTTGCCCTCGTATTCCAGCAAAAATAGGATGTGATACGGAATTTCCCGGTCGATTTGGCGCAGGACACTCTCATCCAGCTTCGGGGCAGACAGCCGTACCTCGAACACCTCGATCTCCATCACCTGCTCGCCAGCAGCCAGATTCAGGGTAGTGGTCGCAATCTTATTGCGCCAGTAGATGATCCTGATCTGCTCGACAAAGGCTTTCTTCATAGTCGGGGTGACAGCGATATTCTCATAGAACTTCTGCTTAGGGATGCGTTTATTAAACTCGGTAGACACAGGCAAGTCCAGCACGTTTTTCACCTCTGTGCGTTCATTTTACAACAAGAAAGCAAATCAATTCAAAATCATCCAGTCCGGACACCTGACTGAGCAATGCCGTTGTTCCGCCCGCAGAGAACAGGCTGTCGATGTCGCTTTCTTCTTTGACATCAATGATCGAGTCAATGGCTTCACTCAGCAATTCGGACATTTCTGCCATGTCCTTTCCATCATCTGTTTCCCGATTGAAGCGTTCGTACACCTCCTTAATTGGCTCAGACTTTCCACGGCACAACAGCCGGATATCGTCCAGCATCTTTTTGGGGTTCAGATAGTCGCAGATGATCTGCCCATCCATGCCGATGTAAACCATGTAGAACGGATGGATTCGATTTCGATTGTCCACATTGACGCTGTTATTGATGTTTTTCAGCACGAAAATCACACCCTCCGGCAGTTCATCCGTAGCCGGAACCACTGCATGAAGTCCACGAGGCTTCTTGTCCAAATCACCGTTGTGCTTGATGTAATCCAGTAGGTCGAGCCGGAACTCGTTCAGTCCCAGATCCATAATAGAGATACCGTCCGACATATCTTCGATGTCAATGACCTCTTCCTGCAAGCGTTTCAGCTGTGCTTTGCGGTACTCCAAATCGCCCTTTTCTTCGGGGTTGATAAGGTCATCATCGCCGGTGGAGGTCATAACGGTGATTTTCATGCGGGTCTCCACACGGGATTTCAGGTTGATGTAATCGTCCAGCGTCAGATCAGGCCAGAAATTCACAAGCTGGATGTACTGGTTTCTGCTGCCGATACGGTCGATTCGTCCAAAACGCTGGATAATGCGTACCGGGTTCCAGTGAATGTCATAGTTGATCAGATAATCGCAGTCCTGCAAGTTTTGACCTTCAGAAATGCAGTCTGTCGCAATCAGCACATCAATTTCCGTGGCACTACCGGGCATCAGAACATCCCGGTCTTTGGAAATGGGAGAGAAGCAGGTCAGCACGTTGTTGAGTGTTGCCTTGAAGCCTTTGATCGTGGTACGTCCATCAATCGAGCCGGTAATTACAGCGGTATTCAGCCCATATTTCTGCTTTACAAACGCACTCACATTGTCAAAGAGGTACTCTGCCGTATCCGAAAATGCAGAGAAAATCAGCACTTTTCTGTTGCCGACATTGATCGGGTGCTCAATTTTTTCAGACAGCAGCTGGAACAGTTCTTGCAGCTTTGTGTCATGCTGCGGCGTGATATCTGCCACCATAAAGGTCAACAGCTCCAGAATTTCTGCATCTTTCCGAAGCTCCGTACGCCAGCTCTTCCAGTCCATATCCGCAAGGTCGATTTTGACTTTTTTGCCGACGGTGAAAAAGTCAGTGTTTTCATCGTCCATGTCAAAATCGTCTCCGGCCATGTCGTATATATCCAGATCAGCGTGGCCGGAGCGTTCAAACTGGTCAATGGACTGAATCGTACCATCAATCAGTTTCTTGATGCGCATCAGGGTCAGCTGGAACGAATGTACAGAGCTTTCCAGCCGTTTCAGCAGGTTGATACTCATCAACCGACAAATACCCTGCTCACGGCCTCTCTGGGTCAGATTTTCTCCCTTATTGTGCGTCAGCTCCTGATATTTCTGGATCTTACTTGCGAAGATGTAGTTGGAGGGCATATAGACGCACAAGCTCAGCTGAATCAGCTGCTCATAAATTTCGTTGTAGTTGATGGCATTATTCAGGTCTGTCAGACATGGCCGAACGGAGATCGGCTTCAACCGCTCTGGGAACTTTCCGATAGCGTTGGTGTTGTAGTACTTCTCGATATGCTTCCGAGAACGTGCGATGGTAACACTGTCCAGCAGCTCGAAGAAGTCGAAATGCAATGTCCGCAGCAGCGCATCCGTGGTTCTCTCTTCTGGTTTCAGTTTGCTCCATGCGTTAAAGGCTTTCTGCGCCTGCTTAAAGATGTCTTCAATGCTCTTTGAGGCGTTCAGCCTTTCATCCAGATATTCGGAGTTTCCCTCATAGGCAAGGGCCAACTGATTTTTCAAGTCAACAAAGCGGTTGTTGACAGGCGTTGCCGAAAGCATCAGCACCTTGGTCTTGACTCCGGCACGAATCACCTTATCCATCAGCCGCTGGTAACGATTGTCCTGCGTCTTGCTATGAGTTCCGATTCCATTACGGAAATTGTGCGATTCATCAATGACGACCAGATCATAGTTGCCCCAGTTCAGGCGATCCAGGTCGAGGCCATTCGACTTTCCGCCGCTTCTGGACAGGTCTGTATGGAACAGGACATCATAATTCAGCCGATCCGATGCAATCGGGTTGTTCACATAGTTGTCCTTATAGGTATTCCAGTTTTCCGCCAGCTTTTTGGGACACAGCACCAGAACCGACTTGTTTCGATTCTCATAATACTTTACGACTGCCAGTGCGGTAAAGGTCTTGCCAAGGCCAACACTGTCCGCAAGGATGCAGCCGTTGTACTTTTCCAGCTTATTGATGATAGCAAGCACCGCATCCTTCTGGAAGTCGTACAGCAGACTCCAGATTTTGCTCTGCTTGAATCCGGTTGCCTCATTCGGCAGTTCGTCTTCTGAGATGTCGTCCAAAAACTCGCTGAACACATGATACAGCGTCATAAAGTAGATGAACTCCGGGGAATTTTCAGCATAAGCCGTGCTGATATTCTCCAGTACTACATCTGTGACATCCTGCATTTTGTCCCGGTCGTTCCACAGGGTATCGAACAACTTCATGTACTGCTGTGCGAACGGAGCCTCCATGCAGTTGACCATGTTGTAGCTGTTATTTCCGCGCTCACAGCCAATATCAACTGTCGTAAATCCGCCAATCGGCATATAGGCGGTCTGTGCTGTGCCGGAATCCACAGTCATAAAGCCAGCCATATTTTCACCGGTGGTGTTCGATTTGAACGTAGCCTTCCTTCTGATCCAGTCTGCACACTCCTTTGCGATGGCTCTCTGGGTCATCTCATTGCGCAGTTTGATTTCAAACTCTGTACCATAAAGGCTCGTTTCACGAGAAATGCGGGGAATGTAGAACTCCCGCTTCTGCTTTTCAGCCTTTTCTTTCACAAACGTGGGGGATGTAAAGATAAATTCAAACTCGTCTATGGTTTCCAGCTGCTTCTTTAGCTCTTTGTAGGCATACATTGAAAAGCAGGCTGCCGCAATAGACACCCTGCTGCCTTTTTTGATCTCGACCCGTAAATCATCTCGAACGGTATTGGTAATGTTATCCAGAATTTTCATATCATCCACCGGCTTTATGCTTATCCGTATTTTTTATAGCCTTGACTATGAAAGCACTCTTACAAAACTCTATTTCTATTATACCACCCACTTTTTCCCCTGTAAACGAAAAAGCTGACGGTGTGTAGCGTGCAGCATCCATCAGCTTTTCGTGACACAAAAATCGGCACCCACTTTTCAGCGAGTGCCGATTTTGTTACCCTATAGTGCGCTTTGATTTTTGGCGTAAGTGGCGTAAGTTTGGCGTAAATCCGCTTTTGCGCGCTCCAAAAATCAAGGATTCATGCGGTTTTTAGGCTGTTATTAGTACATGCCGCCCATACCGCCCATATCACCGGCAGGTGCAGCAGGGGCCGGGGGTTCCGGCAGATCTGCCACCAGGCTCTCGGTGGTGAGCACCATCTCAGCAACGGATGCTGCGTTCTCCAGAGCGGAGCGGGTGACCTTGGTCGGGTCGACGATACCGGCGGCGATCATGTCATCCACATAGACCTCGTTCTGCGCGTCGAAGCCATAGTTGGGCTTGTTGGCAGAAATGATCTTGTCGATGATGACGCTGCCCTCCAGGCCGGCGTTCTTTGCGATCTGGCGCAGAGGAGCCTCCAGAGCCTTCAGCACGATCTTGGCACCGGTGCGCTCGTCGCCTTCCAGGCTGTCGCACAGCTCACGCACAGCGGGGATGGCGTTGATGGGAGCGGTACCGCCGCCGGCCACGACGCCTTCCTGCACAGCAGCCTTGGTTGCATTCAGGGCATCCTCGATGCGCAGCTTCTTGTCCTTCATCTCAACTTCGGTAGCAGCACCGACCTTGATGACAGCCACACCGCCGGCCAGCTTGGCCAGACGCTCCTGCAGCTTCTCGCGGTCGAAGTCGCTGGTAGCGGCCTCGATCTGGTTGCGGATCTGACCGATGCGGGATGCGATAGCGTCCTTGTCGCCAGCGCCGCCCACGATGGTGGTGTTCTCCTTGGTGACCTTGACCTGACGGGCATGGCCCAGCATCTGGACGGTAGCGTCCTTCAGCTCGTAGCCCAGATCAGAGGACACCACAGTGCCGCCGGTCAGGATGGCGATATCCTGCAGCATCTCCTTGCGGCGGTCGCCGA
>OLQD01002258.1_pt1 | contig 14218 bp, 11 predicted proteins | sample 1672841 | NCBI WGS metagenome assembly OLQD01 (sample SAMEA3136729, study PRJEB25190) | human gut metagenome | biome: human gut; feature: human-associated habitat; material: faeces | place: Austria | collected 2013 | reverse complement strand
TGTCTACAACAAATGTACATAAGTCGGGAATTACATTATGCTGTGTGCCTGCGTTTATCTGTGTGACACTCATCTTTACGGGGCCTAGCAATGACGATTCTTTCGGGAACTGGAATGTGCGGAACCATTGAATATCGTCTATTACCTTATATATAGCATTCACGCCTTCGTTTCGTGCGGCGTGTCCTGATTTGCCGTGCGCTGTTACGTCGAGCACCATAAGTCCTTTTTCTGCTATGGCAGGTTGCATTTCAGTCGGCTCTCCCACAATTCCTAATGTAATAGGAGGAAGCTGTGGCAGTACGCTTTCTATTCCGTTTTTGCCCGATACCTCTTCTTCGCACGAAGCCAAGAAGATAAGGTTGTATTTCTGTTCAGTGGTACATAGATAGCGGAATACCTGAAAAAGCGAAACTACACTGGCTCCGGCATCGTTGCTTCCTAATCCGTATAGTTTGCCGTTTTCCATTTTCGGGGTGAATGGTTGCTTGCGCCATCCGCTTACCGCTTTAACCGTGTCTATGTGCGAATTGAGCAGGATAGTCGGCTTGTTTGTATCGAACATGGGGCTGATGCACCATATGTTATTGCCCGATCTTCCCGTCATGATACCGGTTTCTTCTATATAATTCTGCAAAAAATCAGCTGCCGCTTCTTCTTCCCTACTTATTGATGGTATTCCTATAAGCGAGTGAAGTAAAGTGAGAGCTTCGGATGTATAATAACCAGTGTCTAACATGAGATGTTTGTTTTTATTTATCTTGTGGCAAAGATACTTCCTTTTTTCCAAATTAAACTCTATCTTTGCGTAATTAAAATTATTGCGTCCCAGCATATTTACTGAAAAATGGAATAAACCTTTGTTGGTAACCATGAAATTGTTACACTGAAAATTGTAGGCAAATGTAGGTGCTCGATTTATGAAAATAATATCGTCATGGTAATGTGTTGTGGCTGTAATATGTTAAAAATAATAATTGATGAGTAATTCTTTATTATCCACTCTGATTTATAAGCAAGCAGAGCGTTATGGCGACAATGTCGTATTGAAGTATCGTGATTACGAAGCAGGACAATGGCTTCCTATCAGTTGGAAACAGTTTGCTGAAAAAGTAAAGTTGGCTTCTAATGCTCTTGTGGCACTTGGAGTGGGAACACAAGAAAATGTAGGTGTTTTTTCGCAGAATATGCCCGAATGCCTATATACGGACTTTGGAGCTTTCGGATGTAGAATAGTAACAATTCCTTTATATGCTACAAGCTCTGAAGCACAGGTTACTTACATCGTTGAAGATGCAAGTATCAGAGTATTGTTTGTAGGCGAGCAATATCAGTATGATGTGGCTTTGCGCGTACTGGGATTATGTAATTCGTTGAAGCAGATTGTGATTTTCGATCCTAAGGTGAAACGTGCGCCATCGGATACACAGTCTATTTATTATGACGAGTTCTTGAAATTGGGTGCGGACGGAAAGAATCAACAGGAGGTAGATAAACGTACACAAGAATCAAGCCCCGACGATTTAGCTAATATTCTTTATACTTCTGGAACAACAGGCGAGTCTAAGGGTGTTATGTTAAGACACTCTTGCTATGAGGCTGCGTTCTGGGGACATAATCAGCTTTTTGAAAAGCTGCTCCTCAGTCGTACCAAAGGCATAATCGCAGATTACGCCGGCACAATGACCTACTACTATCTGGAAGTACCCGTTGAAAAAGTGCCCGACGCCATTGCCGCTCTGGCCGGAATGGTAACCAAAACTTCTTTCTCTGACAAGGAAATCGAAGCTGCCAAAGCCGACATTATCCAGCACACGAAAGATATGTTCCCAATTCCGCGCCGCCAGCTGAAGCTGCTCTACAAACACACCGCTTACGGTGTTGCAGACATCAACTGGGACATGGAAGGCTACATAAACTCGGTATCCCGTTTCACCAACGAAGACCTGCAGGCTTTTGCCAAACAGTTCTACGTAACGCACAACATGGCGCTTCTGGTTGGCGGAAACATCAATGCGGACGAAATTGCCGCCCGTGCCGAAAAAGCCTTTGTCGACCTGCCGAAAGGCAAGAAAAACAAAGTGCAGAAAGACATCTATACCGGTGGTTTCGCAACGATTCCCGCACAGCAGCAGTCGTTGTTCTACTTCGGTTTTGATATCTCCGGCATCCGCAACGCCGAGCTTGCCGTGCTTATCAAACTGTTGAACGGCCGTCTGGAACGCTCTTTCATCGGCAGCGACGTTTTAAGCGACGTCCGCATTGCCGGCTACTATGGCCGCCGCACACTGCAGATATCAATTAAGACTCAGCAGAAAAACATTGGCGAAATTCTCGACACCGTCTGCCGAAACATCATTCGCATCAAAACCGAAAAGGCCAGCCCGCGCCGCATGGAACGCTCGCGCAATCTGGCAATGACCGGTTACATGGAAATGTTCGGTTCCGAGATTGCCCGCAGCCGTGAGGTCAGCTGGCAGATTTTCTCGCAAGGCGAAATGTTCGACATTCAGGAACTGATGTTCGCAATTCCTGAAGTTTCCGCCCGCAACATCCGCGAAGCTGCAGAAAAAATCTTCAGCACGCCGATGACTTTGGTTTGCAGCAGCGACCAGCCGGTTGACTATCAGGCTCTTTGCACTCAAATCAGACAGTAAAAAAAATTATTAACCCTAAACAAAGCCCTCATTTATGAGGGCTTTGCCTTTTTAAATTCAATGGCGGACAATGCGCAGCCCTTCCCGTTCGGCTTCGACCAAACCGCCGTCGACAACCGCCACGTTGAAAAAGCCGTTTTTCTCAAACAGCTCGGCCGCCCGCTGCGAACGTGATCCGGAATGGCAAATGATATTCAGCGTTTTGCTGCCGTCCAGATTATGCTCATAAACAAAGTCTCTGGGATTAAGTTTGCTCAGCTCTTCGTTAAAAAAAGGCAGCGACAACGCCTCTTCCCTGATTTCATCCGGCGTCCGTACGTCCAGAATCAGCGACTGCTCGGTCAGCCGCTCCGGTTTTACATATTTCATAGTTCCTCCTTGTCTGCAAGAATAACACCGTCAATATATAAAACTTTGCGACACGGCTTTTAAGCTCGACTTTCTTTTTAAATTGCAAAAAAACAAAATCTGTGTTATCCGAAAAATGAACTTGAACTATCGGAGACTGCAAAAAGAAAAAACTTATTGCCGCCGCGCTGCTTGCGCTTGGACTTTCGGCCTGCACCAACGCCGGACCTTTCGTCACTTCGATTTCGTCCGACGGCAACAACGGCCTCATCGTCGAAAAATGCCAGCTGCACATGAACGCCTTTATGGGAACGGTTTCCAACAAAAACTGCACCAATACGCAGATCAGACTGCACTGAAATAAAAAAAGGCCGTAGCAACGGCCTTTTTTTATTTCAACTGCGTCCGGTACAAAGAAGCGTAAATGCTTCCTTCTTTTGCCATCAGTTCGTCATGGCTGCCGGTTTCGACGATCTCACCGTAATTTACTACCACGATTTTGTCCGCGTTGCGAACCGTCGACAGCCTGTGCGCAATAATAAACACCGTGCGGTCTTTCATCAGATTGTCAATCGCTTCCTGAACCACGGCTTCCGATTTGTTGTCCAGAGCCGACGTTGCCTCATCCAATACGACAATCGGCGCATTTTTGATAAATGCCCGCGCTATTGCAATCCGCTGTTTCTGTCCGCCGGAAAGCAATACGCCGCGCTCGCCGATTTGTGTGTCCAACCCCTGATCAAGCGAACGGATAAACTCTTCCAGACAGGCGCTTTTTACCGCTGCGTCAATCTGCGCCTGCGTTGCCGTCTCGTCGCCGAGCAGAATGTTTTCCCGGATAGAACCGTCAAACAGAAAATTATCCTGAAAAACGACGGCAATCTTGTCCCGCAGCGAATTAAGTTCCAAATCGCGAACGTCAATGCCGTCAATCGTCAGCGAACCGGAAGTAATGTCGTAAAAACGCGGAAGAAGGTTGACCAGTGTCGTTTTGCCGCCGCCCGAGTTGCCCACCAGCGCAATCGTCTGTCCGACCTTAACCGCCAGATTGATGTGTTTCAAGACCGGTTTGCCCTTCACATATTCGAAACAGACGTCTTTATATTCTATGCCCTTTTTAATTTTATCCAGTTTTTTCGCGTCCGGCTTGCTCACAATCCGCGGCGAACTCTCCAGCAGCCCGAATACGCGCTCCAGATCCCGGATTATGCACACCTTCTTCCGAAGGAAATCGCATCCTTCACCACCAACACAGTATATAACAATGAGAACACCCATCTCTCCTTTACCCAGGGTGGGGGTCACGGTGGTTCCCATCCACACCTTGTACATGAATTCATCCGTTCCATTCTGGAAGAACGCAAACCTGCTATCGATGACATCATGGGCGCTTACTGGACAGGTACCGGAATCTGTGCGCACGAATCCGCTATGAAGGGTGGAGAAGTTATTACAATTCCTCGTTTCGAATAACCTATATCATTTAACTTTATATCATAAATACATCAGAGAGTGTGTAGAAATTTTCCAATCTACACACTCTCTGATATTTTTCATCTATTTACAGCAAATCATATATAATGTTATTATTTCACTATCTTCTCAATGATGCACTGATGCTCTTTATCCTTTTTGGAATAGTTAATCCCTGCCAAAAGAATATTTCCTGCATATTTCTCCAGACTTTTACAATATTGTTTCTGTTTAATCTGAGAAATAGCTCCTTTGGCACTTTTATCCCATTTTAATTCCACTACCAGAGCAGGTTTATCAGAAAATTTTTTTCTCGGAATAAAGACCATATCCGCAAATCCCTTTCCTGTTGGCAGTTCACGATATACGCTATAATAGTTTCGAGCCGCATACAGAGCCAGTGAAATAGTATAACTTAATGCATTTTCATCATTATACTGAAGATGCGAGGTCTCAAAGTGTGCTCTTTGGATTCCCTGTGCAACCATCTGCTCATTCTGATTCTAGATTGCATTCAGGACATCTGCCGAATTTTTTAAAGCTTTTGACACTTCACCCCAGTCTGATACAGAAACAGCATTTGCATACTCATTCCGGATTTCATTATTAGGAATATACACACAATGTTCTGTAGAATCATATGCCAGATATCCCAGATGGATCAATAAGGTCAAAACATCATTCTCATCCCGGAATGTCGTCATATCATTTGTAAAATTTCCGGTATTAACAGGAATATGCTCTCCTGCCAGCATACTGAGAATATCATCCTTTAACCCCTCAAAATTCATATCTATATAAGTCTGCAGTACTTCAAAAGATTCTGTCATATTCCAGTAGTTTCTGATAGAACCAAAGAGCATGCCGTTTACCACAGACCTTGGATTATAAACCGGCTCACAGTTTTCAAACCTGTACCCGTCATACCATTCTCTGATTTCCCTCATATCCATATGATATTTCTCACATAATTCTCTGACTTCTGTCTCTGTAAAACCCACAAACTTCGCCAGAGGTCCTGCATAAATCATAGAAAATTCATCAAACATATTCAGGGCAGAATGTGTTCCATATTTCTTTACCGGCAGGATTCCTGTCATATAAGCAAGATGAATATAAGATTTATCCTTAAGAAAATCCCGCAGAAAATCAAGATACTGCTCCTGTGCTTCTTTATCTGACTTGTATTCTCTGAAAATACAATCCCACTCATCTATAATAATCACAAACGGACATCCTGTCTGCTGATATACATCCTGCATACTTTCAGCAAGATCTTCTTCATCAAAATAGTCCACATCAGGATATTCCTGTTTCAGGTCACGCATCAGAATCCGGTTTAATCGCAGGACCATTTTCTCTACTGTCTTACTGCGGCTTAGGAATTCCTGCATATTTATAAAGAAAACATTGTATTTGTTCAGATATTTTGAAAAAGATGAATCTTCTTTTATCTTAAGTCCGTCAAATAATTTTTCAGACTGACATCCTCTGCTGTAATATGCAGCCAGCATATTTGCAGTCATAGACTTTCCGAAACGTCTTGGTCTGCTTACACAGACATTTTGCTGCATGGTGTTAAAAACACGATTGGTATATTGTATCAGTTCTGTTTTGTCCACATAAATCTCAGAATTGATTGCTTTATAAAATTTATCATTGCCGGGATTTAAATACACACCCATTTCACACACCTGCTTTCCTGACAGATATTTTAATTTACCGTAACTATAAAAGTTCTGTCCAACTACCGTACTGTCTTTCAACTGATATTCCTGTAAATTTGTACTTTCCTTTTCCATATCCCGAAACCGGCTCCAGTATTTTCCTTTTAACCAATTCTTTTATAAGCATAGAAGCGCGTGTAGGCTTCAGACCAGTAGCATGTTGTACATCTTCTCTTCCAAATGCCACTTTATCACTTAACGCATCATACATTTTCTGAATATGGTTTATTGTTTTTTCCAGGAAACCATGAATTTCATCTGAATACCTGTCATGCACATCAATATTCACTTTTTCTGTTACAATGTTCGCTTTCTCCCTCTTAATATTCACTTTTTTCATTTCAATGTTCGCTTCTTCTGTTTTCAGACTCTCATTTAGAAGATTTATAAATTCTTTATTGATGTGCATCATGCGATTATGAAGAGGATTTTTTTCATTCAGCAATAAATTTCGCAAAAATACTTCCAGATATTCAGTTGTCTCATGGATTCCATTCTTTAAGTCATTATAGTTTGCACGAACCAGGGCATTTCGAAAATACCAGGCATTTTCTGCAAATATATCATTTGTGGCATCAAATCCCAGTGTTCTGAGATATTTAATAAAAAAAACTGCCGTAGTTCTGGTATTTCCTTCGCCAAACACATGTATCTGCCACAGATTTGCCACAAAAACTGCCAGATGATGTATCATTTCTTCTATAGATAAACCCTTATAGCTGTACTTTTTTTCCTGCGTAAAATCATATTCTAATGTCTCTCTAAGTTCTGATGCACTTCCATAAAGAACGGAAGCTCCATCTAATACCCATTCTTTTTTTGTAATGTTATAATCCCTGATTTTTCCGGCATGTGAATGAATTCCTGTAAATAGTTTCTTATGAATTGCCAGATATTCTGTAGGTGTAAAACTAAATGCATTTTCTGATAATAGTGCTGCAATTCTGGCTGAAACTTTATCCGCTTCTTCAGTTCTGTCTCCTGACTTTGGCTTTTCTCGTCTTTCCTCATAATAAGAATCTACCAGATATTGAGCTTCTTCTATCGTAATTTTTCCCTCAATATTCTGAACAGCTGTATCAACCAGATACTGCGACGGCTTTAATCCATCAACAGCCTGTAAACCAATGGCAGTATTCCATGCATATCCCTTTTCACGCCTGCCTGGCTCTGCCTGTATAAGATATTCTCTGAAAGGATCTGTTTTCATTGATTATCACGCCTTTTTTTCTATTTTATCATTCTTAATAGTTTCACTCTCTGTGTCCCAGCTCCCAGAATGCCACTGCACTTGCCGCAGCTACATTCAACGAATCTACTCCGTGGGACATTGGTATCTTTACTGTATAATCGCAGTCTGCGATGGTCTGTGATGCAAGGCCGTCACCTTCAGTTCCGAGAATGACTGCCAGTTTTTCTTCTGACCGGAGTGCTTTGTCTTCAATTCCTACAGAATCGTCACGCAGAGCCATTGCCGCTGTTTTGAATCCCAGATTTTGCAGAATCTGCATTCCATCCTGTGGCCATACAGTTTTTTTATCAAAATATGTCCAGGGAATCTGGAATACGGTTCCCATGCTTACTCTGGCTGCCCGTCGGTAAAGCGGATCGCTGCATCCGCCGGTCAGAAGTACTGCATCCATATGGAGTGCTGCTGCTGAGCGGAAAATAGCTCCGATATTTGTAGGATTTACAACATTTTCAAGAACTGCTATGCGGCTGGCATTTCTGCAGATTTCATCTACAGATGGCAGTGAATTTCTGCGCATTGCACAGAGCATTCCGCGTGTAAGGGCAAATCCGGTCAGCTTGACCAGAAGTTCATATTCCGCGGTATAAACCGGCACATCCGGATATTGTTTCAGGATTTCCTGTGCCTCTCCTTCCAGATCTTTATGCTCCACCAGGAAAGAGATTGGCTGATATCCTGCATTCAGGGCACGTTCAATTACTTTCGGACTCTCCGCAATGAAAATTCCCGGTTCCGGTTCATAGTATCGTAAAAGCTGCACTTCAGATGTTCTGGCATATACATCCAGTTCCGGCGCAGCGAAATCTTTTATTTCGTTAAACATAAAAATAAAACCTCCAAACTGAGTAATCTTATCTTACATCAGTTTGGAGGTTTATACAAGAATTCCTTTTCAACAGTGTTATTCGATTCTTTTTCTTCTGTCTTTATATGCCAGAAACAGAATCGTCAGAAACGTAACTGTCTCCGCTGCAAGAAGAGAGATCCAGATTCCATTTAATCCAAATAATTTCGCAAGTATAACTGCGCAGATAACAATAGCAACAATTCCTCTCAGGAATGATCCCACAATCGCGATTTTCGGTTCATCTACTGCTGAGAAATATGCCACCAGTACAACATTGATTCCTGCAACTATAAATCCAAGGAAATACAGACGCAGTCCTGTATGTGCATAATTCAATAACTGAACATTGTTTTCACTGTTGAAAATGCTGATTAGCGGGTCAGTTGCTGTCCAGATGATCAATTGGATCAATGCTTCTACTGCAAGACATACGAGCAGGCTCCATTTCAGAAGTTTTTTTACCTGAGTAGGCTGACCTTTTCCGTAGCTTTCACTGATCAGAGGCTGTGCTCCCTGGGCCAGACCGTTGAAGATTGCAAATGCCACGATAGAAAGGTTTGCCACAACTCCATAGGCTGCTACACCTACATTTCCTGCAATTCCCAGGATCAGGAAGTTAAATACAATAGCGATCACACCGGAAGACAGTTCACCGACGAATGCGGAAACTCCTAGCTGACAGCAGGAAATCAGGTGTCTGAATGACGGTTTTTTCCAATGGAATCCTACATGGTTTCTGCTGCTTCTGTAGTGTATGGTACAGACGCTCATTGTTACGATCGGACAGATTGCAGTAGCCAGTCCGGCTCCGGAAAATCCCAGACCGACTGGGAACATGAATATATAATCAAATATAATGTTAAAGATACTTCCACTGATGGAACCGATCATTGCAATAGAAGGCGCCCCATCGTTTCTGGCAAATGCAGTAAATGTATAATTTGACATGAAGAATGGTGTTGCGATCAGAATAATTCTCACATAGTTTCGTCCAAGTCCGATCAGTCCGGCATCTGCACCCAGCAAAGCCAATGCTTTGTCCGGAATAAAAATTCCGATCAGCATAAATGGAACTGCAACCAGTATGCTCCAGGTTACTGACTGTACGAAATAATGTTCTGTATTTTCTCCTTTTGCCCTGCTTATGGCATACCTGGTAGCGGAACCAATCCCGATCATAGCCCCAATCGCATAGATCAGTCCATAAACCGGCAGGATCAAATTGAGAACTGCCAGTCCGTCAGCACCGGAATATACAGATATAAAGAAAGTATCTGCCAGAACATAAACGGAAATCCCGATCATTCCGGCAACACTCTGGGTTACATATTTAGTGAATCTTTTCAGCATAATTCATGTCTCCTTCCGTAAAGACTTGCCTTCTATTATATATCTGTATTTTAAAAAATAGCAATCAAAAACTCCTCTCAGGCGCTATGCATAATAATTTCAACAACATGCTGCTTATAGCAGGTATTGATAAATTTATATCATTCTGATGATATATTATATTTCATTTTTCACGTTAATGATGTAAAATTATCAATGTAAATATCAGGGCATATTCGAATAATCATTTCTAAACTTTTTCAAATATGCTCCGGAAAGGAACTTTTATACTAATGAAAACCAAGATTCAGGATATGACCTCCGGTTCACCGGGACGGTTGATCATTCTTTTTGCAATTCCCCTGATGCTGGGAAATATCTGTCAGCAGCTTTATACAATGGTGGATACCATGGTTGTTGGCCAGGTTGCAGGTGTGGAGGCTCTTGCCGCACTGGGTGCTGTTGACTTTCTGATGTGGGTTGTCACAGGAATATCCACAGGACTCACTCAGGGATTTTCTATTCAACTCTCCCAGTATTATGGGGCAAAGGATTTCGAAAATCTGCGTAAATCTCTGGCTCACAGTTACCGGCTGACCGCATTCATCGCAGCCGGAGTATTGATTCTCAGCCAGTCATTTGCTTCGCTGGTATTAACAGGGCTGCATACACCTTCCAATATTATCGGAATGTCTCTGTTATATCTGCGCATCATTTTCTGTGGAATCCCCGCCACAGCAGCCTATAATATGTTTGCCTCTGCTCTAAGGGCTATGGGAAACAGTAAAACACCGCTGACCGCAATGATCATCGCATCTGTGCTGAATGTCTCACTGGACATCCTTTTTGTGGCAGGCTTCGGATGGGGTGTGGCAGGAGCAGCAATCGCAACTGTGATCGCACAGAGCTTCTCCGCTGTTTACTGTTTCCTGATTTTACGCAGAATTGATATCGTTCATCTGACCAGAGCAGATTTTATGCCTGCCTCCGGCATGAATGCCCGCCTGATGAAGCTTGGTATTCCTGTTGTATTTCAGAATATCATCATCGGTGTGGGCGGTCTGGTAGTCCAGTATGTGATCAATGGCTACGGTTTCCTTTTTGTAGCAGGATTTACAGCTACAAACAAGCTTTATGGTCTGCTGGAAATGGCTGCTATTTCCTATGGATATGCCATCGTTACCTATGTGGGTCAGAATCTGGGAGCCGGAAAGATTGACAGGATCAGAAAAGGCGTCCGCAGCAGTATGCTGCTTTCCCTGCTTACCTCACTGATCATTTCTGCTGCCATGTTTTTATTTGGAAAAAATATTCTCTCACTTTTCATCTCAGGTGAACCGCAGCAGACACAGCAGGTACTGGCAATTGCTTTTAAATACCTTTCTATTATGGCTGCCATGCTCTGGGTTTTGTACTTCCTGTACGTGTACAGATCTGCACTTCAGGGGCTGGGAGATACCTTAATGCCTATGGTAAGTGGTATGGCTGAATTTGTCATGCGTATCAGTGCTGCACTGATCCTTCCCCATTTCATCGGACAGGACGGTATTTTCTTTGCAGAGATTGCAGCATGGAGCGGAGCCACTGTGATCTTATGCATCAGCTATTATGTACGGATGCATAAATATCATTAAAACAAAACAGGGAGCTGTCGGTAAATAACGTTTTTTAGAGCTGACAGCACCAAACAAAAATATCCTGACAGTTACAGAGCTTTCTGGCTCTGCAACTTGTTCAGGATATTTTTATTTTGATAAATACTTTCTGTTTTTGGCCGCAAAAAATCCTTGTTTGGATTTTTTCAGCCGCATTTTTTTCTAGGCAGTTTTTCCTTCAAATTTTCTCAGTTTTTCGTATAAAAAACGATGATATTTATTTATATTTCTTCCAATAGCATACAGCATGAATTCTTTATATACCTTATCTGCCGAACGGTAATTAAAACGCCGGAAGTTCTCATTTTCCTTTATATCTCCAAAATGTCCTTCCGTCTGAATGGAACGTGTCTGGCGTTTCAGGATCCCGCGTTCACTCTGGATATTGGCATGCGATCTTTCTTTCAGTTCCTCCCATTGTTCATTGATCTTCATGACTTTGTTCTTTTCGGCATCTTTCTCCGCATCATACTTATACAGACAGCGCGCTTTATGTTCACATCCGCTGCAGTCTGCACAACCATATACCTCAAAGGTCTGTGTATATCCATCCTGCTCTTTGCTCTCTGTCCTGAGATGCCGCAGTTCACGTCCGTCATGGCAGATATAGAACTGTTCATCTTCAAAGATCCCTGTCCTCATGTTGTAATATTTACTGATATCTTCTGAATAAGCGCGTGTTTTTCGCTTTTCATGATCCTGCAGTTTTATATAACTGGATATTTCATTCCGTTTTAAATAAAGCAGATTTTTTTCACTACAGTACCCGCTGTCCGCAGTTACTTCTTCCAGAATACTCCCGAAAGCATTCTTATGTTTTTCAAGGACCGGGATCAGGGTATTATAATCGGTGCGGTCGCTGCTTACATATCCATGTACGATATAATAATTCTCTACCGCGATCTGAACATTATATGCTGGCTTTAACTGTCCGTTCAGCATGTGATCTTCTTTCATACGCATAAAAGTCGCTTCCAGATCTGTTTTGGAATAACTGTTTCTGTTTTTTCCCATGATCTCAAAGCATTCTTTATATTCCATCAGTCGTTTTCCGCATTGTTCCAGTTCCTCATGCAGCTGTTGAAGTGCAGGTTTTCTTTTTCCTTTTCCGTAAACGAATTCGATTCCCTCGTTGTCTGCGATCATCGTGAGATTGTTCTGGAGTTTCCGTATTTCAAGCGGTGAACAGTTATCGATCTCTATAATACGGTTATTTGAAAGCTTTTTATGTTTTACAAGCTTTCGTTTTCTGTTCTTTTCGATCACTTCCCGGACTTTATCCATCCCTTCGATCACAAACATCTGTGCATTTCCCAGCTCGTACTTTGTTCCATAATCATTCTCCTGCAAAAAAGAATTATATTTTTCAAAAAGCTGGTCGATAGAGTCCAGAAGTCCTGCCAGATGATAATTGATGCTTCCACGCCATACAAAAGTATAACGGTTCGCATTTGCCTCTATCTTTGTACCGTCAATAAAAAGTTCTTTTAATGTGACCAGCCCTTCTTTCTGCAGCCGCCGCATAAACTGGTAATTCAGGTCATCCAGGACATCAGATGTCAGCTTCCTGTTTTTAAAGTCATAAAAAGCATCACGTTTCGGTTTTTGTCCGCGCGTCAGCCAGATAAAAGCATGGTCTCTTTCACACAGATCAACAATACAGTCAACAGAACGTATTCCCCGCATATTTGCATAGGTAACTACAGCATACATCATAATTGGGTTGTACCCGGTTCTTCCCTTATCTGAACAATTGGCTAACAAGCCAGAAAAATCTAATTCCTCCATCACTTTTTTCAGGGTATAGACTGGATCGTCGTCAGGTAAACTCAATTCGAAGAAACTAAAGTTAATTTTCTGTTGCCCAAACTCAAAAAATCGTTATAATAATTAGTTGTTAGCATAGTTACATTATAACATGTAACGGAGAGAAAGATGGTTGTCGTTAGCCATCTTTTTTTCTTTTTTCAGATAAATTCAGAGAGGGTATGACTCGTTGTGAGCCATACCCTCTCTGCTTTGGAACTATCTATTTCCCGACAGCCCCTTTGTTGGCGTCAAAATAACTGCCAGTTGTTATCTGTATAAACGTCTGTGCCGGTATAGTCACCGGTGTCAGCATAATCCGACGGGAATGTTTCTTCCTCTGTAGGATAATCAAACTCTGTATCATCTTCCGTTCCATCGTCACTGTCGCTGGTATCTGTATCCGAAGTATCGTAATCGCCGGAAGAATCATCTTCGATCACATTATCCTCTGTATTATCAGTTGTGCTGTCGTCATAAGAAGGATCGTAAGTAGTATCGCCTGAAGAATCAGAGTCAGAAGTATCTGTACTGGTATCATCAGAGCCGGAATCATCGTAACTGTTATCTTCATAGTCATAATTGCTGTCTTCTGTATAGACAGTGAAGCCAGCATCTTCGGCTTCGCTCTGAGCCTGTGCTTCAGCATCAGCAGCAGTCTCCGGAGCTTCTTTGAAAGTCTTTCGTGCTTTGGCTACAGTGGTATCCTTGGGAACTACAGCGGTGATCATAAGCATGGCACAACAAAACAGTGCGGTAACCCCGGCAATTCTTAATTCATCTTTGTATCTCATAATAATAAATCCTCTTTTTTATTAAATGTAGTTTGATTTTTTATAAGTATAACATGTTCTGAGAGAAATTTGTATTTTGAATTATAAAAAAAGGTGTTATACTAAAATAGATGGATAAGATTTAATGGAGTGAGGAAAATGAAAAATAATAAATACGAAATTGATATGTGCAATGGAACGTTGATGGACAAACTGATATCCTTTTCATTGCCATTAATGTTGTCTGGAATCCTGCAGCTTCTATTTAATGCAGTAGACATCATTGTGGTGGGAAGATTTACCGGAAGTCAGGCACTGGCAGCAGTTGGTTCTACCACAGCGCTAATCAAT
>OLQD01002249.1_pt1 | contig 14296 bp, 10 predicted proteins | sample 1672841 | NCBI WGS metagenome assembly OLQD01 (sample SAMEA3136729, study PRJEB25190) | human gut metagenome | biome: human gut; feature: human-associated habitat; material: faeces | place: Austria | collected 2013 | reverse complement strand
CCGCGTCCTCGTGCACGTTGAGATATTCGCACGCCGGTGCACTGTCGGGTCTCGGTTCTGCCATGGGATCTCCTCACTTTCGTTTGAACATATGAATGATTGTTCATGTGTTTATATAACCACTTTCTCTCCCATTTGTCAATAGGATATCTGCATTTTTTCAAAAAAGAATTCCCGGATGCTGCACATCCGGGAATGGGTCTCATTTTTCTTCGGTTTTCGGGCTGCGGAAGGCAAAAAAGCGCTGGCCGAGGTAATTCAGACCGGTGAAGAGCACCATGCCGACGAGCATGGCCACATTGTCGCGCGTGCCCACCGCAGCGTTGGCAAGCAGACGCAGACACAACGGTTTTGCGATGCCGTAGGCGATCAGGTAGCAGACGGCGATGTTCGCCGCGAAGCGCACGACCTGCCCCGCACCGCGTTCCCGGCTCTGGAATGTAAAGTGCTTGTTAAGGAAAAAGCTCAGGATGCTTGTGAGTACGTAGTTCGCCGCCGAGGACACCCAGTACGAGCAGTTGGCAAGGTTATACAGCCCAAACATGATGCCCGTGCCGACAAGCGTGTTGATGACGCCGACGAGCAGGAACTTCCACAGCTTCGCGTCAAAGAGCGTGCGCAGGCGCTTCAAAGCTCCGCCTCCCGGTCATCAAGCTCCGTCTCGATGCGGTAGCGCGGGCGCGCCTTCGTCTCAAGATAGATCTTGCCGATGTACTCTCCCACCACGCCGATGGCCAGCAGCTGCAGCCCGCCGATGGCCCAGATGGACACGGCGAGGCTCGACCAGCCGGCGACGGTATGGCCGGTAAAATAGCGCACGAGAAAATAGATGAGCATGGCAATGCTGACAAGGAACATCACAACGCCGATGCGCGTGATGAGCCGCAGCGGCGACACCGTCAGTGACGACACGCCCTCCCACGCGAACGAGAGCATCTTGCGCAGCGGGTACTTGCTTTCGCCCGCGAAGCGCTTGCCACGCTCGTAATACACGACTGTGCTCGGGTAGCCGACGAGCGGCACGAGCCCGCGCAGGAACAGGTTCACTTCTTTGTACTCCGCGAGCGCGTCGAGCGCGCGGCGGCTCATGAGCCGGTAGTCGGCGTGGTTATACACCACGTCCGCACCGAGCGCGCGCAGCAGGCGGTAATACCCCTGTGCGGTGGCGCGCTTGAAGGCAGAGTCCTGCTTCCGGCTCGCACGCACGCCGTAGACGATATCATTGCCGCTGGAAAAGGCCGCGAGCATGGCGTCGATGGCGTCAACGTCGTCCTGCAGGTCGGCGTCCATGGAGATGACGCAGTCGGCGCGGTCCCGCAGCGTCATCAGGCCGCACAGCAGCGCGTTCTGGTGGCCGCGGTTGCGCGACAGGCGGATACCGGAAAAGACCGGATCGCGCGCATGCAGGTCGGAAATGAGCTGCCAGGTGGCATCCTTCGAGCCGTCGTCGATGAAGCAGATGCGGCTCATGGGGCCGATCGTCCCGGCGGCGCGCAGGGCGGTGAATTTCTCCCGCAGGCGGCGCGCCGTCTCGGGCAGCACGGCCTCCTCGTTATAACAGGGGATCGCAAGATAGAGCGTCACGGACATGGCCGCGCCTCCTTTCCAAAAATCGCAGTTCCGTCGATCGTACCGCCGCCGAGCACCGTGTCCCCGTCGTAGAACACGACGGCCTGGCCGCGCGTGATGGCGCGCTGCGGCGCGGCAAACGACACGTGCACCGTGTCCGCGCCCGTGACCGTGACGGTGCAGGGCTGCTCCGGCTGGCGGTAGCGGATACGCGCTGTCACGCGCAGCGGCTGCTGCGGCACGTCGCCGGAGATCCAGTTGCAGCCGCTCGCATCCAGCTCGGTCGAAAACAGATCGTCATTGCGCCCGAGCACGACCTCGTTGCGCGGCACATCGATGCCGCAGACGTACAGTGGCGTCTCGGCCGCGATGCCGAGCCCGCGGCGCTGGCCGATCGTATAGTGGATGATGCCGCGGTGCGTTCCAAGCACCTTGCCCTGCGTGTCCACGAAGCGGCCGGGCTCGCTGTGCGCGCCGGTCAGCCGCTCGACCGCGGCGGCATAGTCACCGTCCGGCACAAAGCAGATGTCCTGACTTTCGTGCTTGTGCGCGTTGCAGAAGCCATGCGCCTCGGCGATCTCCCGTGCCTCGGTCTTGTGCAGACCGCCGAGCGGAAAGCGCGTGTGCGCGAGCTGCTCCTGCGTGAGCCAGGCGAGCACATAGCTCTGATCCTTTGTGGCGTCCACGGCCTTTTTGAGCGTGTAGCGCCCGTCCGGCAGCTGCTCGACGCGGGCATAGTGCCCGGTCGCCAGCACGTCGCACCCGAGCGCGCGGGCGCGTGTCTCCAGCAGGCCGAACTTCAGATACCGGTTGCAGTCCAGGCAGGGGTTCGGCGTCGCCCCGTGCTGATAGGCCGCGGCAAAGCGCGCCATGACCTGCTCACGGAACGCATCCTTATAATTAAAGACATAGTACGGCATGCCCAGCGCATAGGCCACGCGGCGGGCATCCTCCACATCGTCGAGCGTGCAGCAGGTGTGGCCGCGCGGCACGCCGGCGTCCTCGTTTTCATACAGCTTCATGGTCACGCCCATGCAGTCGTAACCCGCCTGCTGCATCAGGTATGCCGCCACGCTCGAATCCACGCCGCCGCTCATGGCGATCATCGCCTGCGGGCGGCCGCTCTTTTCCGTCTGCATCTGTGCACCTCGTTTTCCTCGGGTTTCTCTTTAGATTATACCGCACAGCCACGGCTTGTCAACGCAAGACACCCCGCCTGCGCACGGCAGGCGGGGGGAAAGGCGGGATAAAGCCGTCAGGACTGCGGATCGTTCGGGATGTCGGTGAACGAGCCCTCGTAAATGCGCGGGCCGCCCTGCGCGCCGACGAGCCGGTTATAATAATTCGCGTTCGTGATGGCGCGGTACGGGTCGAGCCAGATGGACACGGGCGCGAACAGGGCGCTCAGCAGCATCCAGCCGAGGAAGCTCAGATCCAGCACAAACAGCTCCCACTTGTGGCCGCGCATGACCGCTGCGCTCTCGCGCAGGCACTGCCAGGCGGACTTCTCCGGGTGGTCGAGCAGCAGGTACAGCGCCTGCCGGTAGCGATAGGCCGCGATGATGCCCGGTACGACCAGCAGCAAGCTCCACAGAAACACGAACAGCCCCTGCAGGATCGCCAGCCACAGCACGCGGAAGAAGAGGCCAAACCCGTCAAAGAGGTTGCCGATCTCGGCCGTTTCATCCCGGCTGACGTGCAGCGAGAAGATCACAAAGCCGACGCTGACCATATAGTTCATGATCTCCAGCGCGACGACGAGCACGACCGCAACACCGGACACACTGTAATGCTCAAAGAAGCTGATGTATGCCTGCTCGACCGCGTCGGGGCCGAACTGCGCGGCATTTGTCAGCGCCGTGGTCAGGCGGTCGCCGCCCATCAGGTACGACGAGAGCGTCGAGATGAGCAGCCCGAGGGCAAAGACGATCAATGCCGCGAGGATCGGACTCGGGCGGTAGCCGGCGGCGCGCCGGCGGGCGTCTGCTTTGAGGGCAGCACGGTTCAAATCCATTTTGATCACAACTCCGTTCCCGGCATGGCCGGGTCTCATTTTTTCATCGGTATAGTATACCAGATACCGCCGGATTTGAACACCCGGAGCGGAAAAAATTCACGTTTTCGACACACGTTGCGATTTTTTCTGGTAGTTGCGGAAAATACGCTTGACAATCCGCACGCGAAATGCTATATTAAACAGGCTTTGAACGACAAAGCTTATGCGCGAGTGGTGGAATTGGCAGACTCGCTAGATTCAGGTTCTAGTGTCCACTCCGGACGTGCGGGTTCAAGTCCCGCCTCGCGCACCAAATCCCCGGGAGCTTCGGCTTCCGGGGATTTTTCTGCCTGCAGCAAATATCACAGCAAAAAGCGCCGGTCTCCCGCGGGAGGCCGGCGCCGGTTTTTTTACGCGCCGAAGCACGTGAACATGATGACGAGATAAACGATGTACAGTCCGCCGATGAAAAAGCCGACCCAACGCCGGAACCTGCCCTGCACCAGCGCCGGGATGAGCGCGCCCGCGCACACGACAAGACACGCCGGAATGTCCAGCAGCATGCCCTGCCGCTCGACCGGCAGCGGCTTGCCGAGGATGAGCGCACACAGCGGCATGATGAGCGTGAGATCCATGATGTTCGCGCCGATGATGTTGCCCACCGACAGGGACGACTGCTTTTTGCGGATGGCCGTGATGGTCGTAACAAGCTCCGGCAGTGACGTGCCGATGGCGATCATGGTCGCACCGATGATGGCATCCGGCACGCCGAGCATCTGTGCGAGCGCGGTGCCGTTGTCGATCAGCAGCTGCGCACCAAGCACAATGGCCGCAGCGCCAAACACAAACTTGCCGATATTGAGCGCGACCGTCCGGCCGTCCGTCTTGGGGCGGGCATCCTGCTCCGGGGCCTCAAGCGACTGCTCACGCCGCGCAGCGACAAGGCTCTCGGCAATAAAGCACACAAAAATGACAAGGATCAAAACGCTCTCAAGGATGGACAGCTGCCCGTCGCGCGTGAAGCCGAACAGAACCGCGATCGCCGCGAGCAGCAGCACCGCCTTGACCGCATACTGCCGCCGCGGCATGGTGCACTCCATACAGATCAGCGACAGGCACATGATCAGGCCGGTATTGGCCGTCACCGAGCCGACGGCGTTGCCGATGGCGATGTCCGCATTGCCCTCCAGCGCGGAAAAGACGGACACAAGCATCTCCGGCATCGTCGTGGCAAAGCTCACAACGGTCGCGCCGATGATGAATTTGGGGATGCCGGAGGCCTCGGCGATCCATGTGGCGGCATCGACAAACAGGTCGCCGCCCTTGATGATGCAGATCAGCCCCACCGCAAACAGCAGCAGGACAAGAAAGAGGGTACTGCCGGTAAAATCGAGGTTCATAACGCATTCTCCTTTGTGACCGCGCGCAAAAAAAATGAGACTTCCCGCACGATCATAGTATATGATGTGCTAAAAGTCTCATTACCTATCATCATAGGCGCATGACCACCGGCGGCTGCCGGGAGATTGTTGACCATGCATTCGCAACTACTCCCTTTTAACGAGAAAGCATCTTAGCACACCGCGCAGGGCTTGTCAAGCAATGCCATATCAAAACCCGCCGTTTTTGCACACCGGGCAAAAACAGTTTTATACGGAAGGAGATCACGGCCGCCGGTATTGTCTTTGCCGGGCAAAAACCTCACAGCGTTTGCCGGCGTATCGAAAAGGAAGCAGCGGAAAAACGCTGCTTCCTTTTTACATTTTGTCCGGGTTTGTCAGGCCGCCGGAAATGACAATCCGGCAGATCTCCGACGTGCCCTCAGCGACGGTCAGCATGTGCGCATCACGGAAAAGGCGGTCAACGCCAGACTGCGCGCTCAGACCGTGCGCACCATGTATCTGGCAGGCGGCCTTGCACGTCGCAAATGCGCTTTCCGTGGCAAACAGCTTGAGCGCAGCAACGTCCCGCGTGTGCGGCATTCCGTCGGCCATCATGGAGGCGACTGTGTAGAGCGAATTTCTTGCCATCAGCGTTTTCGTGTACATATCCGCGATCGGGAATGACACGCCCTGATAGGAGGACAGGCTGCGGCCGTACAGCCCGACACGTCCGGCAAAGCTCACGGAATCATCGAGCGCCGCCTGCGAAATGCCGACCGCCACAGCGGCCATATCGAGTCTGCCTTCGTTCAGAAGCGGCTTTATCAGCGGATAGCCCACATTTTCCTCACCGACAAGGCAGTAGTCGGGTATCGAGCACTCGTCGAGAATAATATGTCCCATCGGCGAGTTGTTGAGCCCGATCATGCTGCGGTTTTCCACGACCGTCAGCCCTGGGGCGTCTTTGGGAATGAAAAACATGCTCATACTGCGGCTGCGCTCGGCAGACGGGCTTTTTGCCGTGACGACATAGCCATCGGCGACTCCGGCATTCGTGACCCAGCATTTTTTCCCAGTCAGTATCCAGCGGCTGCCGTCCTTTACGGCAATGGTGTCCACGCCCAGCGCATCGGATCCGCCGCGCTCCTCAGATATGGCAAAGGCAAAGAGCTGCTCGCCGCGGCGCGCCGGCTCGATGACCTTTTTTTTCAGCGTCTCCGTGCCGCAGCAGGCGATCAGCTCCGCGCACTGATAGTGCGGGCTTACGATCAGCCCCAGTGAGGCCAGTCCACGCGACAGCTCCTCAATGATAATCGTGCCCTCAAGACTGCCGTATTTTGCGCCGCTGCCGGTGTATTCAAACTCCGCATCCAGATAGCCCATTTTGCCAATGCGTGCGTATAAATCGTGCGGAAAGCCGCCTCGGTTATCCAGCTCCGTGGCCACAGGGCACACCTCGTGGTCGACAAACTCCCTGAGCTCGGCTCTGAGCTTTTGCTGTTCCTTCGTCAATAAAAACATAGCTTTGTTCCCTTATCGTTCCGTAAAAATGAGCATGGCCTTTGCAAACGTTGCCGTTTCGGTATAGACCTCCGCTTCGACCGAAAAGCCCGCCTTGCCGTTTGATGTGAGCGCCGTGCAGAGCATAAGCCCGCCGACCTGCGTTATCTGCTCAGGATAGAAAAACGAGCTGCTGCTCAAAGTGCAGTCAAGGCAGCCCTGCTGCGCAAGATGCTTATCGGCGGCGACGAGCATCAACGCAGTCGGCAGAATGTCCATATTCGCAAGCTCCGCCTCCGGGACGCGCAGCTCATACACCCTGCGGTCCTCGTTGGAATACTCCGGAGCCGGCACCAGAAACGACGCATAGTCAGACATGCTCTCCGTGCCCAGATACATGAAATAGCGGATCAGATCCGAGGCATAGAACACGCCCTCCATCTTATCATCGCGCAGAACCGCCGCAAACGAACTGCCGGAGAGCATCATCTTCCTTGCCGCTTCGCGCACGGAGCTTTGTGCATCGACCGTCAGGAGCCTGGCGTCCTGCGACACAAGCGTCGAGAGTTTCTGCGTGTGCCCGGCTGCAAAGGTGCGCGGGATATCGATCCCGCCGCACAGGTGCAGCTCCTCATCGACGACGGGAAAGGATCTCATGCCGGGAAATTGCTCGTCATAGTACCGCTGCCAGTCGGCGACATAATCGTTGCGGTAGAGGTAGTTCGGCGCCTGCATCCACTCGGACACAGGGGCGTCCTCGTCCGCGAGCCTTGCCGAGGAAAACTGGCTGTCAAACAGCTTCATGATCGCATAGGTGTTCTGCAGCGCCGTGAGGATGCAGACGCCGTTTTTTTCAGCCTTGACGATGTGATAATCGCTCGGGCGGCCGCCGCCGGTGATCAGCATATGCGCACGGGACTGTATGATCAGGGTCTGGAAGTCGGGACGTTTGCCGACGATGCACAGCGTGCGGCTCGGATCCGCATATTCCAGGCGGCTGAGAAGCTGCGCCTCATCGCTGTCGCAGATCACGATATTATCAATGGTACAGCCGAGCGATTTTCTGCCCGCTGCACAGCTTACCCCGAGCGCCGACACGAGCTCGGAAAGCGTCACAGCGCAGCTGTCCGAGTCAACGTCAGACTCTATGCGGAACGTGCCGGATTTCGGCTTTGTGATGACAAGGCCGCGCTGCTCGGCCTCCTTTATGGCCTTATAGACCGTCCCCTCACTGACATCGAGTTCGGAGGCAAGGCCCCTTACAGAAATTTTCGTTCCCGGTTCTGTCGCCTCGATGCGCGACAAAACGATATCATTTTTAATGGAAATGGTACTCCCCCCAAGCAAACTGTATCACCAAGTGATACTGATTATACATTCCGTGGAGAAGAAATACAAGAAAAATGATGAATGATAAAAGATTGTCGAAGTGTTGTATAACAATTTCGGCATCCGGAAGCGAAAACGCGCCGCCGGTCGAGTAACTGTTATACAAAAACCGGTGCATACTGTTGTTGTCGTGAAACACACTTTGTTGCAAGCGCCAAAAAGCAAGTAAGTTCGCCAAAAACTGTTGACGAGCTGTGTTTTTGGTGTTAAATTGTTCACATAGAAACCCAATAGCAAGGCCAAGCTTCAGAAAACAGTTATAGCCTGTAGTAGTACAGAATTGAGCAAAAAGCAGTTAACAGTCACAATCTGTTGTACAACACTCAGGAGTAAGCAGAAACGAACACTTTCTTAACGGAGGAATGCACAATGTACAAATTCACAGAAGAGCAGATCATGATCAGAGACATGGTCCGGGAGTTCACCAAGAACGAAGTCGCCCCCTATGACAAAGCAATGGACGAAACCTTCTCGTTCAACATGGAGGTCTACCAGCAGATCTACTCCAAGCTTGTCGAGACCGGTCTGATGGGCATCCACATCCCCGAGCAGTACGGCGGCGGCGGCGGCGACGCCATCACCTCTCAGATCGTTGTCAACGAGCTTGCAAAGGGCAGCGCGAGCATCGCGCTTTATCTCGACGCAAACTGGCTGGCCTCCGACATGATCCTCGTTCACGGCAGTGACGAGCAGAAGCAGAAGTACCTCCCCCTCGCAGCCGCAGGCAAGGTTTTCGCCTTCGGCCTGACCGAGGCCTCCGCGGGCTCGGATGCAGCGGGCATCAAGTCCATCGCCGCAAAGCAGGACGACGGCTCGTACATCCTCAACGGCGGCAAGGCCTGGATCACGAACTCCGGTGTTGCCGACTACTATCTCATCATGGCAAAGACCGATCCCGACGCAGGCGCAAGGGGCATCTCCGTTTTCATCGTCCCCAAGGATGCAGAAGGTCTGACCATCGGCAAGTTCGAGCACAAAATGGGCATGAGAGGCTCGGCTACCTGCGAGCTGAGCTTTGACAACATCCGTATTCCCGAGTGCGACCGCGTCGGCAGAGAGGGTCTGGGCTTCAAGGTCGCCATGATGGCGCTCGACGGTGCCCGCATCTCCATCGGCTCCATTGCTTCCGGCCTCTCCCAGCACGCGATGGAAATCGCCAAGGCGTATGCCAACGAGCGCACCACCTTCGGCAAACCCATCAAGGCGTATCAGGGCATTTCCTTCAAATTTGCCGATATGGCGGCAAAGGTCCGCGCTATGGATCTGATGGTCTGGGATACTGCCGAAATGAAGGCGAACGGCCAGCGTCATTCGGCAGAGGCGGCGATGCTCAAGCTCATGAGCTCCAAATGGTGCAAGGAGATCTGCGATGAGTGCATTCAGGTGCTCGGCGGCAACGGCTACAGCGCAGAGTTCCATGTCGAGCGTCTGTACCGCGACGCGAAGCTGCTCGAGATCGGTGAGGGCACGAGTGAGATCCAGCGCATGGTCATCAGCGGCTCCGTCCTTGGATGACCGGTACACAGCACAGAGCAAATGGAGAGATAGAGATGAAAATACTTGTCTTCGTAAAGCAGGTGCCCGACACGGACGATGTCAAGCTTGACGAGCGCGGCAATCTGAAGCGCGACGGCGTTGCCAGCATGATCAACCCCCTCGACGCAAACGCAGTCGAGGCCGCCATCCAGCTCAAGGAAAAGTACGGCGCAACGGTCGTTGCGATCAGCATGGGGCCTCCTCAGGCAGAGGACGTGCTCAAAAAGGCGCTTGCGCTCGGCTGCGACGAGGCATACCTGCTGTCCGACCGTGCTTTCGGCGGCGCAGACACCCTCGCCACCGCTTACACCCTTTCCAAAGGCGCCGAAAAGATCGGCGACTACGACCTGCTGCTGTTCGGGCGCCACGCCGTTGACGGCGATACCGCTCAGACAGGTCCGGCGACCGCAGCCTTTCTCGGCATCCCGCAGGTTACCCTTGCATCGAGCATCGATGTAAAAGACGGCTGGGTCTACTGCGACCGCGTGCTCGAGGACAGCACCGAGAAGGTGCGCGCAAAGCTCCCGGCACTTGTGACGGTAACAGCGGAGATCAACACGCCCCGTTATCCCACACCGATCAACATTATGAAAGCGCTCAAAAAGCCCCGTGCCGTCTGGAACGCGCAGGATCTCGGCGCAGACACGGCGCAGACCGGCATCCCCGGCTCCCCGTCGTCTACCAAAGTCGTGTTCGAGCCGCCCAAACGCAATACCGACACCACCTACTTTACGGGCAGCGCCGAAGAGATCGCAGCAAAATTCGTTGACATGCTCGAAACAGAGCACCTGGTCTGAGGAGGTTTGGCAAATGGCTAAGGAAGATTACAAAGGCATATGGGTATTTGCCGAACAGCAAAGCGGAACGCTCAATCCTGTGACCTACGAGCTGCTCGCAAAGGCGCAGGAGCTCAAGGCGCATAACGGTGAAGCGATCACCGCCGTCCTTCTCGGCAGCAAGGTCGCGCATCTGGCAGCCGGTCTCATCGCCGGCGGTGCCGATCAGGTCATCGTCGCAGAGCACGAAAACCTTGCATCCTACAGCGCAAGGCCCTATCAGCAGGCGCTCACCGAGCTTGCGGAGAAGTACAAGCCCTCGATCATCATGTATCCGGCGACCAGCCTCGGCCGCGATTTTGCGCCGCGCATGATGATCTCCCTCAAGACCGGCCTCACCGCCGACGCCATCGACCTCGGCTACGATGAAGATGACGTGTTTTATCAGACCACACCCGCATACGGCGGCAGCATCCTTGCGCACATCGTCATCCTCGAGTGCCGGCCGCAGATGGTGACCGTTCGTCCGAAGATCTTCACGCCCCTGGAGCCGGACGAGAGCCGCAAGGGCGAGGTCATCACGGAGCACGTCACGGTCGACAAGGAGGCGTGCTACGAGGTGCTGAAGGTCGAGCCGAAGGTCGTTACCGGCGTGCCCATCGATCACGCAGACGTTCTCGTTGCCGGCGGCAGAGGCGTAAAGGACGAGCCAGAGCTCGCGCTTCTCAAGGAGCTTGCAGACCTCCTCGGCGGTCAGCTTGCCGCCTCCCGCCCCCTGGTCGACAACGGATTTCTGCCGCACGATGCTCAGATCGGGCAGTCCGGCACCGCCGTCAAGCCCGACATGATCATCAACGTCGCCATCTCCGGCTCCGTGCAGTATCAGGTCGGCATGCAGAACGCCAAGTGCATCGTCAGCATCAACCACAACGCAGCCTCTCCGATCTTTGACATCTCCCACTACGGCGCAGTGGCCGACTTCAAGGCCGTCCTGCCTGCCGTCATCGCAGAGATCAAAAACCGCAGGGCATAACAGACACACGCTGCGGTCACCGCGCCTCCCGGCGGCCGCAGCATATCATGAGACTATTTTGTTAAAAAAATATTATTACAAAAGGAGATTATTCAAATGAGCGAACGTAAACAGATCATCCCTCAGTACGGTCCTTTTGCAGGCATGCGCGTGATCGATTCCGGCTCTCTGATCGCAATGCCTTACGCAGCCACACTGCTTGCCGACTTCGGCGCAGAGGTCATCCACATCGAACGCCCCGGCGTCGGCGACACGCTCCGCGTCCTCGCTCCTTTTGCAAAAGAGGACGGCAAGACCGTCAGCACCTCCTGGGCGCAGGACGGCCGCAACAAGCTCTCGCTTTCCCTTGAGCTGAACCTGAAGCATCCCGAGGTCAAGGAGCTGTTCTTCGGCCTGATCAAGGAAGCCGACGTGTTCATGGAGAACATGGTTTGGCTCGAAAAGCTTGGCATCCGTGACGAGGAGCTGCTCGAGGGGAACCCCAAGCTCATCATCGCCCACATCAGCGGCTATGGCAACCCGAGATTCGGCGGCCTGCCCGAGTACTGCGACCGCGCATCCTACGACATGATCGGTCAGGCGTTCTCCGGCTGGATGGGCCTCAACGGCGAAAAGGGCGGTGAGCCCGTCGTCGGCAAGCCCTGGCTCAACGACTTCACCTCCGCATACGCCACCGTGTTTGCGGTTCTGGCTGCATACATCAACGTCCTCAAGGGCGGCGACGGCCAGATCGTTGACATCGCGCAGTTCGAGGTTCAGGCGAGCTACTGCTGCGACCTGTACACCTCCTACACCATGGCCGGCCGCGAGAACACCCGCTCCGGCAACAAGTCCGCAGCCTTCCAGCCTTACGGCCTGTTCAAGTCCAAGGACGGCTACGATGTCGCGCTCGGCGCGTTCGGCCCCGGCGTCTACAAGAGAGCCATTCAGGCAATGAATCTCGACCTTGAGTACTTCAACTACAAGGATTGCTCTTCCGGTATCGAAGCCGTCGCCTCCGAGAAGGGCAGAGAACTCGACGCAAAGACCATCGAATGGTGCGCAGCCCGCACCGCACAGGAGATCGAGGACGCAATGGCGCAGTTCAAGGTCCCGTGCAGCCGTGTCATGGGCGCAAAGGACTGCCTCGCAAACGAGCATTATCAGAAGCGCAACGACTTCATCAAGTACGAGGATCAGACGCTCGGCAAGGAAGTCACCGCATTCGGCATCGTCCCCAAGATGTCCGGCACCCCGGGTCAGGTCTGGCGCGGCGCTCCGAGCCTAGGTCAGGACACGAACACGATCCTCAAGGAGCTGCTCGGCTATGATGACGCCAAGATCGCAGACCTGAAGGAAAAGAATCTTATTTAAGTCATTTTCTTCTTCCCGTCTCCCCCTCGCTCCACAGGGCATCCGCCCCGTGGAGCACCATCCCGTGAGGTATGCCGCTTCCATGCGAGGACAAATCCCATACCGCTCAGAGCATCAACCAATCACGCCCACACATGAGCCTTTCATATACGCTGCACGCACCCTTTCATCCACAATTCCCCTTCCCCCATTCACACTCCTTCACCGGTTTGGTCTGCGTTTTCATGTGGCGCAGACAGCCAAATACCCCGACGATCTGCTATCGTCGGGGTATTTCTTTCTCCTGTGTGTGCCGCGCCGTCCGCCGTTTAGCGCACAAGCTTCATGAGCAGGCGATCAAACTCGCCGAGCATACCCACGGAATCGGCAAAGAGGATACTCTTTTCATACATCCGGCGGTAGGCGTCCACGTTCTCGTCCGTGCGCGCGGTGTAGATGATCGGGATCACAAGCAGTCCCCGGCGGCGCGCCGCCTGCACGGCCGTGCGCACGTCGTCGATCGCCTCCGCCTCGCTGAAATAGCCGGACGGCAGCCCGTCGGAGAGCACCATGAGGATCTTGCGGCGCTCGGTGCGCTTGGCCAGATCCAGCGCGGCGGCGCGGATGGAATAACCGTCCTTGTTGCCGTTGCCGGCGGCGATCTGCTCCATGGCGTCGATGCAGCGGCTGCCGATCTCCTTCTGGTCGAAATCCTTGATGACGCAGTGCTCCACAGCGTTCGTGCCGCCGTCAAAGGCGACGATCTTCGTATAGGCGATGCCCTTGAGCGCCTCCTCGAGCACGGCCGCCGTGGCCAGCGCCGTGAAGAGCTTGGATGTCCCGTCGCCGATACCGGCGCCCATGCTGCCGCTGCGGTCGATGAGCAGGTAAAACGCCGTCTCGCGCTTGGACGGCGGTGCTTTGCGGCGAAAAACGTCCTTGGCATCGAGCGGGATCTTCCACAGCTCGCGCTGCGAGAGCGCGCCGGTGCGCTGGCTGGCGCTGCGTTCGCGCTGCTGGCGCAGGAGCTTGTCGAGCCGGTGGTGCAGCGCCTTTGCCCGCTCGGCAAATGCGGGCGGCAGCCGCCCGCCACCCGGCGTGATATACGTCTCCGTAAACGTCAGGCCGGCATACCGCTCGGCCAGCCCCTGTCGCTCCCCGGCGTCGAGCCGGGCAGCACGCGGGCCCGCAACATGCAGCTGCTGCTCGAGCGCCCGCTCGCGCGTGAGCGCTTTTTCCGCCGCGGCGAGCATGGCGTCCGTCTCGGCCGCGCTGAGCGCAAAGCCGCGGTGCGCGCCCCAGCCCGTGCCGAACACTTCGCGCAGACTCTCCGGCCCGCCGGAGGCCGCCTTCTGCGCAGCAGACACCATGTCCGACGTGGTGGCGGTCGCCCCGCTCTGGCCGTGATTGCCGCTGCGGCCGACGCTGGACGATCGGCCGCGGTCCTCCCTGCCGTTTGTCCCGGCTGAGCCGCTCGGCTTGACCTCCTGACTGGCGAGGCTGCCGCTCATGTCGCCGTGGCGCTCGGAGTTGTCGCCGCTGCCGCCGGCTGCGCTGTCGCCTTTTTCAAGATCGGCGTCCTCCCCGTCGGCAGACGGGCCCTGGCGCGCCGCGTCCTGCGCCTCACTGCGCAGGCGGAGGCGGCTGTCGCAGCCGTCGCCGAAGGCTTCCGCGCGGTCGCCCTCGCTGAAGGCATAGTCCACGAGCTGCGATGCGATGCGCGCGAGCGCATCGGCATCCGCGATGCCGCACAGGCGCGCCAGCTCCGGCGCGAGCGCCGCGA
>OLQD01002247.1_pt1 | contig 14307 bp, 13 predicted proteins | sample 1672841 | NCBI WGS metagenome assembly OLQD01 (sample SAMEA3136729, study PRJEB25190) | human gut metagenome | biome: human gut; feature: human-associated habitat; material: faeces | place: Austria | collected 2013 | reverse complement strand
CGCTTTAACGCTTTTTTCGCTTCTCCATCCATAGCCCCTCAGTCGCTGCGCGACAGCTCCCCCAAGGGGGGAGCGAGCACGCCCGCACACTTTGCAGTTTAGCTGGAAACTGTATCGCCATGCCAAAGGCTCCCTCTTCGAGGGAGCTGGCAAAGCCGTCAGGCTTTGACTGAGGGAGTTCGTTCTAAACCCCACCCGTGAAAAATGCGTTTGGAGCGCTCCGCAGAGCGCGACAAACGCAAAACTTAAAATAATTCTTCCGCTGAAAATGGTCAGAGCGCCAGCGGAGACCATTCGAAATCACGCTTTTTTACGCGCTGCAACGTTCCATAACATAAAATTGCAACCAATTTGCAATTTGGTATTGCAATTGGGAAGGATATCGTGTATAATCTTCCCTGCACGAAAATGCAAACTGATTGCAAATTGTTGAGAGACGACCCCCTGCGGGTCTTTGGAGCGATTATTTATGGAACTGTTTCTGGATGTTCTGAGCGAAACCTTGGTGGATACCGCCAAGATGCTGCCTTTTCTGTTCTTGGCCTATCTGCTGATCGAGTATATCGAGCACCGCCACGGCGAGCGCATCGAAGCGCTGCTGGCAGGCGGCGGGCGCTGGGGCGCTGTGCCGGGTGCAGTGCTGGGCTGTGTGCCGCAGTGCGGCTTCTCCGCCATTGCGTCCAACTTCTACGCCTCCCGGGTCATCACGCTGGGCACGCTGATGGCGGTGTACCTTGCCACCAGTGACGAGGCGATCCCGCTGCTGGTGTCCATGCCCGCCTACTGGGATAAGCTGGCTGTTCTGATGGTCATCAAGGTGGTGTACGCCATCGTGGTGGGCTTTGTGCTGGATTTTGTCCTGCGGGGCGTGCTGCCCAAGGGTCTGCGGGGCGGCTACACCGGCCATGCGGACGAGGTGGACTGCCACGAGGAGCACAGCGATGCCGAGGGCAACGAAAAGCCCATCTGGCAGGCAGCGCTGCGCCACACGCTGGAGATCTTTGTGTTCATCTTCGCTTTCAGTCTGGTGTTCGGCATGATCGTAGAGGGCGTGGGCGAGGACGTGTTCGCCGAGATGCTGGGCGGCATGGGCTTCTTTCAGCCGGTGGTGGCGGCTCTGGTGGGGCTGATCCCCAACTGCGCCGCCAGCGTACTGCTGACCCAGCTGTATGTGGAGGGTGCGCTGCGCTTTTCCAGCCTTGTGGCGGGGCTGTGCACCGGTGCGGGTGTGGGTCTGGCAGTGCTGTGGCGCGCTAATCCCTCGTGGAAGCAGAACCTCTTCATCACCGGTCTGACATGGGCCGCCGGTGCCTTTGTGGGCGTGGCGATGCAGGTGGTCGTGGCGGTGTTTGCCTAACGATAATAATATTTTGGATTTCGGGACAGTGGAATGCCTGCGGACATTCTGCTGTCCCATTTTTCTTTTCCCCCTCTCCCGCTGGACTTTGAAATGTGTTATACTGGGAGAAAACGATGCACACAGGAGAGATGACCATGCAATATAAGATTCTGGCAAGCGATTACGATAACACGCTGATGCCCTTTGGAGAAGCAAAGCCCCGCCCGGCGGTGGTAAAGGCGGTAAAAAAGCTGCAAGCTGCCGGGGGTAAATTCGTGCTCAGCACCGGCCGCTCCTACCCGGGCATCCGGGACAAAAACCAGCTGGGCGGCATCCGATACGACTACGCCATTACCTGCAACGGTGCCTGCGTGGTGGACAGGCAGGGCAACGTGATAGCCGAGCATCCGCTTACTAGCGAGGAGATGTATGTGCTGGTGGATTTTTGCGAGGATTATAACTACCCGCTGCAATTCAACTTCCGGGATGCCTATTACGCCTACTGCGAGTACGAGTATCTGCACACCGGCTATCAGAGGATGAACAGCCCCGGGCTGGACTGCGTGGACGGCGAGGATCAGGACAGGCATCTGGTGGATATGCCCCACGCCGCCTTTGCCGCCATGCCGCCGCAGGAAGTGGAGCGCTTCCACGAAAAATACGGCTACCTTGGTCTGCACTGGATGCAGGTGGGCGCGCAGAACGCGGACGGCTACTGCTACTACGATATCGTGCGCGGCGGCATGGATAAGGGCGTAGGGCTTGCCGACCTGTGCGCACAGATGGGGCTTACGCTGGCGGATGCCGTGGCTGTGGGCGATTCTGCCAACGATGTGGGGATGCTGAAAGCCGCAGGTCTGAGCGCCTGCATGGCAAACGGCACCCCGGACGCCAAGGCTGCTGCCGACCGGATCATCGGGGACGTGCGGGAGGATGGCGTGGCGGCGCTGATCGAGGAGCTGTGGTTCGACGGCCCCCGCGCGGAGCCCTCCGGCAAAGATTTTGGCTCCGCATGGGGCAATATTGAAAGCGCAGGCGGCAGCTTATGAGCTTTGCGCCGGTATATGATGACCGCAGCCGGGCGCTGATCTTGGGCACATGGCCCAGCCCCAAAAGCCGGGAGATGGCCTTTTACTACGGCCACCCGCAAAATCGGTTCTGGCCGCTGCTGGCGGCGCTGACCGGAGAGCTGCTGCCCGCGCGGGAAGATATCGCCGCCAAAAAGCAGCTGCTTTTGCGCCACGGGCTGGCGCTGTGGGATACGCTGGAAAGCTGCACTATCACCGGCGCATCGGATGCCTCTATCAAAGACGTTGTCCCCAACGATATCGCCGGGCTGCTGCGCAAAGCACCCATCCGGGCGGTGTTCTGCAACGGTGCCACAGCCTACCGTATCTATACAAAATATCAGCAGCCGCTTACCGGCATCCCGGCTGTCCGCCTGCCCAGTACAAGCCCCGCCAACGCCGCCTGCAGCCCCGCCCGGCTGGAGGAGCTTTGGAGCGCTGCGCTGGCGGACTGGATCGTAAAATGATGACAAGGCTGTAAATTCTTTTGCGGGATACTTGCGTTTTTTTGCGGACGTTGTATTATGGATATCATAAGGGGCGCATAGCCCCGGACAAGGAGAAATGACCATGAGCAAGATCATCCGCACCCAAAAGCCCAGCGTGCTGCCTTTTTACGCCATGGCGCTGGTGTTCGTGGTACTGTGCGCGGTGCTGCCGGTATACAAATTATGGGCGCTGCTGGTGGCGCTGGGCGGTGCCGCAGTGGCCTTTGGCGTGGCAAAAAAGACCTGCCCGCCCCGGGTGGTGGAGCACGAGGTACCCTTCCACACCGGTGTGGAGGATGTGGACCAGATGTTGACCGATATCCAGCAGAAGCTGGACACTCTGCACGCGCTGAATGAGGCTTTGCCCGACCCGCAGCTGTCCGCCGCTATGACCCGCATGGAAAAGGCGGGACGCTCCATCGTGGAAGCGGTGGAAGCAAACCCCGCCAAGGCAAAGCAGGTGCGCCGGTTTGCCAACTACTATCTGCCGGACGCCGTAAACGTTTTGCAGCAGTACGCAAAGCTGGCAAAGCAGGGCGTGCGGGGCGAGAACGCCGCCGCCATCCGCGCCGAGGTGGAGCACAACGCCGCCTCCATTGCCACGGCTTTTGAAAACCAGCTGGATGCCCTGTACGCGGCAGAGAGCATGGACCTGTCCGCAGACCTGACCGTTTTGCAGAATATGCTGAAAGGGCAGGGTCTGAGCAAGTAAAACTGGAATATCCCCTTGGGATTTTGAAAGGAAGGAATCACTTATGGCTGACAATACCCTGAACTTTGATCTGGATGCCCCCGCAGTGCCTACCCTGACGCTGGACCCCACCCCCGCTGCTGTGCCGCAGGAGGAAAAGCCCGCCGCTGCCCCTGCCCCGGAAGCACAGGTGAAGCTGACCCCAGAGGAGCAGGCCATGGTGGATCAGTTTGCCCAGAAGATCGATATCACCAACAGCCAGCAGGTGCTGCAATACGGCTCTGCCTGCCAGAAGAAGATCGGCGATTTCTCCGAAGCTGCTCTCTCCAAGGTGTCCACCAAGGATCTGGGCGAGGTGGGCGATATGATCACCGACCTCATTGGCGAGCTGAAGAGCTTTGACGCCAACGAGGAGCAGCAGAAGGGCATTATGGGCTTCTTCAAAAAGAAAACCAGCCAGCTGGAGGCCCTCAAGACCAAGTACGACAAGACCGAGACTAATGTGGAAAAGATCCAGTCCATGCTGGAAGCCCATCAGGTGCAGCTGCTCAAGGATATCGCCATGCTGGATAAGATGTACGAGCTGAACATGGCCTACTTCAAGGAGCTGAGTATGTATATCCTTGCCGGCAAGAAAAAGCTGGCCGATGTGCGTGCCAACGAATTGCAGCAGGCTATGGATAAGGCCAAGGTCTCCGGTCTGCCGGAGGACGCACAGGCCGCCCGCGACCTTGCCGATCAGTGCGAGCGCTTTGAGAAAAAGCTGTATGATCTGGAGCTGACCCGAAATATCAGCTTGCAGATGGGCCCCCAGATCCGTCTGCTGCAAAACAACAATACCATGATGGCAGAAAAGATCCAGTCCACCATCGTGAACACCATCCCGCTGTGGAAGAACCAGATGGTGCTGGCACTGGGTCTGGCACACAGCCAGCAGGCCATGCAGGCAGAGCGCGCTGTGACCAACATGACCAACGACCTGCTGAAGAAGAACGCCGAGGCGCTGAAGCTGGGCACCATCGAGACCGCCAAGGAGAGCCAGCGCGGCATTGTGGATATCGAGACCCTGCAGCAGACCAACAAGAGCCTGATCGAGACGCTGGACGAACTGAACAAGATCCAGAGCGAGGGCCGCGCAAAGCGCGTTGCCGCCGAGCAGGAACTGACCCGCATCGAGGACGAACTGAAAACCAAAATGATGGAGATCCGGAGCTGAAATGGCAAACGCTGATTTTTCTCAGAACAAACAAACCGCTCCCGGCGGCTTTGACGCGGGCAGCTACCGCGAAAAAGCAAAGCCGGAGCAGGCCGTAAGGCTGACGCCCCGCCAGCAGAAGCTGGCCGCACTGGAAGCAAAGCTGCCCGCAGCGCTTTCCACCCGGGCGGCGGCGCTGGCCTTGAGCGTGGTGGTAATGCTGGCCGCTTTTTTCGGCTTTGGCAGCGCCAAGCTGCGCGGCAAATACAACACCGCCCGCCAGTGGTTCACCGCAGGGGTCGCCGCCGACAACGGCTATAACCTGAGCGAGGAGCTGACCACCCGGGAGAACACGGCGGCGAATATTCTGACCACCGCCTCCAATACCCTTGGCGCAGACAGTGCCGAGGTGCTGGCTGCACAGACGGCGCTGAACGATTTCTCCGCTTGTCTGCAGGCGGTGCAGAACGGCGGCAAAAGCCAGTCGCTGACCTCGCTGCCCTATTATCAGGGCAGCACGATGCACGCGCTGTATCAGGCCGATCAGGCACTGGGCGCTGCCATCGACCAGCTGTACGCAAAGTTGCAGGAGCAGGCCGCAGACCCCATGAAGATGGGCGCGGTGCAGGGGCAGTACGGTCAGTTCAACAGCGCAGCCACCATCATCGGCACCTTGCAGTATAATACGGCGGTGTATGAATATCAGCAGGATGTCGGCGGCTTCCCGGCCAGTGTGCTGGGGGCTTTGTCCGGCGTGAAGGAGGTTGAGCCCTTCGCATGAAAAACTTTGCAAAACGCATCAGCGCACTGGTGCTGGCCGTGGTGGTCAGCGCGGCAGTGCTGTGCCCGGCGGCTTTTGCCGCCCAGCTGCCCAGCCTGCCCAAGGATCAGTGCGTGGTGGACGATGCCGGTGTGCTGAGCAGCAGCACCGTGCAGACCATCACTGAACTGAACGCACAGCTGGAATCCAGCTGCAGCGGCGCACAGATCGGTGTACTGACAGTAGAATACACGGGCAATGATTCCACAGAGGATTACGCCACACAGGCTTTCAACGCTTGGGGCATCGGTTCCTCCTCCCAGAACAACGGCGTGCTGATTTTACTGGTGATGGAGTCGGCGCAGTATGCGGACGGCGACTACTACCTGACCTATGGCGACGGTTTCCGCAACACCACGCTGGCAAAACAGTCCAGCGCTATCGCCCAGACCATGGAAGAGCAGTTCGCCGCAAAGGATTATGACGGCGCGGTGACTACCTGTGCCCGGAACGTGGCAAACACCATCGCGGATATTTACGGCGTCAGCCTTTCCGGCGGCACCGGTAACGGCAGCACCGTGCAGCCCGGCTATCAGGGCGGGCAGAGCAGCGGCGGCAGCACTCTGACCGACATCCTGACCCTTGTGGTCAGCGTTGTGCTGCTCATCGTCATTATCCGGTCGATGGCCTATGTTTTTGCCAGCCCCTGCGGCTGGCTGTGGTGCTTCGGTGGGCCGCGGCCTCCTCGCAGACGTCGCCGGCCCCCCCCCCCGCCCCCGCCGGGCGGCTTCTACGGCGGCTCCCGTGGCCCTCGGCCTCCGCGCGGCGGCGGCTTTGGCGGCATGGGCGGCGGCTCCTTCGGGGGCGGTGTCGGACGCGGCGGTTTCGGCGGCGGCAGCTTTGGCGGCGGCTTCGGCGGCATGGGCGGTGGTTCCAGCCACGGCGGCGGCGGTGGCCGTGGACGATAATGAGAATAAAAAGAGAAAGGCAGTGGCTTTACCACTGCCTTTCTCTTTTTTATGCCGTTTATCGTGAATGAAATTCATTTGACAAAACAATTTTTGTAACTTATACTGGATGACATCACGAAAAAATAAAGGAAGTATCTGTCATGCTGACTCTGGATAAGATCTATCACGCCGCCTTTGTGTTGAAGGACGTTGCCCGCAAGACCGACCTCATCGAAGCCCCCAAGCTGTCCAAGGAATGCCAGCTGTACCTCAAAACCGAGAACCTGCAGGCCACCGGCAGCTTTAAGGTGCGGGGCGCTTACTATAAAATCAGCCAGCTTTCCGAGGAGGAGAGCGCCAAGGGCGTCATTGCCTGCTCTGCGGGCAACCATGCGCAGGGCGTGGCGCTGGCGGCTACCCGGCGCGGCATCCGCAGCATCGTCTGTATGCCGGATGGCGCGCCCCTGATGAAGGTGGAGAACACCAAAAATCTGGGCGCGGAGGTCTGCCTTGTGCCCGGCACCTACGACGAAGCCCACGACAAGGCCGTGCAGCTGCAAAAGGAGTACGACATGACCTTTATTCACCCCTACGATGACGAGCAGGTCATCGCCGGGCAGGGCACGATTGGTCTGGAAATTCTCGACCAGCTGCCGGATGTGGACGCTGTGGTGGTGCCGGTGGGCGGCGGCGGACTGATTTCCGGCATCGCCTTTGCCATCAAGACCCTGCGCCCGGAGGTCAAGGTGTACGGCGTACAGGCCGAGGGTGCCCCCAGTATGTACCGCAGCCTGCACGAGCACAAGTACCAGACCCTGAAAGCTGCCTCCACCTTTGCGGACGGCATTCAGGTCAAGACCCCGGGCGAGTTGACCTATCAGCTGTGCGAGCAGTATGTGGATGATATCGTTACCGTGACCGAGGACGAGACAGCGGCGGCCATCCTCTCCCTGATGGAGAACCAGAAGCTGGTGGCCGAGGGTGCAGGCGCTGTGCCGGTGGCAGCAGTACTGTTCCACAAGCTGCCGGTGGAAGGCAAAAAGGTGGCCTGCGTCATCTCCGGCGGCAACATTGATGTGAACATCCTGAACCGCGTCATCACCCGCGGTCTTGTCATGAGCGGCCGCAAGGCCAACCTGACCATTGCACTGGAGGACAAGCCCGGCCAGCTGAAAAAGGTGGCCGAGGTGGTATCCCGCTGCGGCAGCAATGTGGTGTCGGTGCAGCATGACGGCTCCGACCCCAATATGCCCATCTCCAGCTGCTTCCTCAAGCTGACGCTGGAGACCCGCGATGCCGCTCAGATCGAGCAGATCCGCACCGAGCTGACCAAGGCTGGCTTCCAGCTGGTCACTGAGCGGGTGTAAACTTCATCGTTTGCCAGAGCGAAAAGAGAACTTGTCTTAAACTTAAAGTAATATGGAGGAGAAAATATACCATGAAAGTCGTATCTACTACCAACGCACCTGCCGCCATCGGCCCTTACAGTCAGGCACTGGATCTGGGCAATATGGTGTTCGTGTCCGGGCAGATCCCGGTAGACCCCGCCACCGGCACCATGGCCGATACCGTGGAGCAGCAGGCCGCACAGAGCCTTGCCAACCTGAAGGCGATTTTGGCCGAGGTTGGGCTTTCCATGAACAACGTGGTCAAGACGGTGATCTTTCTGGCCGACATCAACGATTTTGCCGCAGTGAACGCAGAGTACGCCAAGGCCTTTGCCGAGCCGTTCCCCGCCCGCAGCTGCGTGCAGGTGGCAGCCATCCCCAAGGGGGCAAAGCTGGAGATCGAGTGCATCGCCGTGCGGGACTGAGCGAAAAATAAGACAAGAAAAGCGGGACACCGGAGCATCTGCGGATGCTTTGGTGTCCCGTTTTTTGGCATCATGTTCGGAAAACCGATTTTTACTTCTGCACACCGGCCTCGCATTGCTCGATGAATTGCTTGGCCACCCGGGGGCTGCGGCCACCGGCACGCAGGGCGAAGGCCTCGGCCTTGAGCAGCAGCTGCTCGGTGGGCATCTGGATGTTGTGCTGCTTTGCCAGCTCTTCCAGAATGGTCTCGAACCGGGCCTTCTCCGGCCGCTGGAAGGTGACCGTAAGGCCGAACCGGGCGGAAAGGCTCATCAGCTCCTGCCGGGTGTCGGCTTCATGGATGTCGTCGCCGGTGCGGTCCGAGAGGGTCTCCTTGATGAGGTGGCGGCGGTTGGAGGTGGCATACACCGCAATGTTCTGGGCGCGTCCGCCTACGCTGCCTTCCAGAATAGCCTTCAGGGCGGCAAAGTTGTCGTCGTTGGCGGTAAAGCTCAGGTCGTCGATGAACAGGATGAACTTGAGCGGGTTTGCCGCCAGCTTATCCATCAGGTCGGGGATCTGGTACAGCTGGTTCTTTTTTACCTCTACCAGCCGCAGTCCCTCGGGCGCAAACTCGTTGGCAATGGCCTTTACCGCGCTGGATTTGCCGGTACCAGCGTCGCCGTACAGCAGCACATTGTTGGCAGGCATCCCGGCCAGCAGCGCCTTTGTGTTGGCGATCACCTTTTCCCGCTCCTTCTCGTAGCCGGGCAGCTCCGAAAGGCGCTGCGGGTCGGGGTACTTTACCGGCACAAGCTGGCCGTTTTCCACCGTGAATACATGGTGCTTTGCAAACATACCGTAGCCCTTTTTGCCCACCTCGTTCATGCGCTGGGCGTAGGCGGCGGCAAGGTCGAGCTCACAGGTCTGCCACCGGGGCAGGAAAGCCAGTTCCGGCCGCTGCGCCTGCTCCGAGTAGGCGGTCTGGAACAGCTCGTCCAGCGTCAGCCCGCACAGCTGCTGCAAAAACTGTAGCTCGCTGTCCAGGGCGCTTTGCAGCAGCGCGTCCAGCTGCCCGGCAGCGGCCTGCCGCACGCAGATGGTCTCGGCCTCCAGCACAGCATTGCTCAGGTAGCTGCCCCAGTTGGTGGTGTACTCGAACAAAGCGGCCTCAAAGGCGGCTACGGCATCGCACACCGGGCCGTAGGAGGAGCAGCCCGCCTCCATGCGGTCGGTCAGGTCTAAAAGTCTTGCCACAACAGGGTCGTTCAGCAGGGCACGGAACACAACAAGCCCATGCAGATGGGCATTCCATTCTCTCAGTTTCATCGGTCGATTCCTTTTCCTCTCCAATAGCACATACCTTACAAAACGCAGGTACGCGGATATCAAAAGTATACAGCGGTTCGGGCGGGGATGCAAGGGGTGTTAAAAATGCTTCATCTTTGGGCTGATTCAGGTTACAAATTGTCGATTGACAAAAGCCCGGTTTATAGTATAATTTACATCAACAAATGCGCAGATGGGAAAAAGTACCACACGATCCCCACTGTTCAGAGAGCTGCCGTCTGGTGCAAGGCAGTCAGCGTTTCGTGCGGAAAATCATCCCGGAGCAGCCTGCCCAACGGGTGTAAAACCCTTGTAAGCAGCGCCGGTTGCAGCCGTTACCGTGCAGGGCTTTGTTGGAAGCCCGTGAGAGGGTGTGCACAGCACGCCAACGAGAGTGGTACCGCAGAGAGCTTGATGTTACAAGGTCTTTGTCTCTTGAAGAAAGCAGGGGACAAGGGCTTTTTCTTTTTCAAAAGCTCTCCCTGAGGGAATGGATAAGAAGTGGAACAGGAATAGGAGCAACACCATGCAGTTGAATGGTTCTCAGATCTTTGTAGAGGTCCTGTGCGAGCAGGGAGTGGACACTCTTTTTGGCTACCCCGGCGGCGCTGTGCTGAATCTTTACGACGAGCTGTATAAGAATGCCGACCGCATCACCCATGTGCTTACCGCCCACGAGCAGGGCGCAGCCCATGCGGCGGACGGCTACGCCCGCGCCACCGGCCGCACCGGCGTGGTGCTGGCCACCAGCGGCCCGGGTGCCACCAATCTGGTCACCGGCATTGCCACCGCCTATATGGACTCGGTGCCCATGGTGGCCTTTACCGGCAACGTGCCCACCAGCAGCATTGGCAAGGATGGCTTTCAGGAAGCTTACATTGAGGGCATCACGGTGCCCATCACAAAGCATAACTTCACGGTGCGCCGGGTAGAGGACTTGGCTGATACCATGCGGGCAGCTTTCCGCATTGCACAGAGCGGCCGCAAAGGCCCGGTGCTGGTGGATATCCCCAAGGACGTGACCGCAGCAGTGTGCGAGTTCACCCCCAAGCAGCCGGAGCCCATCCGCACCGTGACTACCTATAATGAGGAGCAGGTGCACTGGGCGGCAGACCTCATCAACGCCGCACAGCGTCCGCTGGTGTACTTTGGCGGCGGCGTGCGCAGCGCAGCCAGCTGCCAGCCGTTGCGGGATCTGCTGCACAAGGCGGAGATCCCTGCCACCTACACCCTGATGGCCGCAGGCGTTGTGCCCTATGGCGACCCGATGAATCTGGGGATGCTGGGGATGCACGGTTGCTACACCTCCAACCGGGCGGTGGCAGAGTGCGATGTGCTCATCGCGGTGGGTACCCGCTTTTCTGACCGCGTGGCGCTGAACCCCAAGACCTTTGCCAAAAACGCCACCATCATCCAGATCGATATTGACGCCAGCGAGCTGGGCAAGAACGTGGATGTGGATCTTTCCATCGTGGGCGATGCAGCCTATGTGCTGAACGCCATGCTGCCCCAGATCAAGCCCGCCAAGCACCCGGAATGGATGAAGATGATCCAGAGCTGGCAGGCACAGGATTACCACCCTGTGTCCGACCCTACCCGGCTGATGCCCCATCAGGTCATCGGCGAGGTGTGCAACCAGTGCGGCCCCGACGCCGTGTATGTTACCGATGTGGGTCAGCACCAGATGTGGGCGGCGCAGTACCTGCGCCACACCAAGAGCCGTGGCTTTATCACCAGCGGCGGCCTTGGCACCATGGGCTTTGGCTACGGTGCCGCCATTGGTGCCCAGATGGCACTGGGACGCCAGCAGCGTGTGGTGATGTTTACCGGTGACGCCTCCTTCCACATGAACCTGAACGAAGCCTGCACCGCCGTCAGCTACGAGCTGCCCATCATCACGGTCATCTTCAACAACTCGGTGCTGGGCATGGTGCGCCAGTGGCAGACCAGCTTTTACGGCAAGCGTTACAGCCAGACCGACCCCCACCGCAAGACAGATTTTGTCAAGCTGGCAGACGGCTTTGGCCTGAAGGGCTACCGCTGCACCAACCTGCCGGAGTTTCAGGAAGCCTTTGCAGATGCCTTGCAGCAGAAAGGCCCCACTTGGATCGAGTGCATCATTGACAAGGACGAAAAGGTGCTGCCCATGATCCCCGGCGGCGGCGATATCAACGACATCATCATGGAATAAGGAGGACACAGCATCATGGAATCTGATCAGCGCAGGGTCATCAGCCTGCTGGTGGACAACCAGAGCGGCGTTTTGGCCCGGGTGTCCAGCCTGTTCTGCCGCCGCGGCTTCAATATCGACAGCCTTACGGTGTCCGCCACCAACGACCCGGCAGTCAGCCGCATCACGGTGACCATTACCAGCGACGAAAAGGCTTTGCAGCAGCTGGTATTGCAGACCGAGCGGCTGGAAGTCACCCGGCAGGTGTTCGTGCTGGACAGCGAAAAAGCGCTGGAGCGGGAGCTGCTGCTGCTCAAGGTAGAATCGGACGTGCACAACCGCACAGAGCTGCGGGAGATCGCCTGCATCTATAAGGCAAAGATCATTGATCTTTCCCCGGACAGCATGGTGTTTGAGCTCATCGGCCGGCCGGACAAACTGGATGCTTTTCTGAAAATGTTCGAGGGCTACAACATCCTTGAGCAGTGTCGCACCGGCGTTACTGCACTGGAGCGCGGCGGGATGCACCAGCATATCCAGAAGCCGCCGCAGGAGGTGCGCTCCGTCCAGCTGCCCCCGCCGGGCGCAAAACGGGCATAAATCACATTGCTTTTCCGCTCAGGGTGAGCGAAAGATAGAACAGAGCATACAAGACCGGAAGATAAACCAACCAGAAAAGGTAAAAGGAGACTAACGATTATGGCTATCAAGAAATACTACGATTCCGACTGCAACCTCGGCGTGCTGGACGGCAAGACCGTCGCTGTCATCGGCTTCGGCAGTCAGGGTCATGCACACTCTGAGAATCTGGCCGAGAGCGGCGTCAACGTTGTGGTGGGCCTGCGCAAGGGTTCTGCCCACTGGGCAAAGGCTTCTGAGTTCGCTGCCACCCACGAAAACTTCAAGGTGATGGAAGTGGAAGAGGCTGCCAAGGCCGGTGACGTTGTTATGATGCTGGTGCCCGATGAGCTGTGCGCCGATATCTACAACACGCAGGTGGCTCCCTACATGACCGAGGGCAAGGCACTGGCCTTTGCACACGGCTTCAACATCCACTTCAAGACCATCACCGCTCCCAAGAACGTGGACGTCATCATGATCGCTCCCAAGGGCCCCGGCCACATCGTGCGCCGCCTGTACACCGAGGGCGAGGGCTGCCCCTCTCTGATCTGCGTGGAGCAGGACTACACCGGTAAGGCCAAGGACATCGCTCTGGCATACGCTTCCGGCATCGGCGCAGGCCGTGCAGGCATCCTGCAGACCACCTTCAAGGAGGAGACCGAGACCGATCTGTTCGGCGAGCAGGCCGTGCTGTGCGGCGGTGTTTCCGAGCTGATCCACGCCGGCTTCGATACGCTGGTGGAGGCTGGCTACGAGCCCGAGATGGCCTACTTTGAGACCTGCCACGAGATGAAGCTGATCGTTGACCTGATCAACGAGGGCGGCTTCTCCAAGATGCGCTACTCCATCTCCAACACCGCTGAGTACGGCGACTACCGCACCGGCAAGCGCCTGATCACCGAGGAGACCCGCAAGGAGATGAAGAAGGTCCTGACCGAGATCCAGGACGGCACCTTTGCCTCCGAATTCCTGACCGAGATGAGCCCCAAGGGCGGCCGCAAGGTGCACTTCCTTGCCAAGCGCCGCATGGAGGCTGAACTGCCCATCGAGAAGGTGGGTGCTGAACTGCGCAGCATGATGAGCTGGCTGAAGAAGTAAGAGGAAAACCCTCTCAGGCCGCCTTTCGGCGGCCAGCTCCCCCGAAAGGGGGAGCTTTTGTTGAAAAGGGAATCTTATAGCTCCTCCGCGAAAACCTCTCCCTCTCGGGAGAGGTGGCACGACGTAGCCGTGACGGAGAGGGCTTTATCAGAAAAGAGGATTTGCAATGAGAAGTGACAACGTGACCAAGGGCTCGGAGCGCGCGCCCAACCGCAGCCTGTTTTACGCGCTGGGCTATACCCCGGAGGAACTGGAGCGCCCCCTCATCGGCGTGGTGAGCGCCTACAGCGAGATCGTGCCCGGCCACATGAATCTGGATAAGATCGCCGAGGCTGTCAAGGCCGGTGTGCAGATGGCCGGTGGTACCCCCATCCTGATCCCCGCCATCGGTGTATGCGATGGCATCGCCATGGGTCATGTGGGCATGAAGTACTCTCTGGCCTCCCGTGAACTGATCTGCGACAGCGTGGAGACCATGCTGATGGCACACCAGCTGGACGGCCTTGTGCTGGTGCCCAACTGCGATAAGATCGTGCCCGGCATGGTGATGGCAGCGGTGCGTATGGATGTGCCCGCTGTGGTCTGCTCCGGCGGTCCCATGCTGGCCGGTACTTACGGCGGCGAGGAAGTGAGCCTTTCCAAGATGTTCGAGGCCGTGGGCGCCTATAAGGCCGGTATGATCACCGACGAGCAGCTGGAGGATTGCACCTGCAACTGCTGCCCCAGCTGCGGCAGCTGCTCCGGTATGTATACCGCCAACAGCATGAACTGCCTGTGCGAGGCCATCGGCATCGCACTGCCCGGCA
>OLQD01002242.1_pt1 | contig 14324 bp, 9 predicted proteins | sample 1672841 | NCBI WGS metagenome assembly OLQD01 (sample SAMEA3136729, study PRJEB25190) | human gut metagenome | biome: human gut; feature: human-associated habitat; material: faeces | place: Austria | collected 2013 | reverse complement strand
GCCGTGCCGCAGCCGCCGGAGCGGTGCTTAAGCCGTAAGGCGGGAATTATGCGGTATTGCCTAAAGAAGCGTTCAGAGAAATAAGAGAGGGAAACACTGTAACATGGCACAATCTCGTTCCGGTAAAAAATCAACAAAGAACTTCTCCGGCAAAAAAGGCACCGCCACCTCCCGGGGCACGGGCCGCAGCAGCACCGGGCGCTCCGCATCCGCGCGCAGCAGTGCGGCCTCCCGCAGCCGTCAGCCGTCCCGCCGTGCCCAGCGCCGCGCCGAGACCCCGAACCTGGCCCGCAGCATCCTGCTGGTGGGGCTGGGTCTGCTTTGCGTTGCGCTCGTGCTTGTGCCCGGGCAGAATCTTTGGCGCACGCTGCGCAGCTGGTACTTTGGCGTTTTCGGTATCACGACTTATCTGGTCGGACCGTTCCTGCTGTACCTGGCCTACCTGCTGGCCACAGGCTACCGCGTCGCATTGTTTGCGGGCAAGGTATCGCTGATGGGCGTGCTCTGCGCCAGCGTGCCGGTCATCTTCTCCAAACTTAATATTGAGAACCTCAAGGTCGGGGAGATCGTCAAGATGCTCTTTACCCGCGGCGGCACCTACTTCTGGGAGGGCGGCGTCCTCGGTGCGCCCATCGGTGCCACGCTGCTGGCGCTGTTCGGGCGTCCCGCCTCCAACATTATCATGCTGCTCATCTTCCTGCTGGGGCTGATGTTCTTCTTTGCCATCACCCCCGCGGACGTCGTTCTGTTTGTAGACGGCCAGTACAAGACCCTGCAGGCCAAGCGCGAGGAGCGCGCCGCAGCCGAGACCGCCTACGACACCCGCCTGTTTGAGCAGGAGCCCGAGGAGGAGAGCGTCGAAAATCTGACCGGTGCGCTGCCGGACAGCAGCCGCCCGCACCATCCGGTTTACGACGTCATCGCGGACACGAGCCGTTTCCCGAAACAGACCCCGCCCGCCCCGCAGCGGCAGGCCGCCTGCACGCCCCCCGTGACACCTGCTGTGCCCGAGGCACCGTTTGCCGCCAAGCCCGCCGCCCAGACCCATGCGTCGTTTGACGTGGATCTTGGCCCCAGTGCAGGGGAAAACGCCCGCCAAAAGGCCGTCAGCGCTGACCCGCTGGAGCCGGTCAGCATCGGCCCGGGCGGCACGTTCGGTATGGATCCGCTGTCCAACCGGGCCAACAGCACACTGCGCCACACCCAGTCCCAGCCTGCTCCCGCACCGAAGGAGGATTTTGAGCTGCAATTGCAGCCTGCCTCAGAGCCTGCCGCGCCGGTGTACAGCACCCCGCTGACCCCGGTCACGCCCGCCGCACAGGCGTCCCCTGCGCCGCAGGACGAGCTGGATGCGCTCATCAACCGCGCTGTCAGCGGCCACGCGCCTTACTATACGCCGCAGGAGGTCAGTGCCGAGACAACGCTGGACCTGCCGCAGCCTACCGAGTTTGAGACCCCGCTGACGCCTGTCCCGCAGGAGCCCAAATTTGACACGCCTCTCGTTCCCGTGGAGGACGAGCCCGAGCCGATCCCTGTCGAGCTGCCGCAGCTGGATATGACAGGCCGTGTGCAGGGCGATACGATGGTCCTTTCTCCGGCTGATCTTGCTGCACAGATGGCCGCAGACGCTGCGCCGCTGGGTACGCCCGCCCCCGCAGCTGTGCCCGCCGCACCGGAGGCCCCCGCTGTTTCCGCACCGATCCCGACACTGGGCGGCAGCTTCAGCGATACCGGCAGTGCGGTCAGCGCTGCCTGGCAGTCCGGGCGCTCTGTCTCCGAAATGCTGGATGATATGCTGGCCGAGACACCCGCCTCCCCTGCCCAGCCTGTTGTCGAGGCTCCGGCCCCGGCAGCCGATCCCTACACCGCCGCCCCGCAGCCGTACCAGTCTGCCCCTGCCATGACCCGCCCTGCGGCGGAAACGACCCAGAGCAGCTTCACTGTGCCCCGGCAGGGGGAGGCTGCCCGCGTGCAGGTCAGCACCGCCGTCGGCAACTCTGCCGGTGCGCCCATCCATACGCCGCCCTGTGCGGCCAAGGCCGACCCCAACGCCATGCGTCTGCCCACCTCGGAGGAGCAGCCGCCGGAGCCCTACTGCTATCCGTCGCTGAATCTCTTTAACGCCACGCGCCCCGACGACGAGGCCGGGGCCGCCCGCGAAATGAAGAAAAACGCGGACATTCTGGTCAACACGCTGGACAGCTTCGGCGTCAAGACGACGATGCTCGACATCTGCCGCGGCCCGTCCGTCACCCGGTATGAGCTGCAGCCCCAGGCCGGTATCAAGGTCAGCCGCATCACAAGCCTGGCCGACGACATCGCCCTGAACCTGGCCACCGCGGGTGTGCGCATTGAAGCGCCCATCCCCGGCAAGCCCGCCGTCGGCATCGAGGTCCCGAACAAGATTCGCTCCACCGTCAACATCCGCGCAGTCTTTGAATCCCAGAATTATATCAATATGCGCAGCCCGCTGACGATGGCCCTCGGCAAGGACATTGCCGGTACGGCGCAGGTCGCGGATCTCTGCAAGATGCCCCACCTGCTGATTGCCGGTTCCACCGGCAGCGGTAAATCCGTCTGCGTCAACTCCATTATCATCAGCTTCCTGTTCCGCTCCGGCCCCGAGGATGTCAAGCTCATTCTGATCGACCCGAAGGTCGTCGAGCTGGCCGAGTACAACGGCATTCCGCACCTGCTGATGCCCGTCGTCACCGAGCCGCGCAAGGCTGCCGGTGCGCTGGGTGCCAGCGTGGCCGAGATGGAGCGCCGCTACAAGCTCTTTGCCGAGAACAACGTCCGCGAGATCAAGGCTTACAACAAGCTGGCCGCCCAGACCGGCATGGAGCACCTGCCCTATATCGCCATCGTCATTGACGAGCTGGCCGACCTGATGATGGTCGCGGGCAAGGAGGTCGAGGACTATATCTGCCGCATCGCGCAAAAGGCCCGCGCCGCCGGCATCCACCTGATCGTTGCTACCCAGCGACCCAGCGTGGACGTCATCACCGGCCTTATCAAGGCCAACATCCCCAGCCGTATCGCCTTTGCCGTTTCCAGTCAAATTGACAGCCGCACCATTCTGGACAGCGGCGGTGCCGAAAAGCTGCTGGGCAACGGTGATATGCTCTTCCTGCCCGTCGGCGCGTCCAAGCCCGTGCGTGTGCAGGGTACCTTCGTGACCGATGAGGAGATCGGCGCGGTGCTGAGCTTTATCAAGTCCACCTCCACCGCCCAGTACGATGAAGAAATGATTGCCGAAATGGAGCGCCGCGCCGTTGCCGAAAAGGGCAGCAAGAAGGGCAGCGACGATGACGGAGACGGCGGCGGTGCATTGGACGCCATGTTTGAGCAGGCCGTTGAGTGCGTTATTGAGGCCGGACAGGCCAGCACCAGCCTTTTGCAGCGCCGCTGCAAGCTGGGCTACGCCCGCGCTGCCCGCATCATGGACCAGATGGAGCAGGAAAAGATCATCGGCCCCTATGAGGGTGCCAAGCCCCGCGCCGTGCTTGTGACCAAGGCCGAGTGGGAGGAGCGCAAGCTGAACGGCCAGTATGACGGGTAAGCGCTTTGCCCGCCTGGCCGCGGCGGTTTCCGTCTGCCTGCTGGTGGTTGCCGCGTTCGTCGTCCAGCTCTTGGGCGGCAAGGGCAGCGTTCCCGGCTGGCAGCAGCTGCGCGCTGCGCTCGGCGTGCCGCTCCAAACCGAGGAAAGCGCTCCGCAGACTGCGGACGGCAGCACCGTCGTGTATGTGCTGGATGTCGGGCAGGGCGATGCCGTGCTGCTTTGTCAGGACGGCGCGTACTGCCTGATCGACACCGGTCCCGTCGAGGCTGAGGACGCGCTGCTCTATGACCTGGACGTGCTGGGTGTGCCGTCGCTTGACTATCTTGTGCTGACCCATCCCCACGCAGACCACACCGGCAATGCCCGCGCGGTGCTGCGCACCCTCCCGGTCAAGACCCTGCTGCTGCCGCTGTGGCAGCCCACGGCAGATGAGACCGCCGACTGGCCGCGCTATCTCGCAGAGCTGGCCGCCGACAGCGGAGCAGAAATTCTCACAGCAGAGGCCGGGGAGGAATACCCGCTTGGCAGCGGCACGCTGCAAATTTTGCAGGGCGGCAGCGAGGATGCCGACAGCGTCAACGATGCCTCGCTCTGCACGCTGTTCACGGCGGGCGATTTTCGCTTTCTCGATACCGGCGACGCAGAGGCAGACGCCGAGCAGCGCCTGGTCGATACCTACGGCCCGACCCTGCATGCCACTCTTTTCAAGGCGGGGCATCACGGGTCCTACACCTCCAACAGCCTGGCCTTTATGCAGGCAGTCCGGCCCAAGGCCGTGGCCGTCAGCTGCGGGCTGCACAACGATTACGGCCATCCGCACCGCGCTGCCCTGCAAAATTACGCAGAGGTCGGTGCCGAGGTATGGCGCACTGACCTGGAGGGCAGCCTCACCTTCATCTGGCAGAACAACACCCTCAACGTGGAAACTTCCGCGGACTCCGCCGATTTTGCGGCGTAAAAATAAGGAGTAGAAAATGACGATTACGGAACAGTTCAAAGCCAAACGCTGCGTTTTCTCTATCGAATGCTTCCCGCCGAAACAGACCACCCAGATGGATAAACTCAAGGACACTCTGCGTCAGATGCAGGCCATGGACCCCGGCTTCATCAGCGTCACCTTCGGTGCGGGCGGCTCTGCGGGCGGCGTCTCCACCGCGGAGGTGGCCGACTACATTCAGAACGAGCTGCATATCCCCACGCTGGCGCACCTGATCTGCATGGGCAACGACGAGACCCGTGCAGCGGAGATTTTGGATCAGCTGGAATCTGTCGGCGTCCGGGATGTGCTGGCCCTGCGCGGGGACCGCAGCCCGTCCCGCCCGGAGAGCCCCGACTTCAAACACGCCAGCGACCTGACTTCCTTTATCAAATGGAAGAAGCCGGCATTTTCCGTTCACGGTGCCTGCTACCCGGAGGGCCACCCCGAGGCCGACAGCCTGCTGCATGACGTTGAGAACCTGCGCATCAAGCAGGCCGCCGGTGCCGAGCACCTGCTGACCCAGCTTTTCTTTGACAACATGCACTTTTACCGCTTTCTGAATCTGGCACGCCGCGCAGGCATCACGCTGCCGGTCTCTGCCGGTGTCATGCCCATCGTCAAGCGCAGCCAGATCGAACGCACCGTTTCGCTTTCTTCGGCCAGCCTGCCGTCTGAGTTCACCCGTATGATCTCCCGCTATCAGGACGACCCGGCCAGCCTGTACGATGCCGGTATCGACTACGCCGTCAGGCAGCTGCGCGACCTCATTGAGGGCGGCGCAGACGGCATCCACCTGTACGCAATGAATGACGCCGCCGTGGCCGCGAAGGTCTACGACGGCATCAGGGATCTGCTGTAATGGAGCGCCGCAAGCCCGCCGCCATTGACCGCGCCACGGCGCTGCGCTACATGGGTGCGTCCGGCTGGACGCCCGATGCCGCCACCGCGGTCCTGCTGGACAAGGCCGAGCAGACCGTGCTGACCGCTGCTGCGCCGCGTGCGGTGTACCGCCGTCTGCCGCGTACCGCCCTGCCGCTGGAAAACTGCGGCAGCGACCTGACGCGCCATCTGCAGGGCTGCGACGAGGTCCTTCTGCTGGCAGCGACCCTCGGGGCCGAGGTGGACAAGCTTTTGCGCCGCATGGAACTGACTGACATTGCCCTGGCCGCCGCGGCAGACGCGCTGGCCTCGGTGCTTTTGGAACAAATCTGTGACGAGCTGGAGAACGAAATACGCGCTCAAATCGAGGCGCAGGGCGTCTTTATGACCGGGCGCTACGCGCCGGGCTACGGTGACTGCCCGCTGGAGCTGAACGACGCGCTCTGCCTTGCGGCGGACACGGTGCGCGGCTGCGGCCTGGCCGTGACGCCCCAGCACCTTTTGACCCCCCGCAAGAGTACCACCGCCATTTTAGGCATTGCCGACCATCCCGTGACCGGCACCCGCGCAGGCTGTGCGACCTGCCATTTAAAGGAGACCTGCTCGTTCCGCAAGCGCGGCACGACCTGTTTCACACAAGACTGATAGGAGAGAAGTGTATGCAGATTCGTGAAGTTTTTGACCGCAAGCGGTTTGTTTTCCTGGACGGCGGCATGGGCACCCAGCTGCAGGCACGCGGTCTGCAGCCCGGGCAGAAGCCCGAGCTCGCCGCGCTGGAAATGCCGGAGGTTTTAACGGCCATCCACACTGACTACGCCAACGCGGGCGCGGATATTCTGCTGGCAAATACCTTTGGTGCCAACGCCAAGAAGCTGACCGGCTGCGGCCACACGGTGGAGGAGGTCGTTTCCGCTTCCATCGCCTGTGCGCGCAAGGCCGCCGAGACCACCGGCGCGTGTGTAGCGTTGGACATCGGCCCTCTGGGTGAGCTGCTCGTCCCCGCGGGCACGCTGGCGTTTGAGGATGCCTACAATGAGTTTGCACAGGTCATCCGCGCCGGTGCGGCGGCAGGGGCTGACCTCGTCTTTTTGGAGACGATGACCGATCTGTATGAGCTGAAGGCCGCCATCCTCGCCGCCAGGGAAAACTGCGATCTGCCTGTTTTCACCTCAATGAGCTTTGAGAGCCGCGGGCGCACCTTCACAGGCTGCACCGTCGAAAGCTACGCCGTCACGGCAGCGGGTCTCGGCGCGGACGCCGTGGGCATCAACTGCTCGCTCGGCCCCAAGGAGATTCTGCCCTTCGCGCAGCGCCTCTGCCGCAGCGTGCCCGCAGGTGTTCCGGTCTTTGTCAAGCCGAACGCCGGTCTGCCGAACCCCGACGGCAGCTACAATCTCGACCCGGATGAATTTGCCGCCGAGATGAAGGAGTACGCCGCCATCGGCGTTTCGATGGTCGGCGGCTGCTGCGGCACGACGCCCGCGTTTATCGCCAGGCTGCATGAGACCTTCAGCCCGCTGACCCCGGCTGACAAGATCCCCATCCGCCGCAGCTGTCTGTGCACGCCGGTCCGCTTTATGGAGGTCGACGGCATCACTGTGGTGGGGGAGCGCATCAATCCTACCGGCAAAAAACGGCTGCAGCAGGCCCTGCGGGACGGCGACAGCGCCTACCCCTGCACTCAGGCTGTGGCCCAGGCCGAGGCCGGTGCGCAGGTGCTCGACGTCAACGCAGGCCTGCCCGGCATCGACGAGGCCACCACGCTGGAGCAGCTTGTCAAGGATTTGCAGGCCGTCACCGACCTGCCGCTGCAGCTCGACTCCTCGAATCCAGAGGCCCTGTCCCGTGCGTTGCGCATCTACAACGGTAAGCCCATCGTCAACTCGGTCAACGGTGAGCCGGAGACGTTGGAAAAGATTCTGCCGCTCTGCAAAAAGTACGGCGCCGCCGTCGTCGGCCTGGCGCTGGACAAGGGCGGTATCCCGCCGACAGCCGAGGGCCGCTTTGCGATTGCCCAACGCATTGTCGCCGCTGCCAACGCCGCCGGTATCCCGAATGAGGACATCTACATTGACTGCCTGACGCTGACCGCCAGCGCCCAGCAGGAGGGTGCCGTCCAGACGCTGGAGGCTCTGTCCCGCTGCAAGCATGAGCTGGGCGTGCGCACTGTGCTGGGCGTGTCGAACATCAGCTTCGGCCTGCCGTGCCGCGGCTACCTGAACACAACGTTTTTGACGATGGCCATGTCTGCCGGGCTCGACCTTGCCATCATGAATCCCAACACGCCGGAAATGATGGCTGCCGTGCGCGCCTACCGCGTGCTGACCTCGCAGGATTTACAGAGCACCGACTACGTTGCCGCCTATGCCGATGTGCAGATCCAGACGACGCAGACGAGCAAGTCCGCCGCCACCGTGGCCGAGGTCGGCGCCGCCGCACCGGGCGGGGACGCCCTGTTTGAGGCTGTGCGCCGCGGCCTGAAGGCCGAGGCCCGCGCCGCCGCGGACGCCGCGCTGACAATGCGCGAACCGCTGGACGTAGTGAATGTCTCGCTGATCCCCGCACTGGACGCCGTGGGCGACGGCTTTGAGAAAGGCACGGTATTCCTGCCGCAGCTTTTGCAGGCCGCCACTGCCGCGCAGGCTGCGTTCGAGGCCATCAAGGCCAAAATTGCCGCCTCCGGCCAGGCGCAGGGCAGCAAGGGCAAGATCGTCATTGCCACAGTCAAGGGCGACGTGCATGACATCGGCAAGAACATTGTCCGTGTCATCCTCGAAAACTACGGCTATGACGTGCTCGACCTCGGGCGCGACGTTGACCCCGAGCGTGTCGTAGAGGCCGTGCGCCAGACCGGTGCAAAGCTCGTCGGCCTGTCGGCCCTGATGACGACCACCGTCCCCAATATGCAGGCCACGATCGAGGCCCTGCATGCCGCGCACCTTGACTGCAAGGTCATGGTCGGCGGCGCGGTGCTGACGCCCGACTACGCCCGGGACATCGGTGCCGACTACTACTGCAAGGATGCCAAGGCCAGCGCTGATTTGGCCAAGCAGCTTTTAGGCTGATTGTATAGAGCCGCGTTTCACGAAGAAACGCGGTTTTTTGCACAATTGTAAAATCTTACCTTTGTCAGCAAATCACCATTGCAGGGAAGTTCCAATTGATGTATAATAGTTGTGTTTACTGTTTTTGGACATTTTCCTTTATTTGTCTGTTTTAGGAGCGTATCTTTTGAAGCACATAGCCAAAATCGCAGCGTTCACCGCGATTTTTCTGATTATAAATCTGATTCTCTGCGGCTTTATGCCGCCCGATAACGGTTCCAGCCTTGACATGTGGCGCAGCTACCACCAAAAGCAATCCATTGACATTGCCGTCATTGGTTCTTCGCTGGCTTCCTGCGCCCTGCCCGAAGAAGAACTCGCCGCCGCAACAGGGGAGACCGTTGCACTGATGGCAACAAACGCCCAAAGCTTGGATATGTCGCAGATCGCGCTGGAGACCCTGCTTCGGGAGCATTCTCCCCGGTATGTGATCCTTGTCATGGATCTGACCAACATGACAGGCAAACCCTACGCCAAAGCCCAAAAGGCTTTTTTATATGCAGAGCTGCAGACGGATTCCTGGAAGGATAAGCCCGCTGACCTGCTACGCTACATGACCAGCCGTGACAACTTTACAGGTGCAGATTCCCTGAATGCGCTTTTTCCCTGGCAGAGCGGCAGCTGGCCCACCGACTGGCCCGCTACGATCCAACAGAAATGGAATGCCGTACTGGATCGTCTGCCGCACCGGCGCGGTGCGGCCCATGCCCAGCCGGAGGATGCCGCGGTCATCAACTTTGACACTGTCGGCATGGTGAACACCTGGAGCCAGAACGCCCACGACTTTAGCGCGCAGCACATTGAAGAGCTGACCTCCATGCTGCAACTCTGTCAGGAGAACGGCACGCGCCTTTTGCTCATCAGTGCGCCCAAGACCACGCTGGATGTCGTGAGCTACGAGACGTATTTTGACGACTACGCCTACTTCAAGCAGCTGACAGCACAGTATGGGGCTTCCTATTATGACTTTAACCTTGCAAAGCCGGAGCTGTTTGAGAACAAAGAGCCTGACTATCACAAGGATTTCACCCACATGAATGCTGCCGGCGGGCATGCGTTCAGCCTCAGCATGGCAAAGTTTCTTGCCATGCTGGACGCCGGGCAGGATGTGGAATCGTTGTTCGAGACGCCGTCAGAATATCTGGCCGCCGTAAACTATATCACCAACGTCTACCTGACTCCGGAGGTTCACCCGGACAAGATTTTGCTGCCGGCCGGCTCCTACCACGGTCCGTCCGTACAGGCTGAATACGAGTTCTGGGTCAAAGCGCCGGGGGAGAGCGAATACAGCCGGGTTTCCGCGTATTCTACCCGCTCCTGGACCGAGTACGCAGCGGCGGAGCACGGCACCTACCAGTTTCGCGTGAACGCCCGTATTGTTGGTTCTTCCGCCGATTTTGAGCGATATTATGAATGTTCTGTCGATTTTTAATTTTGTGGATGGTGTAGTGTGGAAATCTATTCCCTGAGTTTCTTCCTGCTGGTCAGCGTTGGACTCATTTTATATTATACTGTTTTCAGCCGCTGCCAATGGATCTGCCTGCTGGGGTTGAGCCTGCTGTTTTTTACCGCCAGTGGCTGGAAGGGCCTTGTTTTTCTGCTTTTCACTGCGTTGACGATCTGGCTCGGCGGCTTGCAGCTGGCAAAGCTGGATGCCGATTCCGCCGCGCGGCGAAAGGCTCCGGGCATAACCAAGGACGAAAAAAAGGCCATCAAAGCACAGGCGGTGCGCCGCAAAAAATGTCTTGTTGCTGCTGTTCTGACTGCCAACTTTCTTGTGCTTGGCTACTTCAAATACTGGTCCTATTTTGCGGAGCTGCTCTCCGGTGCATTTTCGGCCACAGCGCCGTCCTCACTGGGGCTGGTCATGCCGCTTGGCATCAGCTTTTACACGTTTCAGGCCGTCGGTTATCTGATTGACTGCTACCGTGGTCGGCACCCGGCAGAGAAAAACTACGTCCGCTTTCTGCTTTTCATCAGCTTTTTCCCGCAGCTGATCCAGGGTCCCATCAACCGCTACGGAGAGATGGCCCCGCAGCTCACTGCCCGTCACATCTGGAACTGGGAGCGTACCAAGCGTGCACTGTTCCTGTTTCTGTTCGGCGCAATGAAGAAATATGCCATCGCCAACCTGACCGCCCCGACGATTGCCGCCATCCTTGACGGCAATGACCCCAAGCTGGCCGGTTCTATGGCACTGCTGGCCATTTTGCTGTACTCGCTGCAGCAGTATGCAGATTTTTCCGGCGGCATTGATATGGTATTGGGTGTTGCGCAGCTGTACGGCATTGAGATGATGCCCAACTTCCGGCAGCCGTATTTTTCTACCTCGCTGGGGGATTTCTGGCGGCGCTGGCATATTTCGCTGGGTGCGTGGATGCGTGATTATCTGTTCTATCCCTTTGCACTGACCAAGCCGATGCAGCGCTTCGGCAAGTGGGCCACATCGCATTGGGGCAAGCATTTTGGCCGTGTGCTGCCCGCTGCAGTCGCCAACCTGCTTGTGTTTGCCGTAGTCGGCATCTGGCACGGCCCGCAGGCGCACTACCTTGCCTGGGGTCTGTATAACGGTCTTGTCATTGCGCTGGCTGACCTGCTGGAGCCCGCTTTCAAAAAGCTCAACACAGCGCTGCACATTCCTACCGAAAGCCGCGGCTGGCACGTTTTTCGCATCGTGCGGACCTTTATCATCGTCAACATCGGCTGGTACTTTGACCGCAATGAGTTTGTGCAGGGGTGCATCTACCTGCGCAACACCTTTACGGATTTCAATTTGTCCGCATTGGCCGCGAATGCACCCGGCGCTTTCAAGGCAGTCTCCGGCCCGGCCTGGGGGCTTGTCATCATCAGTACCCTTCTGGTCTTTGCCCATAGTGTGCTGAAGGAACAAGGCCGCGACCCTTACGCAGAGGTACAACGGCTGCCGCTTGCGCTGCGCTGGGGTTTATACTATCTTGTTATTTTCATGGTACTCCTCAGCTTTATCTGCGTCAATGAAACCGTTGGTTTCCTCTATGCCAACTTTTAAGAAAAGAGCTTTCTATGCAAACAAACATTCTGGACTGGCTTGAAGCCACGTCCGCCCGCTACCCGGATGCCCCCGCTGTGGGGGATGACCAGACAGACTATACTTGGGCACAGCTGGCCGACACGGCCCGCCGCGCCGGCAGCTTTCTGGCGTCCCGCACGATGCCGCGCCGCCCGGTGGCATTTTACCTGGAAAAATCCGTTTCCGCCTTTGCTGCCATGCTTGGCACAGTCTACGCGGGCTGCTGCTACTCGGTGCTTGACACCCGCCAGCCCGCTGCCCGCACTTTGCAGGTATTGGATACTTTGACCCCTGCACTTCTTGTTACGGACGAGGCCCACGCTGCCGCAGCCGCCGCGCTGGGGTACAGCGGGCAAATCATCCGGCTTGACGATCTGCTGGCCGCACCCGCGGACGCTGCCCTGCTGGCAGCCCGCCGCCGTCAGGCTGTGGATGTTGACCCTCTGTATATCAACTTCACAAGCGGAAGCACCGGTGTGCCAAAAGGCGTCACCGTCAGCCACCGCTCGGTGCTGGATTTTATCCCGCAGTTTGCAGAAATTTTCGGCATCACACAAAACGATATTCTGGGCAATCAGGCTCCCTTTGACTTTGACGTTTCGGTCAAAGACCTGTACACGGCACTGTACACAGGGGCTAAGGTACAGATCATCCCGCGCGCTTATTTCAGTCAGCCCACAAAACTCATGGACTATCTGGCAGACCATGAGGTCACCATACTTGTCTGGGCCGTCAGTGCCATGTGCTTTGTCTCTATCATGAACGGCTTCAGCTACCGTATCCCTTCCCGCGTGCGGCAGGTATTGTTCAGCGGCGAAGTCATGCCCATCAAGCACCTGATGAAGTGGAAGTCCGCTCTGCCGCACGCCCGGTTTGTGAACCTCTACGGCCCGACAGAGATTACCTGCAACTGCACCTACGCCATTTTGCCGGACCGCGATTTTGCCCCTGATGAGGCGTTGCCCATCGGACGCGCGTTTCCCAACGAGAAGGTTTTTCTGCTGGATGAAAACGACACCCTTGTCACCGTGCCCGGGCAGGCAGGGGAAATCTGCGTTTCCGGTACGGCGCTTGCCCTCGGCTACTATGCTGACCCTGTGCGCACAGCGCAGGCCTTTACCCAGAATCCGCTGAACACCAACTGGTATGAGCGTATTTACCGCACCGGCGATCTGGCCCGCTACGACGAAAGTGGCAGCCTGTATTATATTGGCCGCCGGGATTTCCAGATCAAGCACATGGGACACCGCGTAGAGCTTGGCGAAATTGAAGCTGCCGCTATGCGCTGCGACGCCGTGACCCGTGCCTGCTGCACGTTTGATGCCGAACGCCAGCGGCTCCACCTGTTTTACACGGGCAGCTGTGAGAAAGTCGCCCTGCTGGCTGCGCTGAAAGAAAGTCTGCCGCCTTTTATGCAGCCGAATACTGCTGTGCAGCTGGACGAGATGCCGCTGAATAAGAACGGCAAAATTGACCGCACGGCACTGGCTGCCCTGACGAAAAAAGGAGCCCATAAATGACCGACGCTTCTTTGCAAAAAATTGCTGCCACCTACGGCACACCGACGTTTTTCTTTGACACTGACGCTTTGCAGGCCCGCGTGCGCGCTATTCAGGCAATCTGGGGCAGGGAAATCGACCTTTGCTATTCCATCAAAGCCAACCCATTTCTGCTGCCTGCCATGATGCAGGTCACTGCGCGGCTGGAAGTATGCAGTCCCGGAGAGCTTTCGCTCTGCGAGAGCCTGCATGCTGCGGATGCACGTGTTATCTATTCGGGTGTTAATAAGACGCCCGTGGATATTGCCCGCGCCGTGGCCGACGGCGTCGGCACCTGCACAGCGGAATCTCTGCTGCAGGTCCGCTATCTGCAGGATGCTGCACGTAAGGCCGCCAAACGGCTGCCTGTGCTGCTGCGGCTGAACGCGGGCAGTCAGTTCGGCATGTCAAAGGAGGATCTTTTCACCGCATTGGCGCATCGCAGGGAAACACCTGATCTGGAGTTTATCGGCATTCACTACTTTGTCGGGACCCAGCGCAAAAAGCTGGTCAATCAGCAAAAAGAGCTGGCCATGCTGCGGGAACTGTACGCTGAAATTGAGCAGACCTTCGGCCTGCGTCTACCGGAACTGGAATACGGCCCAGGGCTGGCGGTGCCGTATTTTGACGGCGACGATTTTACCGACACACTGTCCCCGGCCAAAGACCTTGCACCAGCACTGCGCGAAGTCAGCAGCTGGGTCCATCTGACCGTTGAGATGGGCCGCTTTTACACCGCCGAATGCGGTTATTACCTGACCACCGCCATGGACTGCAAGGACCACGGCGGGCAGCACTACTGCATTGTGGACGGTGGAATGAACCACTTGAATTATCTTGGCCAGATCATGGGTATGAAACGCCCGCATCTGCGCCATTTTGCTGCCCGGGCAGCTTCCGTACAGGACTGGACACTTTGCGGCAGCCTTTGTACTACGAACGATGTTCTTGTGCGCAGTATGCCGCTGGCCGGACTATGCCCCGGCGACCTGCTTGTTTTTGAAAACACCGGTGCCTACTCTGTTACGGAAGGACTTGGTCTGTTTTTGAGCCGCGACCTGCCGCAGGTCATTCTGTGGCAGAACGGCACGCCGCACCCGGTACGCAGCGAAACGCCGACCTATCCCATCAATACACCCGCTGTGTAAGATAATTTGAAAAGTCCAATGGTATGAAGTCAAGTAGGTGATGGAATAAGATTTTGAAGAAAAGT
>OLQD01002235.1_pt1 | contig 14387 bp, 15 predicted proteins | sample 1672841 | NCBI WGS metagenome assembly OLQD01 (sample SAMEA3136729, study PRJEB25190) | human gut metagenome | biome: human gut; feature: human-associated habitat; material: faeces | place: Austria | collected 2013 | reverse complement strand
GGGAGATGCCGGTGATGATCTCCGGGTTGACCACCGGGATATAGGTGATGTTGGTGACCACCAGGCGGCTCTTGCGGCTCATGGATGCAATGCCCAGCGAGGCCGCCGTGCCCAGCACCGTTGCAATGACCGCAGAGATGAGGGCCACCTCCAGCGAGACGCGCAAAGCGCTCAGGATGGCAGAGTTATGGAGCAGGCTGGTGTACCACTTAAGGGTAAAGCCTGTGAACAGTGCGTAGCCCTTGCTCTGGTTGAAGCTGAACACAATCATATAGGCAATGGGCAGGTACATGAAGCAGAAGAAGAGGATGACGTAGGCCCGCTGCATCAGGCGCAGATGTTTCGTTTTCATCAGGACACGCCCTCCATTTCATCTTCATCAAAGCTGGATGTGAAGCTCATGCAGAGCAGGACGATGATCATCAGCACAAGGCTCATGGCCGAACCGACGTTCAGGTTGTAGCTGTTGCCCAGGAACTGCATCTCGATCAGGTCGCCGATCATCAGATTGGAGCCGCCGCCCAGCATACGGCTGATGACAAAGGTAGACACCGCCGGAACGAACACCATGGTGATGCCGGTGCTGATGCCGGGCACGCTCATGGGGATGAGCACCCGGAAAAGGGTCTGGGTGGTGGAGGCTCCCAGATCCTGTGCCGCTTCCACCAGGCTCTGATCGATCTTGGTCATACTGGTGTAGAGGGGCAGGATCATGTAGGGCACATAGTTATACACCATGCCCAGCACCACCGCGCCGGAGGTGTTCAGCATGGTATAGGGGCCCAGGCCAAAAAAGCCCAGCACCGCGTTCACAGGGCCGTTGATGCTCAGCAGGCCCATCCAGGCATAGGTGCGGAGCAGGAAGTTCATCCACATGGGCAGCATGACCAGCATCAGCATGATATGCTGCTTGTTCACCCGCAGGCGGGACAGGAAATAGCCCACCGGAAATGCAATGATCAGGCAGATCACGGTAGCCACAAGGGCCAGCAGCAGGCTGCGGGCAAACACGGAGCCGTAGCCGCTGACGCTGGTCAGATTGGCAATGGTGAAATTGCCGCTGCCATCGGTCAGGGCATAATAGACCACGATGATCAGCGGAACCACCGTGAACAGCACCATCCAGATAAAATAAGGATAGGCCAGCTTCTTATCGTAAATTTTCATCATTTCCCATTCAGCCCTCCGAACGTGCCATGATATGGATCTCGTTGGGGCCGATGCGCATACCAATGGTCTCACCGGGGGTGCAGGCGCGGGTGGAGTGGATCAGCCACTCACGGCCCTCGCACTCAACGTGCATCTCAAAGTGAACGCCCTTGAAGATGACATCATTGACTACGCCCACCAGCTGACCCTCCACGGGACTGACCACTTCAATGTCCTCGGGGCGGACCACCACCTGAACGCTCTGTTCCCGGGCAAAGCCGCGGTCCACGCAGGGGAACTGCACACCCGAGAAAGAGACCAGGAAGTCGCGGTGCATCACGCCGTCCACAATGTTGGAATCGCCGATAAAGTCCGCCACAAAGGCATTTTTAGGCTCGTTGTAGATATCCTCGGGGGTACCGATCTGCTGCACCTTGCCGCCGTTCATCACAACGACGGTATCGGACATGGTCAGGGCCTCTTCCTGATCGTGGGTAACATAAATAAAGGTGATGTTCATCTCACGCTGCAGGCGCTTGAGCTCCAGCTGCATCTCCTTGCGGAGCTTGAGGTCCAGTGCACCCAGAGGCTCGTCCAGCAGCAGGATCTCAGGCTCATTGACCAGACTGCGGGCAATGGCAACTCGCTGCTGCTGGCCGCCGGACATCTGGCCGATGCTGCGGCGCTCAAAGCCCTTCAGGCCGACCACCTCCAGCATATCGCGCACCTTGCGGCGGATGGTCTCTTCGTCCATCTTCTTCAGGCGCAGGCCAAAGGCCACATTCTCAAACACGTTCAGGTGCGGGAACAGCGCGTACTTCTGGAACACGGTATTCACCGGACGCTTATAGGGGGGCACACCGGTAATATCTCGGCCCTTCAGCAGCACCTGACCCGCGTTGGGTTCCAGGAAGCCTGCAATCAGGCGCAGGGTGGTGGTCTTGCCGCAGCCGGAAGAACCCAGCAGCGTTACGAACTCTTTGTCATGGATGTCCAGGTTCAGCCCATCCAGAATGCGCTGACCGTCAAATTCCACCACGATATCGCGCAGTGAAACGATCACCGAGTTGTCCATTTTTTACTTTTCCTCCTTAAACTCAGATACGAAAAAAGACAGGGCATCCACCCCATCCTTCGTACCAGGGCGACCAGCCCCGCACAACATCCATGACATCCGTAATATTGTGCAGTTATTCTGCCCTGTCATCGCCTATCATAAACAATCCGAACTGAAATGTCAATCACTCTGTCGAGGTTTGCCGAAACTTTACATCCGGCGCAAAAAAATCCCGCGCTGTACCAAGAATTCGCACAGTGCGGGAGTGAAACGTTTTATTCTGCTTTCAGCTGATCCGCAGGGTATAAAAGCGCGCTCACCACACTGGCATCCACCGTATAAACGGAGCTGTCGCCTTCCACCATCAGGTAACAGCCGTCTGTCCCCATGGCATAGGTCAGATTTATTGTGCCATCGGCTGTGGTGACCTCTGCTGTGACCAGCGGAGCCTCAAAACCATACGCCGCCGGGTCGGCATCTGTTGCCTGTGCCGAGACATAGGTGCAGAGCGCCGAGAGGATGGCATCCACCTTTGTCTCGTCGAGGTCTGCGGCGGTGTCCCCTGCCAGCCGCCAGACAGTCTGGTAGGCGTTGCTGTCACTCTCTGCTACAGGCTCCGAGTTTGCTTTCAGGGTCACGGTCTCGCCATCGGCCAGCGTATAGGAGACGGCTTCGATCTCCGAGGCCGTCAGCCCCGCCGGGTTGAAGGCACCGAACAGCTCCGCCCTGGTCAGCTCAAAGCAGGCGGCTTTGGTGCCAGATACCGTATATATGGTATCGCTGTCATTCTTGCAGACATAGAGATCCCCTGTCATGGTATTGCTGGCCCCGAAGGTATAGGTGTCCGTTTCGCCCGCTGCCGTCACCTCTATGGTCAGCGCAGGCTCCGCAAAGCCGTAGTCCTCCCCTGCCTGCGGGCTCAGCTCCCGCTTTGCGTTCAAAGAGGAAAGCGCGGTGAGCATCGTGTTGCAGGCAGAGGTGTCCAGATGGTAAGCTGGATCTTCAGCCAGCGTCCAGCCATCAGCGGTATAGAGCAGGGTGTTCGTCTCGCCCTGATAGTGGAGCACGATCTGCGTCAGGTCATTGCCCGAAACTGCCGCCAGCGGAATGGTTCCATCTGCGGCCGCACTGGCAGCCTGTTCTTCCCGGGCATTCCGCAGCGTCAGCAGGGCAAACACGCCGCCTGCCAGCAGGATGAGGAAAAGCAGCACCCCGAGGGTACGCTGTTTTGCTTTCATGGACAGGTCCTCACTTTCTGCGCCGCAGCACGACCACCACGGCACCCACAGCCAGCAGGGCCGCAGGCAGAACGATGACAAAGAGCAGGCCCAGCGTAGAGGCGGCAATACCTGGCACTTCCAACGGAACTGCTTCCAGTGCCTTGCTGTCGATGAGGACAGCGCTCTCCTGCCCGGCCAGCGAGGCCGCACACCCCTGCAGGAAGGTCACATTGCCCGGGATGACCTGATAGATGCCCTCATTGTCCATATTGCCGCAGTTGACCCAGATGACCTGGGCACCCGTGTCCTCATTGCGGGCGTATGCTGCCAGCGTGAAGGGACCGGCAATGTCGCCGTCCGCCTTCTCGGTGGTGGTCATCTCGTAGCCTTCCGGTTTGCTGTAAGCACTGTCCGAGCTGACCAGAAGGGCATCCGAGACCACATGCTCTGTCTCGGTCAGGGTGATGCCCTGTGCCATCTGCAGCAGAACTCTGCGGCTGGTGTTCACACCGTCCAGCACGGTGGATTCCTCTGTACTGGCATAATCCGGCAGCAGGTAAAGGGCCGGGTAGCCATTGAGGTAATGGTTGGTGTCGCCCTCCACCACAAGGCCCTCGGTGCGAGTCAGGCCGAACTCAGCCATCACAGCATCCAGATTGGGGGTACTATAATAGGAATCCGTCAGTAGCAGCACGCGGCCTCCGTTGCTCAGATAGCTGCGCAGCTGGCCCAGCTCATCCACCAGACTGCCTGCACCAGAAAAGTCCTGCGCCGGATCGTTGATGACAAGCAGGTCACAGTCCTCGGGGATGGTCTGGGAGAGCAGGTCAAGTGCCGAGACGGTCAAGTTCTGGCTTTCCAGCGCATCGGTCAGGGTGGAAGTCAGCGCCTGCTCGCCGTGGTTGGTGGTGTAGTACACATGGCGGCTCTCTCCGCTGGTCAGCTGGTAGATGGCAGAGGTGATCCTGCTTTCACCGTCAAAGGTCACGTTGGCCGCGCCGGTGGTGGCATAATCGCTGTAATCGTAGTCGTAAAGCTCTGCGGCATCCAGCACCTTGCTCTGTTCCCCGCAGACCAGGATCAGCCCACCGGAGGTCAGATCCTGTGCGCCGTACTGGGCCGCAAAGGTCGGGTAGACTGCCGGATCTTTCAGCTCCCAAGTGATATGGCTGCTCTGGGCGGCGTACTTGTCCAGCAGCTTGGAGATGATCTGGTCCTCATTGCCGGTCTGGGCCAGATAGTAAATGGTCACATCCTGCGTCAGATCGTCGGCCACCTGTCTGGAGCTCTCGCTCAGGGTGTAGAGCCCCGCCTCGGAGAGATCGAACTCGGTATATCTGGAAGGAATGGCCCGGACAATGAGATTGACCAGCACGGCCAGCACGATCACAGCCGCGGCAATGGCTGCCGACCACACCCCGCTGCGGAACACCCGCCCGTCACCCGAGGAGCTCTGCTTTGCAAAAAGCTTCATCTGTGTTCCCTCCTCTCAGTTCCAGCGGCGCTTCTCAATGTCCTGCGCCGTGAGGAACAGGAACACCGCCGTCACGGTCAGATAATAGACCACGGCAGGGATGGAGAAGCTGTTGTTGACAAAATCCTCAAAGGGTGTAAACAGGCACAAGGCACTCAGCACAGCGCTGAAAGCCTCGGTAAGCCATGCACTGCGGAGCAGAAACAGCCCTGTCAGGCCCAGGCAGAGCGCCGCAAAGGTCAGGCACCCCAGCACAAAGCTGCGGGTGCGCAGACCGGCCGCCAGAGAAGCCGCGCCTGCGATCCCGGTGAACACTGCCAGCGCCACGGCGCTGCCCGCATTGAACATACTGCGCAGGCTGGGCATCAGGTAGGCCAGCAGCAAGGCTGAAAAGCCCGCCACGGCGGCAATGATCTGGTTCTCGGTCAGGCCGGAGAGAAACTCACACAATGCAATGGCCGCACAGCCCAGCAAAAAGTAGCAGAGCAGCCCCGCAAGGTTTGCGAGCAGAGCAGACACGGTGCCGCCCAGCGCCCAGAGGATGAAGATCATCACCGCATCCACAGCGCAGGGCAGAGCGAACACGGCCGCCATGGCAAAGAACTTGCCCAGCACGATGCCCCACACTGAGACCGGGCTGGTGAGCAGCAGCTGGTCGGTGCGGCTGTGACGCTCCTCGGCCAGTGAGCGCATCGCCAGCACCGGGATATAGAGCAGCAGCATGAAAATGGTCTGGTAAAGGGTGTAATAACTGAAATCGGTCAGGCCGTAGATCAGGCACCGGGCCAGAAAATACAGGCCGGAACTCGCCACCAGAAACGCCGTGAGGACGTACCCCAGCATCCCGTGAAAGAAGCTGCGGAATTCCCGCTTGAAAATAGCTGTCATTCTGCTTCCTCCTCTCCGGTTGCTTCTTCCGGTTCACCGTCGGTCAGTTCCAGAAACACCTCTTCCAGGCTCTTGCCATCGGCGGTCAGCTCCTCCAGGCTGCCTGCTGCCGCCAGATGCCCTTTGGAAAGGATCAGGATCTGCTGGCAGACTGCCTGCACCTCACTGAGGATATGGCTGGACAGGATAACTGTATGCGCCCGGCCCAGCTCCCGGATGAGCTTGCGGATCTCGATGACCTGTGCCGGGTCCAGGCCGACCGTCGGCTCGTCCAGAATGATGAGCCTGGGACTGCCCAGCAATGCCTGTGCAATGCCCACCCGCTGCTTGTAGCCCTTGGAAAGGCTGCGGATGAGCCGGGGCAGAACGGCTTCCAGCCCGGTACGGCGGGCAGCCCGGCAAACCTGCTCCTTCCGTTCCGCCTTTTTCACACCCTTCAGCTCGGCGGCAAAGGTCAGGTACTCCTGCACCGTCATTTCCGGGTAAAGGGGCGGCTGTTCGGGCAGATAGCCCACACAGGCCTTGGCGGCATCGGCCTCCTCGGGCAAAGGGTGCCCTGCCACCGTCACCTGCCCACTGGTGGCAGAGAGATAGCCGGTGAGGATGTTCATAATGGTGGATTTGCCCGCGCCGTTGGGCCCCAGCAGACCACAGATCTGGCCATCTGCCACGGTAAACGAGACATCGTCCACGGCAAGATGATTGCCATACTGTTTGGTGAGATGAGAAACTTCGATCACGTTCACAACGCTCCTTTCTAAGGCAGCGCAAAGCGCTTTTTGAAGATACTGGTTTATTTTAGTCCGGAAATGTGTTCAAAATAAGGGAACGGCGTGTAAATTACAGAAAGAGAGCTTTTGTGCGGCATAACAACAAAAAACGCCGCCTCCCAAAGGAGACGGCGCTGAAAAGACCAGTAATTACTTACGGCCGAAACGCTTGTTGAAGCGCTCAACACGTCCGCCGGTGTCAACCAGCTTCTGCTTACCAGTGTAGAAGGGGTGGCACTTGGAGCAAACTTCGACGTGGATCTCGGGCTTGGTGGAACGAGTCTTGATGACGTTGCCGCATGCGCAGGTGATGGTGCAGTCAACGTAGTTCGGATGGATACCCTGTTTCATTCTTTTCACCTCATTTCTGGTTCTGACTTATTGGGGCCATATTATAAATGTATGTGCCCATCACAACCTTCAATATCGGCTACCCCCGCGAGCGGCCTTGGAAACGATTGCCTTAATATTATAGCACAGATCTCAGAAAAAGCAAGAGGAAATTTCAGCTTTTTTCGTGTCGGTTTTATACAGGCTGTACTATGGAGTTTTATCTCAAGTTGATTTTCATTCAACTTCATGCAAGCAGCAAAGATACTCTCTGTTATATCCATTCGCTTTTCAACGTATTCCCGTTTATTTTGAGTTTTTTTCACGGAATTGTGACCTACATATTATATCACGCCCAGCCCAAAAAGAAAACCCCGCAGTTCCCGACTTCTTGACAAGCCAGCTGCTTCTGATTACAATACGAAAAAAGAGTTCGCAGACGTTCTCTTTTCATATTTCAGCCATCAGCTCCGGGAAAGGATTTTTTTCATGGAACCAAAAACAAAACAATATCTGCTCATAACCGTTGTAGGAGTCACGCTTTTTGTGGCGCTGCTGCGGCTTTCTTCCGTTCTGGCATTTGCTGCACAGTTGGTAGACCTGGTATTGCCTATTCTGGCAGGCGGCATTCTGGCACTATTTATCAATGTGCCTATGACCGGGCTGGAAAAACGGCTGAAACGCCTGTTCTGCAAGGCCAAAAAACAGCCCTCGGATAAAGCACTCCATCTCCTGAGCTTCTTCATCACCCTGCTGGGTGTTGTGCTGGTGTTGGTGCTGGCGCTGACATTGCTGATCCCGGAGCTGGTGCAGTCTTTTCACAGCCTCTATGTACAGATCGAAGCAAACATCCCCCGCTGGACCGCCTATCTCAGCGCACAGGATGCTGACACGGGGTGGCTGATGAGCTGGCTGGAGGGCATCGACTGGGAGCAGCTGCTTCACAGGGTCACTGACACCATCGACACCGTGCTGGTCAATGCGGTAGGTGCCGTATCTGCCACGGTAAATATCGTGGTGACCGCATCCTTTGCTCTGATCATCTCTGTTTATATGTCCGTTGGCTCAGAGAGTCTCTGCCACCACGCCCGCACATTGGTCTGCGCCTACCTGAAGCCCAGCCACTCCGCCTGGCTGCTGAAGTTCTGCCGACTGTTCCGGCAATCCTTTGCAAACTTTCTGACAGGGCAATGCAGTGAGGCCGTAATCCTTGGCGTTCTCATGGCTCTTGCGTTTTCCGTTTTCAAGATCCCCTACGGCAGCCTGGTGGGAATGCTGACCGCCATCTGCGCCATCATCCCCTACGTCGGAGCGCTGATCTCCTGCGTAGTCAGCGTGTTCCTCGTGCTGTTGGTGGACCCCGTTCTGGCCGTGCGCTGTCTCATTGTTTACCTTGCCGTACAGTTTATTGAAAACCAGTTCATCTACCCCCGGGTGGTGGGAAAATCCGTGGGACTTTCTCCGCTGTACACCCTTGTGGCTGCTATGATCGGCGGAGAGCTCTTTGGCATCATCGGCATCATCTTCTTTATCCCCCTGACGGCGGTGATCATTGAGCTTGTGAAGGAGGATGCCTGCCGACGCATACAGGCAAGAGAACCCCAGCGATCCGGGCTGTCTGAGTAAAGGCTTTCCCCCAGTGCCGCATCCAGAACCATCATCGTGGTGCGCCGCATCCGATTGCGAGACCTGCCGACTGTTCCGGTGCAGGTGCGGGATTGATATGCATACAAAAAATACCGCTGCTCTTGTGCATTTCCCCAAATGCAAGAGCAGCGGTATTTTATTGCGCCGCTTTCGTTTTCTTTTGCAGCGCTTCGTGCATATATCCCATCAAAATCAGGATCACCAGCAGATAATACGGAAAAATCGAGATCGTGGTGTGGTTTGCGATCACGCCGAACAACGGCGGCATCAGGCAGTTGCCAATATAGGCGCTGGCCATCTGGACACCAATGATCGCCTGTGACCTGTCCGCACCGAAGCGGCCCGGCGTTGCATGAATGATGCTGGGATAGATTGGAGCACAGCCAAGACCAACCAGCAGCAGCCCTGCCAGTGTCACTGCTTCCCCAAGCGGTAAAAGAAACGCCGCTATCCCAATCGCGATGATCCCCTGCCCCATACGAACCATCTGGGTATCATCGAATTTTAAGGTCAGGAAGCCGCACAACGCCCGTCCCACGGTGATGCCGACAAAGAAAAGACTGGCAAAGCCGGCGGCAGTCTCCGGCGCGATTCCCCTGTTCAGCACCAGATAACTGCTGGCCCACAGACTGGTGGTCTGCTCCAGAGAGCAGTAGCAAAAAAATGTAACCAGAACCTCTTTTACGCCGGGAATCCGGAAAATCTGTTTCAGGGTCAGCGCTTCTGCCGGGACTGCTTCCTGCTCCTCGGCATTCGCACCCGATTTCGTTTTCCAGAGCGGGAGGCTCAGCAGAATGATGATCGTCAGCACCATCTGCATCACACTGATGACCCGATACCCCGTCTGCCACCCGGCGCGGGAAGAAAGCGCCGCGCCCATGATGTAGGGCCCGACCGAGGCTCCGATCCCCCACATACAATGGAGCCAGCTCATGTGGCGGCTGGCAAAATGGAGCGCCACATAGTTGTTGAGTGCAGCATCCACGCTTCCAGCTCCAAGTCCATAAGGAATCGCCCACAGGCACATGGCCCAGAATGAGCTGCTGACAGAGAACCCGAACAGTGCTGCGGCGGTCATGGCCACGCTGATGGCTGTAACACCGCCTGCTCCAAACCGGCGGGTCATCCGATCACTTTGCAGGCTGGAGAGCACTGTTCCCACCGATATGATACAGAAGATTACACCGGAATAGGAGACCGGAACCCCAAATCCCTGATAGATCGAAGGCCACGCTGCCCCCAACAGAGAATCCGGCAGGCCCAGACTGATAAAAGAAACATAGATCACCGCTAACAGCAGATGGATCATCTTGCATTCCTCCTTTTGATCGATACAATTATATCACAACAGAAGAAATGCCATTAGGATAAATTCCTCAATTTTGTACAACAAAAGCGTCAACATCGAAAGCACAGATTCATCATTGCACTTCCGTTCGGATCGTGAACCCATCCGGAAGATTGAAAATCTCTTTTTTCAGGAACAATGGATAAAAAGTTTCATCCTTTAATTGAGCAATCTCTAACCATTTAAATATATGCGTATCGGTTCCCTCTGTTCGAGTAAACGTGTTTTGCCTTTCCAGCAGGCCAACATCTGCGGTATCCATCAAAAAATAAATACATATCTCGTGATATCGGAGACCATCTGTATCTTTTGTGAAAAAAGATTGATTCAACCATAATGGCCGGGATATCTTCAGTGAAACACCAAGCTCTTCCCGAACTTCCCGTATCATCGCTTGTTCGGCCGTTTCCTCCATCATCACTCTACCCCCGGGCAGAGAGTAGTACTCTGACGGTTTGTCATGGGACATTGCCAAAATTCTTCCGTTAGAAATTATGATTGCACTCACTCTGTAATTGAACTTTTCATCGCCTATCTTAAAAGAGATATCCACTTTCCATCACGCTCCCACATTCATTCTTATTCATACATCCGCCCCTATTTTACCAGCAATAAAAGAACATAGCAATTTCTTCAAGCAAAAACGCCAGCGTACCATGTTTTCGCAACACGATACGCTGGTGTCTTATTGTTCTGCTGTTACCCAGCCTTCGGTGTGAGCCATCCTTTTACAGTGTCCGCATCGACCTTGCTTGCTTTTGCAATCTGCTCAATCGATACACCCTGTTCATAAAGGCTCTGTGCCATCTCAACTGCCATTTCTTTTCGGCTTTCTACTCTCAGCTCTTCCATAGCCTTGCACATTTCGCTCAACATGCTTTCGGGGCGATCCAACTGCTTACAGTATCAACATCATAGCCAAGAAGGTCTGCGATTTCTTCTACGGAATTTCCCTTCCGACTGAGTTTCAAGGCAGTCTTTTTTGCCTGTTCCATTTTACCAATTTCTACGCCTTCAGCTTTTCCCTCGGCATAGCTTTCAACTCTCAATTCTTCCATAGCCTTGCACATACTGCCCACTCCTTTCGGGTTTTCTTTCAAGTAGCGCGTTCGTTCTGCCATCAGGTCAAAGTTCATCTCCTCTGCACTGGTGCAATTGAAATCGTGCATCAGTTTTCCAATGTCAGAATCATCACGATACTCGCCATTCACATACAGAATATGAGTTCCATCTTCAAACGGCAAGCCCAGTGTCAAGTTTATGTTCTGAACGACATATACAGGTTTTCCGGCCTTATAGTAATCTTTTTCCGTAATGAAAATGACATAGGTATCCGGCAGTTCTCGGTAATCCTGCTCCTTGTCCAGATTTTCCACATCCATCACGCTGGAATGATATCTTGCCCGGTGCGGGTCAGCTCCATTGTCAGAGCGCTGAATCTCGATATCATATTTCTTGCCCGTGCTGTCGGCGGCATATGCATCCAGACAAATTGACCGTGCTCCAGTCACGCGCTTCAGGTCGGCCTGCGTTTCACATTTGGTCAGTGTCAGATCAGGTTTACCCACAATGATGCGGAGCACCAGTTCTGCCAATGGAATATTATCCTTGAACATCCCGCGCATAAACGTATCGTCGATAGGCCGGAACCCTCTCAATCGCTGAAGGTCTTCCTGATGATGCCGTTCACGCTTCTGTGCTTCGGTTTCCCGCAACTTCCCTCACCTCATGTTTCTATTGTTTATTTTATCATAGAGCAGTCATTTTATCAACCCTCGTTCAACCACATTAGTTGGCGCTAATATAGTTCTGTACCATCATGTGCGTCACCTTCTCCGTCTGCACAATTCCCTGTTCGTTGGAAAATCTAATAAATAATCGCATCGTCTGTTCGTAGCTTCCAATCGTCTTTTGGCTCAACCCCTTCAATTCACAGCGCTCTATGAACAGTTCCACATCACGTTCCAACATAAAAACAACCTCCTGGATCATCCGCTGCCGCTCAATGAATCCAGAAGGTTTATCGCTACGGAAGGTTTCAATTTATCGCTACGGAATCCATAATTCTATAATTCCATAGCGATAAACATTTTTCAGCCTCCCAGAGTTGCCAGATGTGCGCACAAAATATCACGTCGGCATGTGCATCCATCACACTGCTCTCTGCCGTTTATCCAGCCGCATCTTGTCGGCAATCATTGCGATGAACTCCGAATTGGTGGGCTTGCCCCGCAGGTTGTGGATGGTATAGCCGAAGTAGCTGTTGAGGGTATCCACATCGCCCCGGTCCCACGCCACCTCAATGGCATGGCGGATGGCGCGCTCCACGCGGCTGGCGGTGGTGCCGTTTTTCTTGGCGATTTCCGGGTAGAGGCGTTTGGTCACAGCATTGATGTACTCCGGCTCGTTCATGGTGAGCAGGATGGCATCCCGCAGGAACTGATAGCCCTTGATATGAGCGGGAACACCGATCTGGTGCAGGATCTCAGTGACTGTCAGTTCATCACTGTCCACGCTGGTGTGCAGGATGCGCTTTTCCTGCCCGGCAGCCACCTTCAGCACGCGGTTTGCCAGAACCGTCTCGTCAAAGGGCTTGACGAAATAGTAAGCAAAGCCCTCGTCCAGCAGCTCCTGCACCATTTCCTCACTCTGGAACGCCCCCGTCACAAAGAAAGAGGTGTGACGCTCACCGGCTGCATTGTACTTCTGTTTCACGGCCAGAGCATCCAGCCCGGGCATAAAGGCATCCAGCAACACCACCTGGGGCCGCACTGCAAGCATTTTCTGCAGGACCTTCAGGCCGTCTTTTTCCACCACGGTCACCTCTACGCCCTTCTGCTCCAAAGCTTCACGACAGGCTGCCGTGATCTCTGCGCCAGTATCCGACATCAAAAATTTGATCTTGTCCATCGTTCATTCCTCCAATGTGTGCGGTTTTCCTTACGTTTCTGATTTTACCATAAATTCCCATGGATTTCAACTGTTATTTTTGCCATATTATGGAATCTTCAGTCGAATCAGCCTGTTTTGTTTTACCAAATCTGCTCATTTTTCCGCCGATGCAACCTGTTCAGCCTGCTCCAACATGGTCTGCGCAAAAATCCCGTAGCCTCGTGTCGGGTCGTTGACAAGAACATGGGTCACTGCGCCGACCAGCCGCCCATTCTGTAAAATGGGACTGCCGCTCATCCCCTGCACAATGCCGCCGGTTCGGGTAAGCAGGGCTTTGTCCACCACTCGGACGACCATATTGCGGCGCGGGTCGGCATCGCTGATCTTCTCGATGCGGACATGGTAGGTACGAGGTGTTTCCCCGGCGACGGTAGTCAGGATCTGTGCATCCCCCGTCTCGACCTCCTGCGCAAACGCCACCGGCATGGTTTGCCCGGAAAAGCCTGTCCGTGTTGTGCCATAAACACCGTTTTCTCCATTGATCCGGATGCTGCCAATGGCGTGGGCGCTCAGGAACTTCCCCTTCAGCTCCCCTGGGCTGCCCACAGTACCCATGCTGCACCCGGTGATCTCACACGGCACAATCTCCCCGCTGCGCAGAGCGATGCTTTCGCCGGTGTCGCCGTCGCTGATGGGATGCCCCAGCCCCGCAAAGACGCCCTTTTCCGGGTCCACAAAGGTCAGAGTGCCCACACCGGCGGAGGAATCCCGCACCCACATGCCTGCCCGCCACTGGGCGGCAGCAGCATCCCAGACCGGGGTCAGGGTGGTGCTGCGCTGTTCCCCGCTGCGGACATAGATGACCTCTGCGGCGCTTCCCCGGGCGGCTTCCAGCGCTTCCTTCACAGCGTCATTGTTTTCCGTCCTGATCTGTCCAATGCGGATCATGCGGTCTCCCAGGCGCAGTCCCGCTGCCTTTGCCGGGTTCACTGTGCTCCCGCCGGGGCTGTCGATATCGGAAAAGCCAACAATCAGTGCCCCCTCGGAGAACATTTTGACCCCGAACGGCGTACCGCAGACCGTGACCTGCGTGCGCTCCGTGACCACCGTGCGGATATTCTTGATGGGAAGCCAGCCGCCCAGTGACAGAGTGGTCTGGTAACTACCCACGACCTGGGTACTGGCCGCATTCTGGCTGCCGTGAAGCCCCATAGGTTCCACCCAGCCAAAGCGGGACAAAAGCAAGGCCTGCCCGGGTTCCAGATAAACACGATCCGGCAGGCGGCTGTACAGCCAACCCAGCAGCAGAAACGGCAGCAGGAGAAGATACACTGCTGTCAGTCTCAGCAATCGCTGTGCTCTGTTGCGTCGTTTCACGGTCCTGCCTCCCCGGTGATAATTTGTTCTAGTATGCACCGGGACACGATCGAATATGAAACGAGGAAATTTCTATCAAAATCGCTTGACTTTCCCGGGGTAATGTGGTAGTATATTCAAGCAGTCCGCAACAACGGTTTCAAGCCTCAGAAATCCAGGATTGCAACAATTTTATAGTTGTGCGAGGGTGGCGGAACTGGCAGACGCGCACGTTTGAGGTGCGTGTGGTTTATCC
>OLQD01002232.1_pt1 | contig 14397 bp, 10 predicted proteins | sample 1672841 | NCBI WGS metagenome assembly OLQD01 (sample SAMEA3136729, study PRJEB25190) | human gut metagenome | biome: human gut; feature: human-associated habitat; material: faeces | place: Austria | collected 2013 | reverse complement strand
AAAGAACACAATCAATATTATCAGCCCCACGTTGCGGCGCACCCATTCGCCTTGCAGTATATCACCGCCAAGGATGCTGTGCAACGTTATACGCCTTTTCGGGGCGTCGCGCTCGCTGGTAAGCTCACGCAGGCTTTTCAGGGCCTTGTCTTCGCTGGTTTGCTGTTTCTGTTCTTCGTTAACTGGCAGTTCTTCCATTCTTTTTTGCAGGAATGATTATGAATACAGGGGCATTGCGTCAAATTATTTTCTCGGCTATGCGCAGTTTTGCGCTGCGGCTGCGCGGATTTTCTTCCAGCTCCTGCGGTGACGCTTCGATCGGCTTCTGCAGGCACGATTACCTTATTGTTCACGGCCTTTAGCGGCACGAGGCGGTTGCCGTAGAAATCCTGTTCCACTTTGCCGGCAGCATTGCCTGAACGTATATAGTTTTTTACTATTCTGTCCTCTATGGAATGGTATGTAAGCACAACGAGGCGTCCTCCGGGCACGAGCAGCGATATTGCCCCTTCGAGCATACGGCACAAGGCTCCGGTTTCGTCGTTCACTTCCATGCGCAATGCCTGGAAAGCCTTGGCCATGTCCTTTTTCTCGCGGTCGCGGCCTACAAACGGCTGCAACAGCTCCAGCAGGTCGGATATGCGCGCAAATGGTGCTGTGTTCCGGCGTTTTATCACAGCCCTGGCTATCTGCCGAGCGTTTTTCAGTTCGCCGAAAGTGTGCAACACAAAGGCGAGCCTTTCCTCGTCGTAAGTGTTAAGCACCTCGGCGGCCGTAAGGTGCGATTTCCTGTTCATACGCATGTCAAGCTCGGCGTCATGCCTGAAAGAAAAACCGCGCTCCACGTCGTCGAAATGGTGGCTCGACACTCCCAGGTCGGCAAGCACGCCGTCCACCCCGCTTATGCCGTAATAATCCATCCAGTTTTCTATATACCTGAAATTCGACAGCACAAACGTGAAGCGCCCGTCCTGAGGAACATTGGCCGCCGCGTCGCCGTCCTGGTCGAAGCCGAACAGGCGGCCGTCACTGTCCATGCGCCGCAAAATCTCACGCGAGTGTCCGCCGCCGCCGAATGTGACATCCACATACACGCCGCCCTTGCGAACAGAAAGCCCGTCCACGCTCTGGTTGAGCATTACGGGTACGTGATAAACGGTTTCGGGAACGTTCATGGCTGGCTGCTCATTATTTCCTCAAGTTGCTTGGCAAAATCGGCGGCCGGCATATTGTGCGCCGCAAATTGCGGTTTCGACCACACCTCTACAGTATCGTCCATCCCGAGGAACACTACGTCCTGGCTTATTCCGGCCATCTGTGCGTAGCGTTTGGGTATAAGGAATCTGCCGTTGGTGTCGAGCGTAAAGACCTCGACATCCGACACGAACTGCCTGAACAGCGAGCGGTGGGCTGCGTTCCAGCGGCTGAGCCTGCCGCTCAATTCATCCACCTGCGCATTCCACACGCTCCACGGATACACCACAAGGCAAGGCTGGAACGCATCTTTGGCCAGCACAAGCCTTTCGTCCTCGCCATCGCCCAAAACACGGCGGAAAGCGGCCGGGAAAAACACCCTGCCTTTCGTGTCGGCTTTGGCTTCGATTGTACCCGTAAAACGCATGTTTTTCTAATGGCAGTGTTATAGGTTCATACTTATTGGGCAAAAGTAACAATTTTTCTCCACAATTCACCACCATACTCCATTTCTTTTAATTTATTTTCGAAAAAGCGCAGTTTGCTGAAAAACAAAGCAATTGTGAACCAACAACTTTATTTTGCCGCAAAGCCCCGCCGGCACGTGGGGAGCACGTTCGGGAAAAGCATTCGGACATTGCAAAACAGACATAAAAAGAGCCGGGAAAAGAATCCCTGCATAACTTTATTTAACACTTTTTCGCCTCTTCGGAAACGCCCGCTGCAAAAGGTGAAAAACAACATGGCTCGCCTGGGAAATTATGTCGGACATATTTTGAAACAGGTCAGACATATTTTAAATTATGTCGGACATATTTTTTTGCCTCTCCTAAAGCCATCTCGAAAATGCAGACAAAAATGGCCGCAATACCATGAAAAATCACATTGTGCCGTAAACCCGCACGTAAAACTCTCTACCGCACAAAATGAAGCCGCTCGCTTTGTCCGGTTCATTTCTTTCGTTATCTTTGTTTTCCACCCAAAACAAACTGCCATGAAAAAAACCATTCTCCTCATGCTGTGCCTTTTTGCGGCCTTGCTGCAAACGGCAAACGCGCAAAAACAGCGCATTATCTTCGAAACCGACATGGGCAACGACATCGACGACGCACTGGCCTTCGATCTGATCTACAAGGCGATGGACGACGGCCGCGTAGACCTGCTCGCCATCGGCAACCACAAACTCAGCCCGACGGCCACCGACTACATCGACATCCTCAACACGTGGTACGGCTACCCCGACATTCCGCTGGCGCAGTCGCCGACCCCGGTGCTCAACGACCACGCTCCCGACTACACGGCGGCGGTGTGCGCGATGACCCGCGAAGACGGCTCCCCGGCCTTCGCCCGGAGCAAGACCCCGGAGCAGATCGAGGACCCCGTCACGCTCTACCGCCGCACGCTGGCCGCGCAGCCCGACCGCTCGGTAACCGTACTTTCTTTAGGATTCGCGACCGAACTGGCAAAACTCCTCGACAGCCCGGCCGACGACATCTCGCCCCTCACGGGCCGCGAACTGGTGGCCCGCAAGGTGAAGACGCTCTCGATCATGGCGGGCAGCTACGGCGAGAAGCAGCGCGCGGAGTTCAACGTCGTCAACGACATCCCCGCCATGCGGAAACTCTTCGCCGAATGGGACACGCCGATCGTGCAGAACCCCTTCGAGCTGGGAAAGCAGGTCATGTATCCCGGTGCGGCCATCGAGAACGATTTCGGCTGGGCGAAACTCCATCCCGTCGTCGAGGGCTACAAGAATTACCACAAGATGCCCTATGACCGCGCGTCGTGGGACTTGCTGTCGGTGGTTTACCTGCTCCATCCCGAATACTTCACCGAAAGCGAGCCGGGAACCGTCGCCGTCGACGACAAAGGATTCACGAATTTCAGCTCCGGTCCCGACGGACGGCACAGATGGCTGACCGCCACGCCCGAACAGCTGACCCGGCTGCGCGACTGCATCGTCCGGACGACGACCCGCGCCCCGAAACACACCGAACTCTGACCCAAACACTTCAAAGAACCTCGTATATGAATCTTTTTAACTACCGATCCGCAATCCGCCGGAAAATCTCGGGGGGGGGGAATTTTCATCCTCCTGATGCTGGCGACGGGACAGGTCCTCGCCCAAAGCAAGGCCGTGTCCGGAACCGTGAAATCCCAACAGGGTGAGCCGCTCACAGGCGTCACCATCCTCATCGAAGGCACCACGCAGGGCACTTCGACCGATGCGCAGGGAGCCTTTACGCTTCAGGCCAAACCCGACGACATGCTGGCCGTCTCCTATCTGGGCTACAAGAGCCAGCGCGTCAAGGTCGGAACCCGCACCAAACTGGAGGTCGTCCTGACCGAGGACCAGAACCTGATGGACGAGGTCGTCGTCGTGGGATACGGAACCCAGCGGCGGCGCAACATCGTCGGGGCCGTGGAGAACATTTCGGGCGAGGTGCTCGAAAACCGCCCCAACGCCTATCTGCTCCGGTCGATCCAGGGCCAGATTCCGGGCTTGAACATCACGATGGCCGACGGCAAGCCGAGCCGTTCGGCGTCGATCAACATCCGTGCGAACACGCAGTCGATCGGCGCAGGCGGATCGGCGCTCTGCCTGATCGACGGCGTGGAGGGCGACCTGACGGCGATGAATCCCGAGGACGTGGAGAGCATCTCGGTGCTCAAGGACGCCTCCTCGACGGCCGTATACGGCGCCCGGGGTGCGTTCGGCGTGGTGCTGGTGACGACGAAAAGCGCCCGCAAGGATAAGATTTCGGTCGATTACAGCGGCAGCGTTTCGATCATCAGCGAGACCGTACGCCCGAAATACGAGACCGACAGCCAGACCTGGTACGACAACTACATGACCGCCTACGTGGGCTACTCGCACCATCTGCCGACGGGCATCAACAACTTCTTCCCCTGGACGCAGAGCTGGGAGGACGAGTACAAAAAACGCATGAACGACCCCGACCGGAGCTATCTGGAATGGGAACTCGACGCCAGCGGCAAATACCAGTATTACGGACGCAACACCGACTGGTACGACCTCTTCTACAAGAAATCGACCACGGCCCACCAGCACAACATCCGGATTTCGGGCGGCGGCAAAACCTCCAGTTTCATCGCTTCGGCCCGCTATTACGAGCAGGACGGCATCTACCGCGTCGGCGACGAGAAATTCCGCCAGCTGAACGCCCGGGCCAAAGGTACGGTCAACATCACCAAATGGCTGACCGTGGAGAACAACACCGACTTCGTGCGCCGCAGCTACCACCAGCCGACGACCTATGCGCAGAACCTGCTGGTGCGCCGCAACCTCGAACACCAGGGATTCCCGATCACCCGCGTCACCAACCCCGACGGGACGTGGACCGCGGCGGCCGTCTACACGGGTTACGCCAACATGGCCGAGGGCAACTCCTACCGCGACAACCTCAAGTTCGACATGAAGAACACGACCGTCGTGACCATCGACCTGATCAAGGACGTGCTGGTGGCCAAAGCCGACTACTCCTACCTGTTCAACCACTCGCGCCAGAACGACGTGATCTCGCAGGTCACCTACTCCAACGGTCCGGGTATCCAGATCTCCTATCCGGCGAGCAGCTCGATGCGCACCACCGAGACGCAGATCGAATACCACAGCGGCAACGCCAACCTCTCGTTCACCCCGCGGCTGCCCGAAGACCACTCGCTGAACGTCATGGCCGGATGGAACATCGAACACAAGCGGGCGCGCAACACCCGCATGGGCCGCGACGGATTCATCGTCGACGGCAAACCCAACTACTCGCTGATGAACGGCATCGACTACGTCCTGGAGGACGCCAACAGCTACGACTGGGGGTTCGTCGGCATCTTCTACCGCGCCAGCTACGCCTACAAGGGCAAATACCTCGCGGAATTGAGCGGCCGCTACGACGGCAGCTCGAAATTCCCGAGCAACGAACGCTGGGGCTTCTTCCCGTCGGCCTCCGTGGGCTGGCGGATGTCGGAGGAGAACTTTATGAAGGACATCTCCTGGATCAACAACATCAAATGGCGCTTCTCAATCGGCAAGGCCGGCAACGGCAACGTCTCGCCCTACAAGTACATGGAGCTGTTGGACTTCAACAAGGCCGGCGTGATCGTCGACGGCAGCCAGCGCACCTACACCTCGGCGCCCTCGTCCGTGCTACCGGCAAACCTCACGTGGGAGACCTCCTCGACGATCAACCTCGGACTGGACGTCAACCTGCTGAACAACCGTCTGAGCTTCGTGGGCGACATCTACCAGAAGGAGACGACCGACATGTTCGTCACCGGAGCCGAGCTGCCGGCCGTGACGGGCTATTCGGCGCCCTACGGCAACAACGCCGACATGCGCACCCGCGGTTTCGAGGTTTCGCTGGGCTGGACCGACAGTTTCCGTGTGGCGAACAAACCCTTCAACTACAGCGTGCGCCTCTCGCTCTGGGACAGCAAGTCGATCATCACCAAATACACCAGCAAGTCGAACACCCTGCCCACGCTCTACGCCAACGCCTACTACGAAGGCATGGAGCTGGGTGAAATCTGGGGTTACCACGTCGTAGGGCTTTTCGCCACCGACGAGGAGGCGCAGGAGTGGGGTCTCAAGGCACAGGAGAAGACCTTCTGGAGCGGCGACAACAAGTCGTGGAACGCCGGCGACCTGAAATTCGCCGACCTGGACGAGAGCGGCGTCGTGGACAACGGCAGCAACCGCCTCGACGACCACGGCGACCTGCGCAAGATCGGCAACTCCTCGCCGCGCTACCACTACGGCATCAACTTCAGCGCAAACTGGAACGGCATCGACTTCGCGGTCTTCTTCCAGGGCGTCGGCAAACGCGACTGGTATCCCGCCGGCGAGTCGGGGCTCTTCTGGGGACAATACGACCGCCCCTACGGATACAGCCTGCCGTGGCAGAACGCCGACCGCTGGTCGGAGGACAACCCCAACGCATACTGGCCCCGACTGCGCGGCTCGCTGGCCGTCAGCGGACGCGGCACGCTGCGCGCCGCCAACGACCGCTACCTGCAGAAAGCGCGCTACTGCCGCCTGAAAAACATCTCGCTGGGCTACACCCTGCCCCAGCAGATCACCCGCAAGGCCCACATCGAGAAACTGCGCATCTACGTCTCGGGCGAAAACCTGTTCTTCTGGTCGCCGCTGAAGAAGTACGCCAAGAACTACGACCCCGAAATGATCACGGCGGGCGACGCCGACTTCGCATCGAAGACCGGCACCGACGGCCAGGGCTACGGATACCCGATGACCCGAAGCGTAACCATCGGACTGAACATCAACTTCTAACACGCAATCCCATGAAACCCATACTGAACAAGATAGCGATAATCGCCGGATTGTCCCTCCTGGCCTCGTGCCAGAGCTTCTTCGACGAAGACCCCGTCTATTCGACGACCACCGACACCTTTTTCAATTCGGAAACGGCGCTGGAAACCTATGCGATCGGCTTTCTCGAAAGCCACCTGCCCTCGGCCGCGACGCTCACGCGCGGCGACCAGTACAGCGACATCTGCGTCACGACCCAGACCGAAGGATTCCTCAAGACGGGCGGTTACAGCGCCCAGCAGGCCAACAACTGGGCGCGGGGCAACTGGCGTCCGCTCTACAACGTCAACTATTACCTCAAGCACATGAAGGACGCGGCCCCCTATGTGGACGACGCGACAATGAAGCATTACGAGGGCGTCGGCCGCTTCTGGCGCGCGTGGTTCTACTGGGACAAGGTCAAGACCTTCGGCGACGTGCCCTGGTACGACGAGCCGATCGACCCCGACGACGACGAACAGCTCTACAAGGGCCGCGACCCGCGCGACTACGTCATGCAGAAGGTCCTCGAAGACCTCGACTTCGCCGCCACCTGGTGCTCCAAGGCCAGCAAATACGTCAACACCAACGTCATCAACCGCTATGTGGCGCTGGCCCTGAAATCGCGCATCTGCCTCTACGAGGGAACCTGGCGGAAGTACCACGGGCTGGACGGCAGCGAGGAATGGCTCCGCGCGTGCGTCGCCGCCTCGGAGGAGCTGATGGGCGACAGCCCCTATTCGCTGGTCTCGACGGCCGGCGAGGAGACGACCAATTACAGCAAGGTCTTCAAGAGCGAGGAGCCGCAGTACACCGAAGTGATCCTGGCCAACGAGTTCAACGCCACGCTCAACCGGTTTCACGACGCCTCGTGGTACTACGCCTCGGGCAGCTACGGACAACGCAACTCGGGTCCCAAAGCGTTCGTCAACATGTACCTGAACCTCGACGGGACGCGCTTCACGGACAAGGACGGATACAACAAGACGCAGTTCAAGGACGAGTTCGCCGGCCGCGACTACCGCCTGCGCCAGACCTTCATCACGCCCTACTACGTCAAGAAGGTCGGCGGCAAGGAGACCGACGAATTCGCAAAGGTCTTCCCCGGCCTGACCACGCAGCTGACCTACTACCGCATCATCAAGTGGAACACCGACGACGATGCGAACGAGAGCAACACCTCCAGCGCCAACTCGCTCCCGGTGTTCCGCTACGCCGAAATTCTGCTGAACGAGGCCGAAGCCAAGACCGAACTGGGCGAGATGGACCAGACGGTGTGGAACAAGACGATCCGTCCGCTGCGCGAGCGTTCGGGCGTTGCCCGCCACGGCCGACCCCTATCTGGCCAGCTACTACGACGGGGTGACCGACAAGTGGATACTCGAATGCCGCCGCGAGCGGAGCATCGAGCTGTACATGGAGAACACCCGGCGCGACGACCTGATGCGCTGGCGCATGGGCCACAAACTGACGGTCGAATTCGCTGGCATCCACATTCCCGAACTGGGCAAGCCGTTCGACATGAACGGCGACGGAAAGAACGACCTCTGCTTCTACTCGAAGAGCCATCCCAAATCGGGCAGCAACCAGACCGGGGTTTCGTACGTGGAGGTGACCGCCGAAGAGGGCGACAACGTCACGACATACAGTGTCAACAAGGACAACTGCCTGGTTTACATTCTCGACCGGGAATGGGCAGACTACAAGTACCTCTACCCCGTTCCGAAGAATGCGCTCGACATCAACCCCAACCTGCGGCCGCAGAATCCCGGCTGGGACGACTAAGCCGCTTACCCGAAACGATCAAAAATCCGATTTTATGAAAATACACGCTATAATTTCGTTTTTGTGCCTGGCGTCGGTCGCCCTCGGCACATCCTGCAAGGACGACGAAACCCACTTCCTGCAGCGGAGCCACGACGCGCTCTCGTTCCCGTACCTCAATTCGACGAAGGAGCTGCTCGTCCTGACCAACGGGTCCTGGAAAATCACGCCCGACGACACGTGGATCAGCTGTTCGCCCGGGGAGGGGAACGGCGCGCCGAAAGAACAGGCGGTGAACATCACCGTCGCGCAGAACGACGGCGCGGAGCGTACCGGCAGCGTCACGCTCTCCGACGGACTGAAAGAACTGGTCATCCGGGTTACGCAGGAGGACGGATTCTTCACCGTCGGCTCGCCCGAGATCGCCCCCAGTTTCGACCTCTACGAGGAGCTCGTGGACAAGCGGGTGACGATCCCCTACCAGAAATCGAAGCCCGGCTATAAGGCCGACGTCACGGCAACGCTCGAAGGCGCGGGAGCCGAAGGCATCGCCATCGAATCGCTCTCGGGATACGAAATGGAGGCGGGCGACGGAGCGATTCCCCTCGCCTTGAGCGGAAAGCCGACCAAAAAAGGCCCGATCACGGTCAAACTGCACGTGGAGATCTCGTCCGTCGCGACCCCCTACGACCTCACCGCCGAGAGCCGCGCCAAACTGGCCGGCGAAGTAACCGTCACGATGTTCAAACTGCTGCCCCGCCTGGCAGTCCTCGACTGGGGCGACTACGAGAAGGGTACCGGCACGAACTTCAACAACGGCACGCCCCGCTCGTTCAGCTTCGGCCTCGCGCTGGAAGAGGAGGGCGACAACCTGCGCAACTACACCTCGAAGACGGCCGATTGGCTCACCGCCAGCAGCATGTTCTTCGTGCACAACCGTTTCGCCTTCGGCAACCTGCAACCCGGCACGACCTACTGGTTCTGGATCGTCGCCCACGAGCTGGGTCCCAATAAGGAGGATTCGGACAAAACGTGGCTGTCGTTCACCACTCCCGAGGAGAATCTGGCGCCGAACGTCATCCTCTACAAGGATTTCGACGATTTCTGGTTCAGAGGCTGTCCGATCTACCAGGCATTCGGCGTCGAAGTCACCAACGCCCAGATCGGTGCGAACATCGACCCCGACGACCCGAACTGCCCGGCGGCCACCGGAAAAATCGTAAACCCCGTCAACTCCACCGACTCGTTCTTCAACTACGTCGGGAGCGCGACCGACAACCGCGGTCCGGTGAAAGCGGCCAAACTGTGGGAAGCATGGTGGGAAGGCGACACCTACGGCACGAACTACGCCGACGCCGACTATCCCGGCTGGCAGGGCTTCTGGGTACGCACCCAGACCGGAGCCGCACTGCTCTCGACCGCATCCGTTTCGGGCTACATCAAGACGCCCAAGCTGACCGGAATCGGCGAAGGGACGGCCGACATCACCGTAACGTGCCACACGGCGCCCTACTTCGAGCCGTACCACTCGTGGGGACAGGACCACGAACAGCACTACATCCAGGTCGAAGGTCCCGGAACCATCACCGACGGAGGCCCGACCAAGGCCGAACCGACAGGGGCCGCCACGGCCAACACGGACAAGCAGGTGACCGTACAGTGCACGACGCACGTGGACAGCGACAAAATTCCCACGACCGACTACGTAAACCCCACGGAGCATGTGGTCAAGATCGCCGGAGCCACCAAGGAGACCCGCATCGTAATCGCGGCGCATCCTTACGGAACCAAGCACTACCGCCTGTGGATCGACGACATCCAGGTAACGAAAGACCGATAATCACAAATTAGAAACAACAGGTTTTATTCGGTATTGCCGCCTCGGGCGGCAATACCGAATTTACCGCAACTAAAACGACATGCTATGAAACTGCTGAAATTCACGCTTATTCCGATTCTGGGCCTCTCGCTCTGCACCGCCTGCGGCGGCGACGGAGACGGCGGCGAAACGCCCGGTCCCGGCAAACCCGAAGGTCCCGACAAATCGTCGACCACGGGCATCGACCGGTTCGATGCCTCGAACATCTTCAGCCGGAACACCTACCTGCCGGACAACACGGCGATGCAGGGCTTCAACCTCGACTCGGACGGCTCGGTCTGGTACACGCAGCTCTCCAACACGAACCAGGCGCAGCTGAACTGGGTCCGCGCGCAGCCCAACAAGACCCCGGACGTGCAGACCGAGAACAAGGACTACATGAAACTCACCTACTTCGGCCACGGGACGAACACCGCCCTCGAAGAGGACGGCGCCGACCGTTACCTGTGGGCCGGAGCCTACGGCGTCTGCAACGCCAAAGGCCAGTACTGGAACGAAAAACTGGTGGGGCGCGTCAAATACGTGAAGGGAGCCACCGTCAAGACCAACGAGTGCAACGACTACTATTACATCGGCGACTACACCGACCTGCACCCCTCGATCGACGCGGAGAACGACCTGCTGACGATCAACTACGGCGACAGCAAAAATTCGTCCTACCGGTGTTTCGTCATCTACAAGTTGAGCGAGGCGAAAAAGGCCCCGATGACCAACGTAACGATCACCTGCACCGACGGCTTCCAGACCGACAGGCCCGCTTCGACCAACCCGGTCAGCGTGGTGGTGCGCTGCCACGACCTCACGACGCTGACGCCCGTCGCCCGGCCGCGCTTCCTCAAGACGGGATACGGCGCGAGCGGCGCCACCTACTACGACTGGCAGGGCTACGACGTCCACAAAAACCGGCTCTACTACGCCGAGGGGCAGTCGAACTACAACCTCTTCGGCTCGTTCTACTCGGGCAGCTCGTTCGCCTACGTCACGGTGTTCGACTTCGAGGGCAACATCGTCGAGGAGCGGACGCAGGTGGCCGTCGTGTCGGACAAGGACAAACTGACCCAGATCGGCGTTTCGGTGTTCGGGACGCTCGAAGCCGAGGGCATCAAGGTCTGCAAGGACAAGCTCTACCTGGGATACACGGCCCGCGGAATCACCGCCGACAATACGAAACACTACCAGAACATCTTCGTATTCGACCCCTCTTCGAAATAACGCGCCCCACGGAAACCCGTTTCCGAAAAACCGGTGCTGCGCGCTGTCGCTGGCGACGGCCGCCGCGGCCGAGGGCTTCGCCCGGGGACCGGTCACGCCCAACGATTTCGGCTGCACAAGATCACCTACACGCGCGGCACCAGACCGTTCCAGACGGCCTGCCCCTCCACATGTGGCGTTACCGCGCCTCGGGACCTGCGACGACCGTCCGCATCGAGGTCGCCGACTCGTTCGACCGCACCTCCACGAAGACGATGACACGCCCCAAAGCGTTCCACATCCGGATGAGATAAATCCTGAAAACGAGCGGAAAAAGTTCCGCTCGTTTCATGCCCGTCCGAAACCGCACCCGGCCTTCGGGGAAAAGGAGCGCGTTCTCCGCACGCCACCCGATGAAATCCGCCTTTCTTTTCCGTTTCAGGACAACATAACAATCAAACAGGACTAACGCCTTACGCCGCGGGTGCGTACCTTTGTTGCGGAAAAAACACCGCAATGCACATTCACGTCAATACGGCCTCGGAACACCTGCGGGACTTCACGGAACGCCTGCCCGAACTCTTCGACCGGGAAGGCGAGGTACTGCACGCGGGACGCAACACGATCAAAGCCTTCGAGGCGGAGGGAGAACGGCTGGTCGTCAAACGGTTCAAGCGCCCGAACCTGCTGCGGGCCGTCATCTACACCTTCTTCCGCCGGAGCAAGGCCCGCCGCTCGTACGAACACGCCGTGCGGCTCCGGGCGCTGGGCGTCGATTCGCCCGAACCCGTCGCATGGAGCGAATACCGCCGCCGCGGACTGCTCTGCGACAGCTACTACGTCTCGCGGCGCTCCGACTACACCCCGCTGTCGCAGACCACCGCACGCTTCCCCGCAGCGGGGATCCTGCCCGTGCTGGAGGCCTTCGCCCGCTTTGCCGTGCAACTCCACGAGAAAGGCATCGAGCACCGGGACTTCAACCACGGCAACATCCTCTGGGACCGCACCCCCGCGGGCGCCTACCGATTCCAGCTGATCGACATCAACCGCATGCATTTCGACGACCGGCCCCTCTCCTCCCGGGCCTGCATGATCAACCTCCGGAGGTTGTCCTGCCCCGCCGTGGCATTCCTCTACATCCTCGACCGCTACGCCGAAACGCGCGGATGGGATGTCGACGACACGCTGCTGCGCGGGACCTTCTTCCGGCTGGCGTTCGGCCGCCGCAAGCAGTTGCGCAAGCGGTTCCGGCACCGCGAGGGCTGATTTTTTCGCAAAAAAATACGGCGGACGTTTGGTTTTACGGATTATTTCGCTACATTTGCCAACGATAAAAGCCATCGAATGATGAGAGCATACGGTTTTGCATACTATTTTTATTACTTTTTCTTTTATAGCAAGGGAAAAAGCGGGATCGCATGCAATTAACTGTATACAGATAGTATAGATTAATATGACACGAAAATCCCGCTCGGTTGAGCGGGATTTTCTTTTTCAAACCATTATGGAACAAATCGCAATACAGGGCATCGCAGGATGCTATCACGAAACGGCGGCGCGCGGCTATTTCGCAGACCGGGAAATAGAGGTGCTGCCCTGCTTGAGTTTCGACGAGTTGTTCGCCCGGATGGCCGCCGATCCGGCGCTGCTGGGCATCGCGGCCATCGAAAACACCATCGCCGGCAGCCTGCTGCCCAACCACGAGCTCCTGCAACAGAGCCGCGCCCGGATCATCGGCGAACAGAAACTCCGCATCTCGCACGTCCTGGCGGCCCTCCCCGGGCAGACGCCCGACGACATCGCCGAAGTCCGCTCGCACCCGATCGCCCTGATGCAGTGCGGCGATTTCCTGAAAACCCTCCCCGGCATGAAGATCGTCGAAAGGGACGACACCGCAGGCAGCGCGCGCGAAATCGCCGAGGGACGCCTCGCAGGCACGGCGGCCATCTGCGGCGCCGACGCAGCCCGTCTCTACGGACTCGAAATCCTCCGGCGGGGCATCGAGACCAACAAACACAACTTCACACGCTTCCTCCTGCTCGCCGACGAGCGCCGCGCCGCGGAATTCGCCGATCCCGCCCACACCGACAAAGCCTCGCTGCTCTTCACCCTTCCGCACACCCGGGGGAGCCTCTCCAAAGTGCTCACCGTCCTCTCGTTCTACGACATCAACCTCACCAAAATACAGTCGCTGCCCATCATCGGGCGCGAGTGGGAATACCGCTTCTACGTCGACGTGACGTTCGACGACCCGATGCGTTACCGGCAGGCCATCGACGCCGCACGGCCTCTCACCAGCGACTTCCGCATTCTCGGCGAATACGCCGAATGCCCCAACCCCGCGATCTGACGCCCCGGAACGCCGCGCACCGCAAGCAGCCGGAAAAAGGAAAGACACTAAAAAAACAAACAAAAATAACGCAACCATGAACGACATTCAACCCATCACACTCCCGGGAATCGATCCCCGGCGCCCCCTGGTAATCGCAGGCCCGTGCAGCGCCGAAACCGAAGAGCAGGTCCTCGACACGGCCCGCTCGCTGGCAGCCGAAGGCATCCGCATCTGCCGCGCCGGACTCTGGAAGCCCCGCACCAAACCCGGCGGCTTCGAAGGCGTCGGAGAGGCGGGCATCGCCTGGCTCCAGCGCGTGAAACGCGAAACGGGCATGTACACCTCGACCGAAGTGGCCACCCGCGAGCACGTCGCCACGGCGCTGAAAGGCGGCGTCGACCTGCTGTGGATCGGCGCACGCACGGCGGCCAACCCCTTCGCCATGCAGGAGATCGCCGACGCCCTGCGCGGAACGGACGTCCCGGTGCTGGTGAAAAACCCCGTCAGCCCCGACCTCGAGCTGTGGATCGGCGCCATCGAGCGCATCTACAACGCCGGCATCCGCCGCATCGGAGCCATCCACCGCGGGTTCACGTCGATCGACAAGAGCCTCTACCGCAACCACCCGATGTGGGCCATTCCCATCGAGCTGCACCGCCGTCTCCCCCGCCTGCCGATCTTCTGCGACCCGAGCCACATCGGAGGCAAGCG
>OLQD01002222.1_pt1 | contig 14442 bp, 8 predicted proteins | sample 1672841 | NCBI WGS metagenome assembly OLQD01 (sample SAMEA3136729, study PRJEB25190) | human gut metagenome | biome: human gut; feature: human-associated habitat; material: faeces | place: Austria | collected 2013 | reverse complement strand
CGGCAGCAGCCATCAGCCTGTTATCTGGCTGCGGTGGTGGGACACCGTCCTTAGAGGAAGCATTAAAGAAAACTGCTTCCTATGAACAGACAAGTATTCCCTCCCCAGCTTCCGATTCCCTCGGCGGTGAGTGGACGGTGATCGCACTGGCACGCTCCGGGGAAGAGGCAGAGGACGGCTATTACGAAAAATACAGGGCAAACTTAGAAAAGCGTGTCAAGGAGCAGGAAGGGGTATTAAGTGAAAACCGCTATACCGAGTATGCAAGGGCTGTCCTGGCTTGTAAGGCCATCGGGATCGATCCTTCTGATATTGGCGGGTATGACCTTATAAAGTCCCTGGAAGATTTTGAGGCTGTTACGGCACAAGGGTTAAATGGAGCCGTGTATGCCCTTCTTGCCTTAAATGCGGACCGCTTGGAGATAGATGGGGAGCTGGAACAAAAGTATCTGACCTACATAGTGAAACAGGAAAAGCCATCCGGCGGATTTTCCTTAGATGACAGCTCCGATACCGCAGATGTGGATCTGACTGCCATGACCTTACAGTGCTTAGAGCCCTATGCCACAGAGGAAGAAATCAGTGCCATCATTGACCGTGGCGTGGAATTTTTAGCGGATGCACAGGCAGAGGATGGCGGCTATGAGGCGTATGGGGATAAAAGCTCCGAGTCCATTTCCCAGGTAATCCTTGCGCTTAGCACGTATGGAATCGACTGCAATAAAGATGAACGTTTCCAGAAAAAGGAAAAAGGGCTTTACGACAACCTGATGGAGTATTATAAAAAAGATGGAAGCTTTTCACATTTATTAGACGGGGACAGCGATCCCATGGCTACCGACCAGGCGTTTTGTGCAATGGCGGCATACAGCCGGTTTTTAAATGGCAAAACCAGTTTTTATGATATGAGTGATACCAATTGACACAAAAGAAAAAGAACCTGGATCAGCCAGTAAAAAGGGCAGGAGGAAAGAAATGGCAGATAAGATCAGACAGCTTCAGAAGGAGCTTGGAACCATTATAAAAGGAAAAAAAGAAGTTACGGATAAGATCATCATGGCAGTGCTGGCAAGAGGACATGTGCTTCTGGAAGACGTTCCAGGCGTTGGAAAGACGACCACAGCCCTGGCACTTTGCCGCCTTATGGGAATGGATTTTAACCGGATCCAGTTTACGCCGGATGTAGTCCCTTCTGATGTAACCGGATTTACCATGTACGAAAAACAGACAGGCAAATTCATTTACCGCCCAGGTGCGGTGATGTGCAATATGCTCCTTGCGGACGAGATCAACCGTACCTCCAGCAAAACCCAGGCAGCCCTTCTGGAAGTTATGGAAGAAGGAAAAGTAACCGTGGATAACGAGACACATCCCGTTCCCCAGCCCTTTGTAGTCATTGCTACAGAGAACCCTACCGGATCTTCTGGAACCCAGATGCTGCCGGAATCCCAGTTGGACCGATTTATGATAAGCCTTTCCATGGGCTACCCGGATCACGAGAATCTGGTAGAGCTGCTTCGGGACCGGCAGAACACAAATCCGTTGGAGAAAGCCACTGCGGTTATTACCAAAGAAGAAGTTGTTATGCTTCAGGATCAGGTGCAAAAAGTATATATGGCAGATTCCATCCTGAACTATATTGCAACCCTTGCAGAGGCAACCAGAAACCATCCTATGATTACACTTGGTCTTAGCCCCCGTGGAACCCTGGCTTTATGCCGTATGACAAAGGCGGCTGCGTTCATGGAAGAACGGGATTACGTGATCCCGGAAGATGTAAAAAGAGTATTCACAGATGTAACCGCACACCGCATGATCCTGGATTCCAGAGCCAGATATCAGGAGCAGAGTGCGAAGGACATTTTAGAAGAGATTTTAAAGGATACAGAGGCACCGAAGGTAGAGGGAGAATGAAAAACAGGATTTTACTACTTATATGGTTTATACTGCTTGCCCTGGCTGCGGTTTTTACCGGAGCCTGGGTATATGCCGTCCTTTTGCTTTTGTCCGCCCTTGCGGTAGTGGCGTTTTTGCTGCTTGGTTTCTTTTGCGGAAAAAAGGTCACCATGAAGCTAAAACTCCCAAAAGCAGCGGAACAGGATGGAATCTGGAAAGGAAAGCTTCAGATCGTAAATGACTCTGTCCTTCCGGCATTTTTAGGAAAAGGCAGCCTGCATTTGGAAAATCATTTTACTGGGGAGAAGATGGAGCTTCCGTTTTCGTTTTCCCTTAAAGGAAAGGGGAAAAAAGCCATTGACTTCCAGGGAAAAAGCCAGTGGTGCGGCTGTATTTACGCCACCTTACACTCCTGGCGCTCCTATGATTTCTTTGGTCTGGCAGGGCAAAAGAGGAAGGCGGGGCTGTCCGCCTGTACGGTGGTGATGCCCTGTGAGCAAAAGGAAGATTTTCGGTTTCTCACAAAAGAGGGCTTTGACATGGAGAGCTTCCGCTATTCCGGAGCCCGTCCCGGGGATGATCCGGGGGAGACCTTTGATATCCGGGAATACCAGGAGGGGGACAGCATTCGTCAGATCCACTGGAAGCTGACCGGCAAGTTAGATAAAATGATGATCCGCCAGAGAAGCTTCCCGGTGGATGATACGGTCCTGATCCTGGCAGAGCCATATTTAAAGGAAAAAGCCCCAGCCGTAGCACAGACGCTTGGTGAAGTGTTTGCCGCAGTTTTAAATAGCTTTATGGAACAGGGCATTTCCTGCCAGGCAGGCGTTTTTGACCAGAGTACCGGACATTTTTACATTGAAAAAATACGCACCCGCGAGGATTATGAAAATATTCTCTATTTATTCCTCCGTCACACAGGGGAGGGGGAAAAGCCCTGTACCATCACAGAATATCTTCACACTTCGGGACAGCAAAGATTTGCAAATTATATTTATATTACAGGCACCCCAGAAGAGGAAGATCTTAGAAGCCTTCGAACCCGGGGCGAGGTAACCGTTGTAGGCTGCGGAATCGCAGCGGATAAAGGAGAAACCATCACATGGAAGTATGGATCACAAGACAAGAAGAAAAACATAGAAGATACCTGCCCGGTATCCTGCTGGAAAGTATCCTGATTTTTCTGGTAAACGGCGTGGGTACCTTTGCGCTTTTGCATACCCTGATTCCGTCTGTGAATGGGATTCCTTTTTTGGTGAGCGTCGCTGTCACCGCCCTTTTCTGTGGCTTTCTTTTCAGGCTTCGGGAACATTTGGTTGCTGCGGTTTTCTCGTTAAGTGCAGCTGCCGGGATCTGCCTGTTTGCATTTTCTGGCATGCTCTTAAATGGATTCCTTTCACTTTGGAACCAGCTTGCAAATGTTCTTGGGAAAAAAGCAGGGATTTACCTTACCATTTACCAGATAAAGGAATCTGGGAATGCAAATGGAGAGCTGGCAGTTCTTATTTTCCTTGGCATTGTATGTGGGTTGCTTGGCTTCTTAATTCTGAAGCTTCGGCTGTATGTGCTGCTCCTTCTTTTTGCAGCAGTACTTCCGGTGGTTCTGACAAAAACAGGCTTGCTTCCAGATACCAGGCTTTGTCTTGGCTTTTACGCCGGAATCCTGTTAGAATTAAACTATATGACCAAAAACAAAGGGGGAAAATCCGGTACCGCTTTTGACGTGTCCGCTTTTTGTGCAGGGGCACTTGGGCTTCTTCTGGTTTCCGCTGCCGGAGGAGGATTCCTTCAAAATCTGGTGCCCAAGAACGATTACCAGGATTCTAAGCTTGTGGCAAGTGCCAAAGAAGAGGCATTAAATGGACTTTTAAGGCTTCGTTATAAAGGACAGAAAGCCAATTCCCTCCCGGATGGAAATTTAAAGCAGATGGGATCCTGGAGTGCGTCTTCTGATACTGCACTGGAGGTGACCATGGAGCAGCCGTCTTCTTTGTACCTGCGCGGTTTTGTGGGAAGTGTTTACGACGGTTCCTCCTGGGAGAGCATTTCCACGGAAAAGGCTTATGAAGAAAAAGACTTGTTTTACTGGCTTCATAAGGATGGCTTCTATGGGGAAGACCAGCTTCAGAATGCAAGAAATCTGATCCAGGACGATTCCCTTTCCAGTGAGAAGGGAATCATCTCCATAAAGAATAAAATTGCAAGCAGTAAATACCTCTATACCCCTTATGAACTTACGGACCTTCCGGAGGGCTATACTGGCGAAAATGCCCAGGCAGACAGTACCCTGAACGCCAGAGGATTGTTTGGAAAAAGAACCTATCGCTTTTCCTCCCTTGGAAATCTGGTCAGTGATTTTACCACACTTGGGGCAAAAGTCTATCAGACATTGACTGCTGGCAACAGTACCAGGGATGGCAGCACAGATGCCGTCAGTTCCTACCGAAGCCAGGAGAGCTATTACAATACCTTCGTTTATCAGGAAGATACCGCTCTTCCAGCTTCTTTAAAAACTCTATTTCAAACAGAGCTTGGAGATGGCGGAAACCGTGACGAGGGACACACGGATTATTATACAGCCATCATTAGGATCCGTTCCTATCTGGAAAAGAACATGACCTACAGCTCCCAGACCGATGTATTTTCAGAAGAGGGGGATTTTACCGAGAATTTCTTAACCACCTCCAAGATCGGACACAGTGTTCATTTTGCGACAGCAGCGGCTCTTATGTTCCGCTATTATGGCATTCCTGCCCGCTACGTGGAGGGGTATTTAATTACGCCGCAGGATATAGAGGGAAAACAGGCAGGGGACACCATCAAGATCCCAGGCACCAACGGACATGCCTGGACGGAGATCTATGTGGACGGGCTTGGCTGGATCCCTCTTGAAATGACACCTTCCTATTACGGTGTCATGGAGGAAGCCAACTTAAAAACCGGTCTGGAAGCAAAAGGAAAACTGGCTGCTTCAATCCCAGAGACAGAATCACAGCCCCCAGTGGAAGAGAACATCCGTACCAATTTCAGCCTGAAGCTGGCATTGTTTGGAATCGAAAAATTCCTTCTTCTGTTTTTGATCGTATTTGATACGTTTATGTTTCTGTTTATCCTGACGGTGATATTCTTAAGAGCGTTTACAAACCGAAAGAGAAGAAAGTGCTTTGCCTCCCAGGACGCCAAACTGGCAGTCCGGGCCATGGCTGGTTATGCCAGGGTGTTATATGAGCATGGCGCACAGTATTCAGATGAGACCACATTACTCTATGAAGAAGTAACAAAGATTGGACAAAAGGCAGCGTTTAGCCCCCATCCGATATCGGCCTCCGAACGCCATGATACGGCAAGCTGTATCCGGCATTTAAAAAAGGAATTAAAAGCATCTGCAAGCTGGTATGACAGATGGATCATGAAATACATTGAAAGACTTTATTGACAGGAAAGGAGGCTGTTTATGAAAGAAAAAAAGAAAAGAAAAATACTGGCAGCGCTCATTCCTGTGGCAGTGCTTTTTCTGGCTGCTGTCGTTTTTGCACAGGGCGTATTAAAAAGTGAGCCCGAGGCAGTACCAAACCCGGTGCAGGGAATCAGTGCAGACAGCTCCTTAAAAGGGTATCTGGGAACCGGTTTTGCCTATGCAGGTTCTAAGAATGATGGAAACGGCGAGGAAATGGCAGAGCAGCAGGAACAGGCCCAGCTTCTTCCAGAAGAGACACCGACTCCTACGGTTACGCCGGAGCCGACAAAGGAACCAGTAATGCAGACGGTGACACCAACGCCTGAACCGGAGGAGAGCGTAACGCCCACCCCACAGGCAACTGTGACGGAAACGCCGCCAGAAAATAATAACAATACAAACCAAAATCAAGAGAATCAAAGTAATACGATTGAATATGATAACCAGGATGATCCGGACGATTCTGAACAGCCATCAGAAACCCCAGATGCGGATGATAACCGGAACCAGGACGGGGCACAGACTCCAAACGAGGATCTGCCGCCTGTTACCCCGGCACCGGAAGAGCCGCAGATCACTGCGACACCTGCCCCTACGGAAAGTCCAGAGGAACCGGTAGAAGATAACTACCCGAAGATTGCCACGGATCTTACCGATGGGGAGACGGTTAATGCCTCTTACCGAACCTTTTATATTCAGGCAACCGACCATTATGGAAATAGCTTGGGCGCAGCTGCTCTTACGGTAACTGGAAATGGGGAACGGCTTTCCTGCCAGGGAGAACCGGCTGCCGGAGTCTTGGCATATCGCCTGGAGTTGGCAGAAGGTGCCAACACCATAGAAATCAAGGCGACAGACGAAGAGGGCTATGCCACTACCTTACCTCCCTTTACCCTGTATAAGGGAGAAGACGCAGGTCCACAGGTGGCAGGCTCTATCACCATCAGCATTGAAGCGGGTACGGTAGGGCTTGGAACCATCCTTCCAGCAACATCTATTGACTATTACCAGGGAGAACAGTTATCCTCTGTTCTGCTGCGGCTTTTGCAGAACACAGGTTTTGACTGGAGAAACAATGGGGATGCCACCAGCGGCTTTTACTTAAAAGCAATCGGAAGGGGAGGCATTTCCGCAAATGCGGCTATTCCGGATGACCTGATGGCACATTTGCAGGAAGTAAACTGTCAGTTATCCGATCACGATTCCAACTGGCTTGGAGAGTTTGATTTTACCATGGACTCTGGCTGGCTGTATTCCGTGAACGGTGAATACATGAGTGTTGGAATGTCTTCCTATTTCCCGGCGGACGGGGATGAGGTAAGACTTCGATTTTCCCTTTATTCCGGTGCCGACGTAGGTGGCGGAGTAAACGGCGAGACATGGGGGGATTGGTAAATGAAAAAAAGATTGGTAATGGGAACCCTAACGGCAGCTCTGATTGCCGGAAGTGTCCCTTATGAGATATATGCACAGCAAGAAGAAGTGGTGATACAAAGCGAAGAAGAGGGGCAGGAAGAGCCTTCGGAACCGGAACAGCCAGAGCCTGCTCCGAGCGAAGAACCACAGCCGACCATGGAGCCAGAACCCACACAGGCACCACAGCCGACCGTAGAGCCAGAGCCTACACAGGCACCAGCTCCTACCGAAACTCCAGAAGAACCGACAGCAACGCCGGTTCCGGAGCCGACCACAGCACCAACACAGACACCAGCTCCCACCGAGACTCCACAACCGACCGTTACGCCAACCCCGGCATTGGTGAGCGTGGGATTAAAAGTTGAGCCGGGGGATGCCAGTGTGGTGATCCTGGATGCAGAGGGAAACCCGGTTTCCGCAGAAGAAAATGGACGGTATTCTCTTTTACAGGGACAGGCGTATGAACTTTATGTCCGTAAAGAAGGGTACCAGGAATTCTACCAGAAGATCACGGCAGATCCTGCGGTGACGGAATATACCATCACCCTTCTTAGCAGCAACACAGCCTTAAAGGGACTGTATGTTTCCAGCTCCGACAAGTACGGAAAAGGAATTTTAAAATTAAGCCCGGATCTGGCTCCAGATAAGGAAAAATTTGAGGCTTCCTACGATGGCGAACGGCAGAGCCTGAACATCTGGCCAGAAGTAGAGGATGAAAAAGCTTCTGTCAAGGTTTATGCCATCAGTGGCATCAAGGCAGGAACAGTAGAAAAAGATGAGACCATTACGGGAAACAAGGATAATAAAGACCGCTCTTACTGGAAGATCTTTTTTGCCGACCAGGAAAAAGAGGCGAAGGTCCGCCTGGAGGTAAAAGCAGAGGACGGGACAACCAGAGACTATTATATTACTCTGAAACTTACCGATACGACAGCTCCGGTACTAAAAAAAATCAGTGCCAGCCGTATTTCCACAGATACTGCATCCGCTGTCTATAAGACCTCTGAAAAGGGAACCTGTTATTACCAGGTGATTGAGGCAGGGGCAAAGGTACCTTCCTTGGATACAGGTGGGGAAGGAACAGAAGTATTAGCCGGAACCAATACCATTACCTTGACTGGATTATCCTCCGGGGAAAAAGATCTGGTGATCGTGGTAAAGGATGCAGCTGGGAACGTAAGTGATTCTTTAGTCATGCGGATCCCGGATATAAAAATAGCCGGTACCCCTGGAAACCTGGTGCATGGCTCCGACCATGGCGGAAATAAGTCCCAGGCCACTATCCCAGGACAAAACGGCGAGGGTTCCTTATCCAATTTAAAACAGGTGGAGGGAAGCAAAGCTGGAGGCAAAGAGGGGGAGAAAACCACTGGGGAGATTAAGGCTTCCTTAAAGCTCCAGGGGGAGAAACAGACTTCTTTGTTTGGAAATATGAAGACAGCTGACACCAAAAAAAATGAGTCCCCGAAGTGGACAGACCGGACAGGGAAGAAATATGCAAAGGATTTAAAGCCTGGCTATACCATAGCAGGGGAGAAGGTGATGGAAAAAGCCACTCCCTCCCCGGTGGTAGAAGAAAAAAGTGAGGCGTCAGATGGTTTTACAGAAGAAACGAAAACCACAGTTACAAATACAACTGGAAAGAACCAGGCTCAGGAGGAATCTTTTGCGGGAAGTGTAACAAGAGGAATCAAAAAAGCAAGTCTTGCAACAAAATTTCTTCTGGTGATTGCAGTATTGGAAACTGGTTTTGCCGTCTTTTTTGTAACGGCGAAGAAACGGTTTAAAAAGAGAAACAATAAAAAGCCAAAAATAACGGCGTAAGCAAAGAAAAGAAGGGAGAACAGAATGAAACCAACAATGAAAAAATGGTTGACCGGACTTTTGTCTGTAGCTCTGTTAGCTGGAAACCTTCCGGTGTATGCGGTAAACACGGCTTATGCCGCAGAAGAGGATGGATTTTTTACAGACGAGGCAGGGTCTTTTGAAGGCAGTTTAGAAGAACCTGAAGAAAACCCAGATGGCGGACAAAGTGAGGATTCATTTGCAAGTGTTTCTGAATTTACCGGGTTTACCTCCGGGGAAGCAGAAGAGGACTTTTCAGGGGAAGAGGATTTTGTGGCACCGGATTCCCAGGATGGGTTTGAAGGCGAAGCGGATCCCACGACTCTTTTGGAATCCGATATGCAGGATGAGGGCGGCTACCTTCAGAACCTGACTTTATACACCAGTCAGAGCGGAGTATCCACCGTAGCCCTGAAGCGTTCTGCCGACCTTGACGCAGAGTTTGGCGGCAAGGTTTATGTAGCAGAGTATGGTTCCAACATGGATTCCGCATCTTTTTGGATCACAGCAGATCTGGCTGGAAATGCGCCAGATGGTTCCGCCATTCAGTTGGAAACCACCGGGCTGGATGGACAGAAACAGAACCTGGAATTATCCACAAGCGCCTATAAAGACGGGACACGTTACAACGTGAGTGCCTCTGTCTTTTCCTCAGGAGGGAATGGCTCAAAAAGAGCACTTTATACCATTACCGCAGGAACAGAAGGTGACAAACAGGTTTACCAGATCCTGGTAGAACGCCGTCTTGACCTTTCCGATCTCAAGGCCTACCTGCCGGACGACAAAGACCTGGCAAAAAATATCCTTCCCAAATTTGATACCACAGGAACTACAAGGGACTACGAGACAACGGTAGTGGTTTCGACTGCTTCTTTACAGGTGGTTCCAAAGGCATTTTCCGGTAACTGGTATCAGCTTGCCATTTCCAGTGAAAATGTAACCACAGGCGAAGTAAAAGAGGTTCCGTTTTCTTCTACAGATACGGCTGTGAGCGTTCCACTGGCAGACACCGGTGATACCAAAGTGACACTCTCCATGTCAGAGGCAAACACCTATGCGGATCCTGCCCTGGCAGAAAAGACTTATACCTCCACAGGGACCTACACCATCCTGGTGCATAAAAGCACAAGTGACAAAGTAAGTTTCCAGGTAACCCCGGAGGATGCGGTCATCAGCGTATATGACAAGGATGGGGAGCGCCTTACCCCTTCCGCCGATTCCCTGATGGTTTATGAGAATATCCTCCAGGGAGAAGCTTATACCTGGAACATCTCCAAGTATGGCTATATTTCTAAACAGGGCAGCTTTACCGGCGGCGAGGTTAGCGATATTACCGCAGAACTGGTAAAACAGGATGCCACACAGCCGGAGATCACGGATAACGACTGGATCAATTTCCGAAATAGTGATACGAACAACGGCATTACCGGAAGCAGTGCCCCGCCCAGTGCGGATTCCACCCTGTTAAAATGGAACACAAGGATCGGAGTGGGCTGGGAGGCTGCCATCACACCACCACTGATCCTGGGCGGAGCAGTTTATGTAGCGTCTGGACAGTTTATCTATAAGCTGGATAAAAACACAGGGGAAATCCTTCAGACCAGCGAACAGCTCTCTGGAAACATGCAGTATGCCATGATTCCTCTTACCTATGCAGAGGGAATGCTGTTTGCACAGATCGGAGGCGGTCAGATTCAGGCAGTCAGTGCCACTTCCTTAAAGTCTTTATGGATCAGTGAGTCCCTGGGTGGTCAGACACTTTCCCCGATCACGTATAAGGATGGATATATTTACACGGGAACCTGGAACTCCGAGACTACAGCAGGCTCTTATTTCTGTCTGTCTGTTACAGACGAGGATCCATCCACAGGAATAGAAATTAAACACTGCACCTGGAAATACAACCATAAGGGCGGCTTTTACTGGGCTGGTTCCTATGCCTCATCCGATTACCTGGTATTTGGTTCCGACGACGGTTCTTCAGAAGGAACAGATACCAATTCCGCCATTTTATATTCTGTGAACACTCACACCGGACTGCTCCTGGACAAGATGACAAGCCATGGGGATATCCGTTCCACTATTGTTTATAACAATGGTTATGTATATTTCACCACCAAAGGCGGTTATCTGTACCGCGTGCAGATGAATGCAGACGGCACCTTTGGAAGCACCAGCAGCTATAACCTTGGCGGCATGGCAACCGCTTCCCCGGTTGTTTATAAGGGAAGGATCTATGTAGGTGTCTGCGGAAACGGTGGCCAGTTCAATTTCGATGGTGGTCACCATTTTGCAGTCTTAAATGAAACCGCTTCCGGGATTTCCCTGGCATACAACGTATCCATTCCAGGCTATCCCCAGGCAGCGCCTCTTCTGTCCACGGCCTACGAAAACCAGGATTATAATGGGGATGGACAGGCAGATGGAAGAGTCTATCTGTACTTTACCTACAATGCAAAACCAGGCGGTATTTATATGTTATCCGATGAACCGGGACAGACTTCCGGAACAGCCGTAGAGCTTTTCCGTCCGGCAAGTGACCAGCAGGAATACTGTATCAGTACCATCTGCGCAGACCGGGAAGGCACCCTTTATTACAAAAATGATTCCAATTACTTGATGGCTCTGGAAACCAACGGGGCATATTTAAACAGCGTGACAGCCACGGCAGATACTGGAAAAGTAACCTGGCCTTCTGCCTTCCGAAAGGATACCTTAAAATATAACTTAACGGTAGCGGAGAATGCCAGCAAGGTAACCTTTGCTTTGAAAGCACCGGAAGGCTGTACCATAACCGTAAATGGACAGGCGTATGCAGGAAGCTTTGTGGCGGATGTAAGCAGCGGCTCCACAGATATAAAGGTAACCGTAAGCGGCCAGGGAAAGAGCCGGGAATATACCTTCCACATTTCCCAGGATATTTCTACGCCGGTTTTGGCGAACATGACGCTTAGCACCAGCAATACCTACTCCAATACGGCAAACCGGATTTCATTGTCCCCGGAATTTAGCAGCGCGACAACCAGCTACCGGGCAATCTATAAAGAGAGCAGGGAGTTTTTAAATATCTTTGCAGAACCGGCAGACAGCAGCGCATCCGTCACCGCTGTGGGAATCCGCGGTACCAGCAAGGTAACGGTACTTGGAAAAGTAACTGGAAGTGGCGCAGCACACAGAATTGCCATGTATTTTGATAAGACCAATCCAGAGGCGGAAGCAGAGGTAAAAGTTACCGTAACCACAAAGTCTGGAAAGACAACGGATTATACGATTGTGGTACAGCGTACCGATACTCCATCCCCGACACCAACTGTAACTCCGGTTCCAGCTACCCCGACACCCGTTCCGCCGACTCCGACACCAACGGAAGTCCCGGAGGTATTTGGCCCCTGGACAACCGTATCGGGGGCAACCGTATTTGCCCCGGAAACCCAGAAGCGCACCAGCAACAAGGGAAAAACGGAAACCCGTACAGTGGGAAGTAAACTTACCCCCACCATCAAGGTAACGGCCTCTAGCATTAAGCTGAAGGTAAAACAGTCTACCACAAAGGTGAAGGTGAGCGGTCTTGCAAATGGAGATTCCGTAAAATCCTGGACAACCAGCAACAAAAAAATTGTAACAGTGACAAGCAAGGGTACTATAAAAGGACTGAAAGCTGGAAAAGCAAAAGTCACTATCACACTGGCAAGCGGCAAAAAACAGGTGGTCAACGTTACGGTACAAAAGAAGGCGGTGAAGACCACCAAGATCACAGGCATTGCTTCTAAGGCAACCCTGAAAAAGGGCAAGAAACTGACATTAAAGCCAGTCATCAGCCCAATCACCTCCCTGCAGAAGGTAACCTATACCACTTCCAATAAGAAGGTGGCAACTGTTACCGCAAAAGGTGTGATCACTGCAAAGAAAAAAGGAACTGCCACCATTACGGTAAAATCCGGTTCCAAATCGAAAAAAATTAAGATCACAGTAAAATAAAAAAGATGGAACAGGCAGCAAGGCCTTGAGGGGCTTCTGCCTGTTCTGCCCTTTAAAAGCGGCAGAAGCAGTTTAAAAAAGTGAGGAAAAAATGTATATTAGCCATTTAGTTTTAGATGATGAGATGAAAGCATTGGTGAATGAATATGGAACCGGGATCGAGAGCATTGATTTTTCTATATCCGATAACCTGGATCAGCTTTCGGATTCAATCAAAACGTACTGGCAGAAGATGAAAGAGATAGGGACCAGGGATCTGATTCTTCATGGCCCATTTCTGGATGTGAACCCCTGTGCATACGACAGCCTAGTGCGGGAAGCCACCATGACAAGATTCAACCAGTGCTATGAGGCGGGGCTTCAACTTGGAGCTAAGAAGATTGTCTTTCACTCTGGCATGAACCCGTATGTTTATTACAAAGAATACTGGGCGGAGCATGTCGCCAAATTCTGGAAGGAATTTATGAAAAACAAAACAGAACTTGAAGTCGTGCTGGAAAATGTATTTGATGATGACTGGCGACTTCTTTTGGATGTTTATAAGAAGGTGAACCAGCCGAACTTCAAGCTGTGTCTGGATATCGGGCACGCGCACTGTTATTCTTCTTTGGATGTCAGGGAGTGGGCGAAAAACCTGGCTCGCTATGTAAGTCATGTCCACATCCATGACAACTGCGGCGACCGGGATTCCCACATTGGGCTTGGAAGCGGAAACCTTCCCTGGGAGAAAGTGCTTAGTTATCTGCCGGAGACAAAAGAACGCACCTGGACCATTGAATGCATGCAAAAAGAGGATATAAAAAGATGCCTTGACAGACTGACAGCAAAATAAGGATTTACAAAATATAAAAAAATGTTACAATAGTTCAACTGGCAAATTAATTTACCAAAATCTGTTTCTCTATTTTGGCAATGTTTTCCAGATGTTTTTTTTACGAAATTTACAGTATAATAATAGTAGGAAAAGAATGATAAGTAAGGAGGCTGATACTATGGCAATGCCACAGAAAATAAGTCGTGGAACATTAATTTCCCAGGGAAAAGAAAGAGCATTCTTTAGTAAGCTTAATGAAAATCGACTTACGAGGGATTCTTTTAATGATTGTCAGTATTATCGAAACAATATTAATAAGAAAACATTAGCCGAATTAAATGCCCTAATGGATAGTGAAAAAACAACTTTAGAACATGTAGAATTAAATGAGGCGGATCTTTCAGATGAAATAATCCAGGAATTCGATTGCGGAAATGATGATATGAATGAATATCTGTATGATTATGCCAGGGATGATTCTGTTTATGGGCGTGGTGTGACCTATGTGCTGGTTGCAGATGACAGAAAACGTATTTATGCTTATGCAACATTAAAAACGCACTCCCTTTATTATTATGAAGAGGAAAAGTGATAGAGGACTGCTATGTTATGGAGAACCTGATGCTTGGATTTGGAAAATGTTAGATAACGCATAACAAACGCATAAACACAATATACGGAAATGCAACATTGACACGCACTATATATTGTGTTATCCTATAATTGAATTATCGTTTATGCATAGCACCCTATGCAGAAGAAGTTTAGTCCTGGCAAAATACCGGGAGCAATCATTTGAGACAATAGATCTGAGAAATATAGAAAGACATCAAAAAACTGGAATGGATTTTTGGTGTCTTTTTTTGTTGTCAAAAATTCAGAATCTAGGCAAAGGGAGCAAATACAAAAGGAAGGAGAAGAGGGATAATTCGAAAAAAATAGAAGTATGTCGGATGAGAAACATGGAACAGGAAAAGAAAGGAGGACATGCATAAATGGAAAATGCCGGGAACCGAAAAATGTTAGAACTATA